>Ga0172362_10002516_pt1 | contig 15872 bp, 10 predicted proteins | sample LakKivs1_kivu2a2_FD_114534 | JGI IMG/M metagenome (GOLD analysis project Ga0172362, IMG submission 114534) | Sediment microbial communities from Lake Kivu, Rwanda - Sediment s1_kivu2a2 | ecosystem: Environmental > Aquatic > Freshwater > Lake > Sediment | place: Rwanda: Western Province, Lake...
CAATCGGAAGAATATGAAAGATGAAAGATGAAATATGAAAAATGAAAAATGAAAGATGCTGGGAATCATTTTACATCTTACAACTTTCATCTTTAATTTTTCATCTCAACAGGGTCACAATTATCACGCTTTCCGGATAAACCAAATGATGAATCATTCAGACATCGACATTTCCAGGGAATTTCTTGCGCTGGGCGCGGAGATCATTGTCATTTCCGGTCGGCTTGCCAAATCATCGCTTTACAGGCCGGTTATCAATCAGCTTTTAAGAAGCGGTACGTCGGCTGGAGCCAACTATGAGGAGGCATGCGGTGCACAAAGTAAAGCCGATTTTATTCACAAGCTGCATATTTGCTTCAAGGAGTTGAAGGAAACGGCGTATTGGCTTCACCTGATAAAAAAATCAGGCATCGTTAAGGAAAATGAACTTTATTCAGCTATGAGTAAATCACAGATGCTGCTGAATATAATTGGTAAATCACTGATTACGTGTAAGAAGAATTTGAAAGATGAAGTATGAAAGATGAAAGAATAATGATGAATATGAAAGAAGAAATATGAAAGATAAAAAATGAAAGATGGATGGAATCATTTTACATCATACAATTTTCATCTTTAATTTTTCATCTCAGCCGGGGACCGATTGTCAATCGGAAGGATAAGAAAGATGAAAAATGAAAAATGAAAGATGACGGGAATTATTTTACATTTTACAACTTTCATCTTTAATTTTTCATCCAACAGGGACACGATTATCAATCGAAAGAATATGAAAGATGAATGATGTAATATGAAAAATGAAAGATTAATGATGAGTATGAAAGATGGATGGAAATCATTTTACATCTTACAATTTTCATCTTTCATCTTTAATTTTTCATTTCTCACCCCAATCCCTTTTCAATTGCCCAAAGGATCAGTTCCTGGGTGTTCTTCAGACCTGTTTTTTTCAGCAGGTTTCGGCAATGTGTGTCGATCGTATGTTTACTGATAATTAATTTATCGGTAATTTGTTTACTTGTCTTACATCGTACTATCAAACTCAAATTTAAGTATTGATGGGTATCAGAATGTCGACGCTTGTTCCAATTGGTTGATCAGAGCTATCATAAAGGTCTGTTATATCGAATCTGATTTTTATCTTATATAATTTAAAATACAGATCAAGTATCTGATTTAATATGTTCAGTCCTCTGCCTGTTGATTCTTGGGAGCTTTGCTGTGCTTTTTCACGTCCTATACCATTATCTGATATGCTTATAGTCATTTGCCTGTTTTCTGCTTTTATAGTGATATCAATCCGGCCTTTTTTTTGCAATGGTTTTAGACCATGTTTAATCGCATTCTCAATAAATGTATGCATTATCATTTTGGGGATTTTCATGCCCATGTCCACATCTTTATCAATTTCTATTTTGTAATCAAACTTATCGTCTGTTCGATATTTTTCTAACTCCATGTAGTTGGTGATATAATCAATTTCTTCAAACAAAGGGATAGCGATGTTATCGGAATTTAAAATTGTATTTCTCAGCAATTTACCATATTTTGAAAACAGATAGTTCGCTTTTTCCGGATCATTCTTATAAAAAAGAGCCCCAAGAGAATTAAGAATATTGAATGTAAAATGCGGATCAATTTGATTTTGAATAGATTTCATTTGTAAACCAGCAATTTCATTTTCAATAGCATATTTTTGTTTAAGGCGGTATTGCTGCGTTTTCTGGATCAACCAGATAAAGAGCAAAAAACCGGCATAAATACCTGCATATATTAGAAATCTTAGGTAGTAAAGTGGATTCTTAGCGTAACTGAAAAGATAGGAACTCTGATCGCACTGAATATAAAGTTCGGGACGCTTGTCCTTATTCTCTTTTATTGAAAAATCAAACCACTTGGTATCAAGTATAGGGACATCAATAATTGTTGGGTAAGTAAAATCATTACGTGCCAGGATTATTTTTTGATGATCCTTTGTTGGAATTAAAAATTCTTTGTTCCCATCTAAATCAAGATCCTCCTCATAAGGAGCTACCAATGAAAGGCCGAAATCCCAAACCTTCATTCTAAGCTTACGAAAGAGATTAAGATTTCTGTCGAATTGCTCTATAATGCCATTTCCAATTAGAATATATAAGAGATTCCGATTTAGTGCATCACATGTGATCAGATAGGAACTTTCGATATCCAATTCTTGAGAAATTGGTTGACTTACGATTTTCTTACCATATTTATTAAAAAGCATTATTGAAGAAGGAGGTGTACCAGGACTTCTTTCAATATTTAATGCAGCAAGAAACGTCAAAGTGTCCACTCTAAATGGAGTTACCTGAAGCGACGCATGCAGTGTTCCTATTCTAATCGGATCAAACAGAAAATGTAATTTATGATCCAGAACCATCAACCAAGTGCATGTATCAGAATATGGAAAGTTCTCACAATTCTTAAAAGCATGGGTGTTCCCAACTATTTCAGGAAACCTGTCTCCATCGATATCATAAATAATCGGATGATAAATGGCCGTACCTGAATACGGAGAAGATAATACAGTATCATTTTTTATATCAAAGGCAAATGTATTTCGTGGAGGCTGCCCTGACCAGCTTGTTCTCAGTGTAAATACAATTTCTTTTTTTCCATCACAATTTAAGTCCTCCACTCCTCCAGCATCCATCATGTAATCAATGTTGCCTCGTTTGTCAAGGGGATAATTGCAGATATATTTCACCTTATGTTTGATATGTTTCAAGACTCCGTTTTCGGCAACTGGCTCCACCATGTTTAAAAATATGGAATCATTACAATGCGTGGTTACATAAAACTCGTCAATTCCGTTGTTGTCATAATCCCCAAAAAGATATGGCCTGGATGGCCTGAAATCACCTGGTAAACTCGGTTGATCAATTAGCAAACCGCTTACATGTATTAAAACGGTGGAAAAAATATTACCTTCCGATTGTTCGGTCATCAACCATAACTCTTCACTTTCACCATCATGATCAAAATCATGAAATATCTTCTTTGTTGTTGATGCTACAATTTCTTTTTTAATAAGTTTGGCCCTGTATCTTCCAAATACAGGGGGTAAAAGTAATATTATAGCAATCGCAAAAGGCAGGCTAAGAATTAACGGCTTAAAAAGAATATGTGCAATCCTTTTTTTCATTCATGTAAGATTATTACATGATTAAATGAATAAAGTTAATAATAAATTTGGAATGGTAAAAAACCAGCTCATCTATGTGATTATTAATGATTTAGGTTTGGCTAAGCTATATTTTGGTTAAAACTGCTTTTATTTTGAGGACACTTATGAAAAGCCATTTTCTATAGCCCATAGAATCAATTCCTGCGTGTTCTTTAATCCGGTTTTTTCAAGAAGGTTCCGGCGGTGTGTATCGACAGTATTTTTACTAATAAATAATTCACCGGCTATTTGTTTGCTGGTTTTGCATTGAACAATGAGTCGGAGTATTTCTTTTTCCCTGTCACTCAAATGAATATCCTCAGTTGTCATTGAATAACTTATTACTTCACCATATTTTAACCTGTGAGATTCCCGGAAACGGTCAAGGGTATTTTTTAACTCATCAATATCAACCGGTTTTAATAAATAATCAAATGCTTCGTTTTTTATCGCTTTTATAGCATATTGGTTATAAGCAGTGACAAAAATAAAAGTCGGATTAAAATTTTTCTCCCTGATCGATTTTACAACATCAAATCCGCTCATCCTGGGCATTTCTACATCAATAAATACCATGTCGGGTTTTTTCTTAAGGATGTTTTCAATAGCTTGCTCCGGAATATTTTCCATACCAATGACTTTCACGTCATCGAATTTGGTAAGCATAACCGCAAGTCGTTCACAGGCCATGCGCTCATCATCCAGAACGAAACAGTTGATATTTTTCATTTTCCAGTTATTTTTATTTGCCTTCAGGTAACTGTCAACACTGTTTATCTTTCAACCGGTATCATGATATCTACTTTTGTACCTGCCGGCTGGTCGGTGCTATCGAATAAATCGGTCACTTGATAAGTAATGTGTATTTTGTACAGTTTGTCATAGGTTTGTAATATCTGATCCAGAATACCTAACCCTTTTCCGGTTGAAAATGCAGCATATTCCCTGGCTTTTACCCTGCCGACACCATTATCACGCACTTCAATATAATATTTCTTCTTCAATCGATTGATGGTTATCTCTATTAATCCATTGTTCTCACGATGTTTAATACCATGTTTTACTGCATTTTCAACGAATGTATGAATCAGCATCTTCGGGATCGTGATGCCCGTATCAACGGTATCACCAATCTTTATTTTATAATCAAACTTATCGTCATACCTGAATTTTTCCAGCTCCAGGTAATTTGTCACATAATCGATTTCTTCCGATAACGGAATAGCAATGTTATCGGAGTTTAAAAGAGTATTCCGTAACAACCGTGTGTATTTACCAAAGACTTCATTTGCCTTGGCGGCATCATTCTTATTAAATAAGTATCCGATTGAATTGATCAGGTTCAGTGTGAAATGAGGGTCGATCTGGTTTTGAACCGACTTGAGCTGGAGCTCTGCAATTTCACGTTCCATCTGCAATTTCCTGTTCAGGCGGTACTTCTGAGTTTGATAGATAATGTAAATGCAGAACGTAATAAATCCATAAATCAGTATATAAAACAGGAATTGCCAATAATAGAGTGGATTCTTCCCGTATTGATACAGATAAGACTGATTATCCAACCGAATATATAACTGAGGTTCTTTATTTTTTTCATATTTGATTGAATAATCAGACCATGCCGCATCCAAAGGCCGCGCATTAAAAATGACAGGATGCGAAAAATCAGATCTCGTGATCATCATTCTGTTTCCATCATCAGTCCCCATTATAAACTCATCATGACCGTCCTGATCAATATCGAGCTGTAACGGATAATTAAAAATATCATATTTCAACCTGAAAGATTTTAAAATGTTCAGATCGCTATCAAAAAAATTAATATATCCATGTTTATCAATCAGTATCAGCTGGTCCCTATAAACCGGATCTTCAGTAAGTAAATAAAGATCGGATGGGTGTTCGGTATCATTGTAATATATCTGCCTGATTAATTGACCATTTATATTAAATAACTTTAATGTATCAGGGGCAGAATAAAAGGCAGCCAGGTAGATATTGTCGCCGGACTTATACGGTTTCACCTGCAAAACAGCAGGATAATGGCCAATTGGCACAGGATCAAACAGAAAATGCATATCCCTGGTAAACACCATTAACCAGGTTGAAGTATCGCTAAAAAGATAATTTTTGTTATTTTCATAAGCATAGGTGTTACCGGTTATCTCATAAATACCGTCGTCATTCAAATCAAATGCTGTTGGATATTGCATCATAACGCCCATTTCCGGTGATCGATACATAGTGTCATTGTGAATATCATACGCATAAACCTGTCTGGGTCTTTTGGTCATTCCGGCATATAATGAAAATATGGCTTCTTTATAACCATCTCCAGTGATGTCATATAAACCACAGGGTGAAACTCCGATATCAGTAACGGTATCATATTTACCATACCGGCTTAGAAAAATGCCTTTATGGAAGTTATCACGGTCAGGAAAAGGCTCGCCCCAATTTATAAAAACTGAGTCCTCAAGTGCTGTAATACAATATACTTCCTCAAATCCATTATTATCATAATCTCCGAAAAAGAAAAAATCAGTGTGTTCAAATATTCCGGGAAAATACCATTGATCATAAAGTCTGTTATTCTTCCAAAATATGACTGATGCTTCTTTTGTTCCGTTATCAAAAAAATCAACTATTTCTGTGTTGTTATCATGATTGAAATCGAAATAATGCCTTTTCACCCGAGATGAAAGAGCGGATTTTTCAATGAGTTTTACCCGATACATACCAATATCAGGCATGACAAAAAGTATGATCAATAAGCCAAGCGGCAGGCTCAATATAAGAGGATGAAAAAGAATATGTACAAATTTCTTTTTCATGAACATCAGGTTTGGGTGATGAGGAGGTAAATATAATATAATTTAAAGGATATGACAAATTTTTTTTGAAAGAGAAGCAACAGGTTAATTGCGTAAAAAACTTTTGTCCTAAACTGCTGACAGGTACCGGTTGAAATGTTTCTTTTTTTAATGTCGAAAGTTGTTGTCTTTTGAATAATATTGCAATAAGAGGAAGATATTTCAGCAAAATTAAATAATTAAATTATTACATAATTTTAAATATATTATCATAAAATAAAAGTTGTGTCAGAAGTGAAATTTTTATTTAACCACGGAGGAACACAGAGGAAGCGCAGAGGGCGCCGCAGAGTGAGTCCGGCACCGATAGCTATCGAGATACGCGTTCTAATTTTTTATTTTTCGGCTGACAGAAAATCATGATCCAACGACGGCGCAAACCGGCATCCACAGCACGAAAAAAGACGACCTCATCGTCACGGCGTTCGCCTCGGCGAAGTGCCCGTAAGAAAAAAAGCCGGGCCAGGGTCAGGGCGTTCATCATCATCCTTGTTCTGGCGCTGGTGTCCATCTGGATATGGAAACCCGAATGGTATGTGTCATCGTCATCTTTTATCCGGCGCGCTTATACCTATATAACGAGCCGTCCGGCTGCCGGCGGGTCGTCGGTGCCGCAGGTGGTGCAAAGGACCTCTGAGAACTACGGCAGCGATGTCGACCGCCTCGCGCCCCGGTTCAAGCTGTCGCCCGAATACCTCAAAGCACTCATCATCCTCGAATGCTCCGGTAAAAAGGACATCAAGCCGAGGTATGAACGCCATGTGTACCACTCATTGCTGAAGGTGAAGGAAAAGAAGCTCTATAAATTCGAGAACATCACTTATGACCATCTCCGGGATGCCACCGACGAAGCATTGAGAAACATGGCCCGTTCGTGGGGTCCGTTCCAGATCATGGGCTACAAATGCATCCTGCTGGACATACAGCTCAAGGATCTGCGCGGCGACAACGCGTTGTACTGGGGCATGAAATGGATCGACATGACCTATGGCGACTATGTCCGGCAAGGAAGATACAGGGATGCCTTTCATATGCATAACACCGGCAGTCCCTATCCCCTCATCGGCCCTCCACAGACCTATGATCCTAAGTACGTTGACAACGGATTGGCGTACATGAGGTATTTCTCCGTCTATCCCAATAACGACAGCCTCGGCAGTGCCGGCATATCCCTTTCAGTACCCCCCGGGCCCTGACCCCGTTATTTTAATGAACTCCGGCATGCGGGCGAAGGCTTTGAACGATATGTCGCGGCGTGCCGTTTCTTTCAGGTCAGGTTGCAGCGTACAGGCTTTGGTCAGGTTCTCAAAGAGTGTGGGGGCGTCGCCGCGGCCGGCGGCGAGGACGGCCCTCAGGTAGTATGTCACGGGACCGGCGGGAGCGCAACTCACCAACGCAATGGCATGCGACACATCCCCGTTCATGAACGATGCCAGCGCCGCATTGTAATCACAGGTCATGTCACGGAATGATGCCACGGCTTCACGGTATTCTCCTTTTTCCAGCGCCAGGATGCCCCGGTTATAATGTTCGTCAACGCGTTCTTTTTCGGCCAGTGACAAATAGGTACCGGCCTTCGCCGTATCATGTTTTTTCAGTGCCGCAGCGGCGAAGTTATTGAGTGTGGTGCCGTTGCCGGGGAAGAGGTTCAGCGCATTGTTGAGGTAGACGACGGCTTCCGCTGTCCTGCCTTCTTCAAGATAACAACAGGCGGCATTATTAAACGCCTCCCACTCGTTGGGGAAATGAAAGGTCGCAAACTCATATATCTTCAGCCTGGCAGCCGTGTCAGTGGTCAGGGTGGCGGCGTACATCAGCTCACGGTAGGTGAGCTCTTCCGGATGCGAGGCCGAAAGTGCGAGGATCTCGCCGTCGCTCTTCACAGGCTCCCTGCAATACATGGTGATATCCACACGGCGTAACGCCGGAAGGATCTTGTCCTTCACCTCAGTGTACACCTCTGTCAGTTTCATGATCTCCTGTTCACTTTTGTTTGCATCCCGTTGTGTCCGGATGATAGCCTCAACGGTGTCTTTTTCTTTGATATCATATGCTTCCAGCGATTTGACAAAGCCGTCCCAGTCCTCTCCGTTGCCGTGCACGTCATACGGTATGTTTTCGTACGGACTTTTTTTCGCCATAATCGATTTATCATGCAATTCCACTTTGCCGATCAACTTCCTGATGTACTTTTCACCGGCTGCGGCGCGCTCCTTCGACAGCCATTCATTGAGAAGCACCGGACCGTCGGGCGAGGCATAGCCGGTGATCGTCACGTTCTTTACCGGCCAGCCTTTTTTGAGGAAGTCGGTGAGCTGCTCCATCTTCTGCAATGTCAGGGGACTCTTGTTGAGGGGCAGATCAAGGTTGAGAGCGGCGCTGTTATCGTCGAAGAACAGGATGAGCTGCTGGTGAAAGACATTTTCCCTTTTGAATTCGGTGTTGGCGAAAAGGATCTTCTCATTGTGGAGGATCATCTTGGCGACAGGAGGGAGGCTGTCGGCGGCTTTGACGTCAACTGTGACGGGACGGGAGGTGCTGTGAATGTTTTCCTGCCCATAAACAGATATGGCTGTCAGGATGATAAAGGCGAAGGCCTGAAAGAGATGGAAAGCTGTTTTCGAAACCATGGTCTGATCTATTAGAAGATGTTTTTTGTCGTTTGCATGTATTTCATAAAGAGGTCATGGATGACGATGCCGGCGCTGACGGCGATGTTGAGCGAGTGCTTGGTACCGTATTGCGGTATCTCGATACATCCGTCGGTGAGCGCCAGCACATCCTCCTGCACGCCGCTGACCTCGTTGCCGAAGACAACGGCTAAGGGCCGGTCGAAAGCGGGATGGAAGTTTTCCAGCGCCATGCCGGCGTCGGTCTGCTCCACGGCATAGATGTCATAGTTCATGGACCGCAGGAGATCGAGTGACATCCGGATATCGGTAAAATAGTGCCATTCGACCGACTCCGTAGCGCCGAGGGCCGTCTTGTTGATCTCCCGGTGTGGCGGCCTGGCGGTGATGCCGCACAGATGGATGGCCGCCGCCCTGAAGGCGTCGGCGCTCCTGAAGATCGAGCCCACGTTGTGGCCGCTGCGTATGTTGTCGAGGACGATGATCAGCGGCATCTTGGGCGCCGCACGGAACGCCTTGACGGTGAGGCGGTTCAGTTCGTCGTTATGGAGCTTCTTCAAGGTTGAGATGGATTTGAGAGCAAAAATAGGGAATATTTATTTAACCGCGAGCTGCATAGCCCCTTACCCCGACCCTTCCCCCAACACAGGGGGAAGGGCCTAAGGGATAGGGGCTGATCATTGTATGTTTATCGATGAGTGTTGAAGATTGGGAAGAGAGAGGCTTTGTATAACCACGGAGGATTACTACCCCGATAATTATCGGGGGAACGGAGGTTCACGGAGGATTAAAAGCTTAATGTTCTATCCTCTGCGACCTTTGCGCTTCCTTTGCGCACTCTGCGGTTAAAAGAAGCATATCAATTATGATAGCCTCTCTATAACCGCAATGAGCGAAATGGCCTTCAAAATAATATCATGACCCTCACTTTGTGAATACCATTTTCTTAAAATCTTTCTTTTGATCATTCACTTCAAGGGTATAATAATATATTCCTTCGGAGAAATTCTTTGGCGTGAAAGTAAATTTATGCTCTCCTTTCTCTGCATATTGATCAAAAGGTATTGCCACAAGAGCTCCCAGAACATTGTAGACTTTTACCGAAACCCGGGCAGCTTCTGGAATCCGGAAAATAATATCGGTGCTTTCCCTGAAAGGATTCGGAAAATTCTGAATGAGGTCGAAAGCAGTTATCTCCTTGTTGAGCATGTTTTGGTCCTGATGCTGATTTTCATACCTTTTAAACAGCAAATCGATCAGATAGTTCCTGTTCTTTTCATAGGCCTGACGTGAAACGGGCTTATATTCAGGGTAGCGCCCGATGTACGATGATGAACGGCTACCGCCGCTTTCCATCAGCATATAAGTATATCCGAGGTCAATAACCGCAAATATCGAATCCTCAAAGCTTGGTGGATTCTCTATTTGATTTTCAAACCAATTAATAGCTGCTGAATAGTCTTCATTCTCAATGTTGCACCAGTTGGCTACATGTGCTGCCAGATTCATCGTTGCCGAATCCTGTTGAAGGGTGGAGACGGTATCAAGATAGTTCTTCAACCCGGTAAAATCATGGTCATAAATCCGTTTCAGGACAAGTAGCTCTTTGACTGAGGCCTGAAGATACTGGGATTCAGGATAATTTTCGATGATCTGCTTGAAATTAGATTCTGCTTCTCCATAATCACCATCGATGATGGCTTGTTCAGCACCATGGAATAATGCCTCATCTTCACCGGTGCTTTTTGGATTTATCCATGGTGGAATCCATACAGGTGTCCAGTCATATTGATTTGTTGGATGAAGGTCCTGATAGGGATCAAAATTGTCACCCCAATAATTGTTTTCCACATTGTAAATTGGTATTGAACTTACATACCGTGTATGGATGGTGACCAAAGTATCATGATACAGATCACTGTTATATATCACATTCCAATGAAAGTTGCTTGGAAAACTGCCTTCGATAATAAAAACCTGATTATGGGAATTATTAAAGATCTGCTGGGTTTCATTTGGCGATTGTGCGGATTGATTACCGGTAAGATAGATGTTACTTCTGTCTAAACACGAAACACCATATGAATTATTTACAATCAAATTATTAACAACGGTCACATAGCTGTGGTAAATTTTGATTCCGGACGACATGTCCTGTTCTGAATTGACCGAATCACGGATGTAACAGCCGGTTATATACTTATACAAACCCACAGAGGCACCGGAATTATAAAGGCCGATGCCGTCACCATCGGCATAGACAATCGTATCGTTATAAAATCCAAAGTTGGGATAGTCTTCAATAACGATTGTCGAATCGCAGTCAGCATTATGAAACTGACAGTTTGATATAATAATTTGCCCTTCTTCGGTTATTTTTCGTTCTGCATAAGCTTTAACAAACGTATTGTAAAATTTTGAATATAAAATCAGGTAATAGTTATCTGTTGTCCTTTTACATTCCGCCGATGAGTTAATGAAAGTACTGTTTGCAACATCAAGTGTATCTACAAGAGATGAAAATGTGATATGATTGAAATAAGCGTCATTCAGTGAAAGGGATACTTGCGGGTTATGGATGTCGATAATAAATGATGCCCCTTCTTCTGCCAGAAACTTCACGTGATCACCTATTTGAAGATTGCCATACACGATAAGGCTGTCGGCACCTTTCATTGCTCTGAGAGTAACACTGTCATCAAGTACCAGGGAGGCACCTTCTTCGATGACCAATGTGCCGTTATAAAAATCGACATTAATGCCTTTACCGAAAGTGACTTCCACATCATCATATGCACGGCATTGCCTGCGGCATATCTTATTGTTTGAAAAATTATAAATAGGTAAAAATGTATGAATCATATCGAAAGGTATCAGGTCATATTCAATGCTCATTGTGACAATGGAATCGTTCACTAACGTACTGTCAGGTAAATCGCCCTGGTAAGGTAATTCAAACACTTCATTCCATCGGTAATCAACCAGGGAAAAATCATAAATAACACCGAGGTAATGAGTAGCTATATCTCTTTCTTTAACTTCAATGAACAATTCTTTAGTAGAAGATGAGGTGGTATCAAAAACATAATCAAAATAGTGAGAGTAATCAAATTCAATTTCAATAGGATCATTATTATTATAGCCCTGCATTGGAAATGGCCCACCAGTGCGATTGCTAAACGGGAAATTTTTCTTTTTTTCAATAACCTGAGTACAATTCGTATCTATAATCCGGCCTATATTGAAGTTCAATGTTTTTCTCAATGGATGCTTAATCTTGAGTTTCAGTGCAATTTCCGGTTCATAATACGGATTTACCGTATCAAGATGAATCACATATACATGATTTAGCATTATACCGACTGTATCTTCCCTTTCAGCCAAAAGCCTGTAAGGGACATAGATGAATCCTGCATTCATATAAGTCACTCCTGAGCTATTTGCTACTTTTACCGCTCCGAATTCCCAATCACGCATATCAATCACTCCATCCCCATTAATATCGACGTTGTTTGTGAACAGATCATCATGGTTAAAATCATATCTGACACTATCATTATACCCAACGATCGTCAATGAATGACCGCCCCATGTTCCAAAATGTGTCACTAACCATTTTCCAGCCTCAGGACTTTCCACAGAATATATATCATAGTTGGGATCGCCAAAATAACCGCAGAAATTGGCCAAACCGCCGATGCTATCCCCTTCATTATGATCACTTATCCAATGCTTCAAAATATTCAATTTTAAATGATCAGTCACCGTCATCTTAGAATAAGAAGTTAAACGGTTGTACATACTGGTATCGTAATTATCATAACCGCTCATCCAATGGGTGGTATCAATTGCCATTCCTCCATAAACAGGAACTGTAGGACAACCTTGATTTATTATCGTATTCCAATTATCCATTAAACTCGAACCCTCTTTTGACATTCCTTCATTAAGAAAATTATATGTAAAATGTGTTGGATACCAATTGGTTGAATCATATGGATTTGACACATCTATATCCCTTAATCTATTAATTTCATAAGTGAAATTGTAACCTACACCTGCAGCCGCACTGCAAGAGTAATTTATTTGATTAAAAATTATTCGTATATATTTATTTTGTGAATTATCAACTATATCTGGCAGTGGGGTTTGAGCAGAAATAGGTGTGAGGATGAGTTCAGGTATTTCATTCAATTCCTCAACATATTCCGCTGTATAGTCAGGTATTTTTCCTATCATCCATGATTCTCTGATTGGATTTTCATTTATTTGAGCTGTTAAGCTAAGAGTTGAAATTCCGAGTAATGTAATCGTAAATAGATGTTTCATCTTTAGTCGTATTTAGTGTTTAATTGATTTTTATTATCTTACCGTTATAGCCAAGGTTATCCAATATTAAATTATAACAATAAATTCCCGATGACAAGGTTATCCCATCAATTGTTATTAATTGCGAGTGACTGAATTGACTAAGATCAATTTTTATAACGGTAGTTCCCTTCAAATCAAAAACTGTTAATAAACATTTAGTATATTGTTCGGCTGAATATACTTTAAGATAAAATTCTTCAGCAAAAGGATTAGGAAAAACATCTAATTTAGGTCTGTTGATTTCCTCTTGAGTAATCGTTACTGTCGAATTAATACTTCGATTTAAGGTATGTGAGCCATAAGTTAATGCATAAACATATTCATCAGGTGATAACCACATTCCAATAATTGAATTCACACTTAATCCTGAATTCAACCATTGCCAGTTTTCGCCACCATTCAGTGAACGATATACCCCTCCCGGACCTCCAGCTTCATTAGAAATTCCAAGATATATATCATCATTCGAATTAATTATAATACCATCAGCATTCAGGTTGCCTGTCAGTCCTATCCAATTTGAGTTTATTTCATCATATAGGTAACATCCACCAATGCCCGTGTAATACTGTCCATAACTCGCAGCAAACAGATTTCCTTCTGAATTAACGGCCAGCCCTTGAACATAATGATATAAGAGCCCGATATGCTCCAATGTTTCTCCGTTGTCGACTGAACGGTAAACCCCACCACCTCCTCCCATAAAAGCCCACGTAGAAAAATAAAAGACACCGGAAGGGGCTAAAAGTATATCCGTTACACTTTCATAGATACCGGGAAAAATAAAAGACGTATCCCATGATTCGCCATAATCCATTGATCGTAATAAATATCCGATATTTGTTCCTGTTCCGGCGAACATTAGTCCATTCGGAGCAGCAGCTAAAGAAATCATATTCCCAAGAGTATGATCAACCTGATACCAACTTTCCCCATAATCAGTTGATTTATAAATTTTACAAGTTGTTCCGGCAAATACATTATTCAATGAATCAATAGCAATTGAATAAATCGGTTTTCCCAATAATCCTTTAAATTCCCATGTTTCGCCAGTATCTGATGAAAGATATACACCACCGGGATGATATTCAGTACCGGTACCTAAAAAAATGTCTCCGTTTTTATTAATAGCAACAGTATAGATGTCTGCTGAATCAGGTGTCGGTACCACTTCCCAGAAATCCTGAGAAAAGGAATGCCTTGTAATCAATGCAAGTAGTAATAGTAAAATGTAACGGGTTATATTTTTCATTGTTTGGATATTTATCAGTCTGGTATAAAAGTACAAATTTCTGAGGTCAAATGCAAGAAATATTTATAACTGGATAATGAAAAAGGGACTCCATCCACCTGCATGGTAAAATCTTTTTTCCGCTATCTGTTTGAGTGGATGGAGTCCCATTTGGACCAATGTTATTAACTTATGACAAAAACGGTTTTCACCTTCTTCGATTTATCGTTAATTTTGACTGCAAGATGAGGGATAAGCCTGCTGTGAAGACCAAAGAGCCTGAAAATAGTGTCACACCTTTGATGCGGCAGTACAATGCCATCAAAGCCAGGTATCCTGATGCTCTTTTGCTCTTCAGGGTGGGTGATTTCTATGAGACCTTCGGCGAAGACGCCATCCGCACGTCGAACATCCTCGACATCGTCCTGACGCGGCGTGCCAACGGTGCCGCATCGTATGTGGAGCTGGCCGGCTTCCCGCATCATGCCCTCGACACTTACCTGCCCAAGCTCGTCAGGGCCGGCCTGCGTGTGGCCATATGCGACCAGCTTGAAGATCCCAAGCTGACCAACAAGCTCGTCAAGCGCGGCATCACTGAGCTGGTCACCCCGGGCGTATCATACAACGACCGCATCCTCGAGACCAGAGAGAACAACTTCCTGGCGGGCATACACCTCGGACAGAAGATCACCGGCATCGCCTTCTTAGACGTCTCCACCGGCGAATTCTACGTTTCGGAGGGCTTGAACGAATACATCGACAAGCTGCTGCAGACTTTCAAGCCGAGCGAGGTGCTGGTGCAGAAAAATAAAAAGGAGGAATTTACCGACCTCTTTGGCGACAAGTTCTATATCAACACTTTCGATGACTGGGTCTTCACCTCCGAGTTTGCCAACGACCTGCTGCTGAAGCATTTCGGCACGACGTCGCTGAAGGGCTTCGGCGTGGACGACCTGCCCCACGGCATCGTGGCCGCCGGCGCCGCCCTCCACTACCTCGCCGAGACACAACACGACAGGGTGGACCACATCTGCAAGATGTCACGCATAGAAGAGGACAACTACGTGTGGCTCGATAAGTTCACCATCCGCAACCTGGAGCTGCTCGCCACACCCAACGAACAGGCCACAACGCTGCTGCGAGTCGTCGACCAGACCATCTCGCCCATGGGATCGCGCCTGCTGAAGAAATGGATCGTGCTGCCCCTCAAAGAGAAACAGCGCATCACCGAACGGCTCGACATCGTCCAGTACATCCTCGAACATCACTCTTTTGCCGACGTGTTGCGGCAGAATATCCGCATCACCGGCGACCTGGAGCGGCTGATCTCCAAGGTGGCCATGGAGAGGATAAGCCCGCGCGAGATGCTGCAGATCAGAAGGGCACTGAAGGCCATCGAGCCCTTAAAGAAAGCCTGTGCGGAAACGCCGGTGCTTACCCTCAAGAGGATTGGCGAGCAGCTCAATCCCTGCCGGCTCATCATCGACCGCATCGGACACGAGATCACCGCCGACCCGCCGGCAGTCGTCACCAAGGGCAACGTCATCAACGACGGTGTGTCACCCGAGCTCGACGAGCTC
>Ga0172362_10002518_pt1 | contig 15862 bp, 20 predicted proteins | sample LakKivs1_kivu2a2_FD_114534 | JGI IMG/M metagenome (GOLD analysis project Ga0172362, IMG submission 114534) | Sediment microbial communities from Lake Kivu, Rwanda - Sediment s1_kivu2a2 | ecosystem: Environmental > Aquatic > Freshwater > Lake > Sediment | place: Rwanda: Western Province, Lake...
TGGCTCTTCTTATAACTAATTTTAAGGAATTAGCTGCGTCTGGTGGTGCGTTAGGTTTAGTTTTCGAAGCGATTGGTATTTATATTAAATTTGTAAAAGAAGGAATTTTAACATTATTAGATTCTTTTGGTTTGATTGATAAAGCGGCACTCGATAGTGCCAACCGACAGAAACAATATGCGAAGGATCTTAATGATTGGTATGATGCGAATGCTGATGCTTTTGATGAAGCAACTCAGAAAAAATACAAAGCTGAATTAGATTATCAAAACAAAATTGTGGAAATCAGAGATAGAGAAGATTTATCTATAAAGAGAAAAAATGAATTGATTGTTCAATATGAAAATAAAAAGAATAGAGAATTAGAAAAAATTGAAAAAGAAGCTTCTGATAAAAGGGTAGCTGATGCTGAAAAAAGGGTAGCTGATGCTAAAAAAGAAGAAGAAAAAAAACAAGCTGCTATAAAGAAAGCGAAAGATGATGCTGAGGCGAAAGAAAAAGAAAGAAGGGTTAGAATATTCGCATCACTTGAAAAGAATTTTAAAGATGAAGAATTAAAATTATTAAAACAACTTAATAATATAGAAATAACAAGAGAAGTTTTTGATCAAAAATTATTAGAAAAAACTTTACATTATGCGAGTGAGAGATTAAAGGTTCAAAAAGATTTAGGGGGAAATACCCAAGATATTGAGAAGGAAATTCTTGATTTACAAATCAAGATGATGGATAATAAAAATAAATTATCCGAAGAAGCCGCTCAGAAAAGATTAGAAAATGACAAAAAAGAATCTGAAGAGTTATTAAAAATCCTTGAAGAATTAGATAAACAAAGGGATATTGATGCTGAAAAAGCCGAAAAAAATAGATTAGAAAGATTACAGAAATTAAAAGAAGAAAAAGAGGCTTTCATACAAAGTTTTACAGAAATTGGAAATGCAATTGCTGGAATTTTTGCTAATGGTACTCCACTTTCAAATGCGATAGGTAATTTATTTAGTGGTATTGGAAATAGTGTTAGTGGATTATTCAGTTCTATTGAAAAAACCAAAGAAGTTTTGGATAATGTACAAAGTTCATCTAAAGAAAAAACTGCTGCTGTTTTATCAACTATATCTGAGGGTTTGAATGCAGTTAATTCTTTAGTAGGACAAATAGGTTCAATTTTACAAGCTCAATCAAATGAAAGATTAGAACAAATAAAAAGTGAAGAGAGCTCTCAAATATCATCACTTGAAAATCAATATAAGGCTGGTATAATAACAGAAGACCAACTGGTGAAGGGTAAAGAAAAGATTAACCAACAAGCTAGAAAAAAGGAAATACAAGAAAAGAAGAAGGCGTTTGAACAGAACAAAGCGATTCAAATTATTCAAGCAATTATTGGAACTGCGACTGCTATAGTAAATGCTTACCAATTAGGACCAATAGTAGGTTCTGTTATGGCTGCTGTAATCGCTGGTATAGGTGCGGCTCAAATTGCTATGATTTCATCTCAAAAATTTCCAGAAGGTAGTAGTGGAGGTGGAGGTGTTTCAACACCTTCTGTTTCTATGGGTGGTGGTGCTAGTGCGGCTGTTAATCCAGTTCAACCACCTGATTTCGGACAATTTACAGGAGCGATTGGTGGTGCTGGACAAATAGTTGGTGAAGTTGGGGGAACAACTCAACCACAAGGACCAACACAGGTAGTAGTTCTTGAAAGTGATATTACAAATATCCAGAATCAAGTATTGGTGACTGAAACGAGAGCAAGAGTTGGTTAAACGAATAGATAAAAATTATATTTATCTTTATGACAATAAGAAACGATTTTAATTATGGATTAGAAATCGAAGGCACATATTCTATAACACAAGAAGGTGGTGCAGTTTATATTAATAGTAATATGTTAGGAACTGGATTAACTTTTAGTTCTGGACTTTTAGAATCAAATGTGGCTATGGATTCAAATCAAATTGCTTTTGGCTCACCAGGTGGTTTAACATCATCATCGAATTTAGTTTTTGATAATTCATACAACAATTTCATAGTTGGTTCAACGAATTTTAGTGATAGTTCTGATTCTCATATTATAGGAGGTCAGAACAATTGTATTTGTGGGAACTCCTATGGATCTTCTATAATAAGTGGGTTTGGTAGTTTAATAAATACAACCTCATATAGATCTACAATTAATGGAGGGGTTCAGAATTGTATAAATGACTCAACAGATTCAAATATAATTGGTGGTGGTCTTCATATAATAAATAATTCCAATACAAGAACTTCTATAATTGGTGGATACTATGGTTTAATTCAAAATGGTAATTGTGAATCTAGTATTATAGGTGGTTTATGCAATACTATTGAAAATAATAGCTTAAATAGTATAATTATGGGTGGTCAATGTGGTATTTTACAGACCTCAAATGGTAATGCCATTTTGGTAGGTAATTGTAATAGTATATCATCGTGTAGTTATGACTCCGCAATAATTGGAGGTTTTGGGAATTCAATGAGTTGTTCTCGAAATTCGGTTATATTAGGAGGTTGTAATTTATCAATTAGTAATCAATGTAATACTGCACTTGCTCAGAACTTTTGGATTTCTGGTTCAGTTTCACCAAACAATGGAACTGACTTTGGAATAACTAGTAATGTCTTTATAGGTGGATTTGGAACCTTTAGTATAGTTAATGGAATAATTACAAATATAATAGTTTAATATGGAAAGAAAATTACCAATATATCAAATTGAAATTGATGAAAATGATAAGACGACAGGTGTAGATTTTATATCACTTGTTGATGAACCATCTATGGAATTAAATTGGTTAAAATTCAATAAGGAATATAGAATTGAATTTAGAGCTGATAGTGATAAAAAACTATTGTATGGTGTTTTTATACTTCCTGATAAATTAATTTATAGAAATGATGATAAGATGGGTGAATATTATACTTATTTTTCAAAAGAAACTATACAAAAAATTGTTAAGAAGTTTAATAAAAATAATTTTAACAAGAATATAAATTTTCAACACGGTGATAATAAGGTTAGTGGATATGTTGTTGAAAACTTCGTTACATCTGATTTAATGAATGTTAATTTTGGATTTGACGTGCCACTTGGATCTTGGGTTGGATCGGTTTATATCGAAGATGATAAATTTTGGCAAGAATATATTAAAACTGGTGATTTAAAAGGATTTTCAGTTGAAATTATATCTAAATTAATTAAGATGGATTTCTCAAAAGATATTTATGATGAAGATAAGGTTGTTACAAGAAGTCAAAAAGTTGATGAATTATATCACAGCTTATCTACTTTGATGAAATCTGATTTATCTATTGATGATATGTATAATAAATTAGAAAAAATATTCAATAAATAAAATGACACCTTTCCTTCGATTATAAAAACAAAAAATAAAAAAATATATTAATAGATATGATAAATCAAAGACAAAATATATTCGATCTTAAATATGGAAGTTTAAGAGGACAAAAAGAAGATGGAACAATCGTGGATTTTCTAAACACTGAAAGTCCTAGTGATTTAAAAATTTATGAAACGACTTTTTCCGCAGATGATTATATTAACGCCGCTTTTGATGGAACTGGTTTTAATGTTTTTGAATTTCCAAATAACGGAAAATATATACAAATAGATAATGTAATTTTACAAAAAACTAATGGGCAGGGACAAATTGCTCCATCTGATTTTACAGGTCAAATCACTTTACTTTACTCATCAGACGGTTCAACACCAGAGAATGATGTTGCAGGCTTTTCGGAGGAGTTTTATCAACAGGATCGCACTCAACAGTTTCCTGGAATAAATGCTTTTATATTTAATACAGGTTATTATGTATTCGCTTGTTATGAACCGGACACAGGAGCAGTGAAATTAATACCAAAAACAAATTATGCTTTATTAAATTTCGTTGATGCTCCAGTTAATACATCTTTTAAAAACGATGAATTGATATCGAGTTCAAATGGTGGAACTGCTTCTGTTTGGTTTCAAGATGGTGAGGATGGTAATGTGAATGGTATTTGGATTTATGATATGTTAGATAATAATGGAGATCCGACAAATGGTCAGTTTTTTGTTGGAACTGACATAGTAGGTGTTCAACTTGGTGGAACAGCTTCAATTGATACTGCGGATGATTATTCAGAAGGTAAAGGATCATTCAAATTGATAATCTCATATAGAGAATATGAAATTTAAAAATAATTAATAATTATGAAAAATCAAAGACAAAATATATTCGACCTTAGATATGGAAAATTGAGGGGTCAAAATGAAGATGGGTCGATTGTTGAGTATCTTGAATTATTGGACCAAAATTTGATTTTTGGTTTAAGTAATTCAACTTCTGATTCTGTTTTTTCATCAATTATATCTGGTGAATCTAATCAAATATCAGCTTCTTCTAGTTTTTCTTCTATAATTGGTGGGTTAGAAAACACAATAACCCTTAGCGCTTGTCAAACTGTAATAATTGGTGGTAGATTAAATTGTGTCTCAGATTATGCAAACAACTCGGCAATAATTGGTGGAAGAGAAAATCTAATTACTGGGTGTTGTAACTCATCAGCGATAGTAGGTGGTCGATGTAATATATTAGCAACACAATCTAGATGTAATGCTATAATAGGAGGCACTGATAATAGAATATATGAAACCAACAGAGCCTCAATCGTTGGTGGTAATGAAAATTTAATTAATGGAACTTCTAGTGCTAGCGCCATTGTGGGTGGAAGAGCAAACCATATTTTAGAAAGTTCTTGTATGTCTTCAATAATTAGAGGTTGTTGTAATACAATCACAAATTCTTGTATGTCTTCAATATTAAGTGGTGATAATTTAACACTTAATGGTATTAATAATACTGCTTTAACTGAAAATTTGTGGATTAGTGGCTCAGTATCACCAAACAATGGTTCTAATTTTGGCGTAAGTGGAAACTTCTCAGGATTCACATCGATTTGTGTAATAAATGGTGTGATAATTTCTATTACATAAAAAAAATTAAAATAAATAATATGATTACAAGAACAAACGGAAGAGGATGGCCATCAGGAAGATGGAGAGCTGGTGTTAGATATGCTGGAACCATCTTAAATTAAACAAAAATACTAGTATCTATATTTATATAATATAGAATAAAATTTAAACTAACTTTATGAATAAAGCTGAGATAATTGAACAAGTTAAAAAAATGATTTTTGGATCAGAAAAAGAAATAAAAATGGCTTCCGCTAAATTAGAAGATGGAACAGAAGTTTATGTTGATGGACCTGAATTTAAGGTTGGTGATGATTTATATACAATTGACGGAGAAGGTCAGAAAGTTCCTGTATTTGATGCTGAGCACAAATTAGAAGATGGAACGGTGGTTGTGAGTGTTAATGGTAAAATTACTGAAATCAAACCAATTGAAACTTTGGCTGATGTTATTGATGATGAAGATGTTGTTGATGATATGGTTGAAGAAGAAAAGAAAATAGAAGAAGAGAAAATGCAAGTTGATGTAGAGATACTTGATAGAATTTCTAAATGTGAAGAAAAAATTGCTCAAATCGAATCTGAATACAAAGAAATGAAAAACAAATCTATGATGTCGGATCAAGAATTTAAAAATGTAAAAGATGCGACTTTGTTTTTGGCAGAGGAATTTTCCAAAACACCAGGTGGAGAAAAAATTGAAATTGAAAAAAGAGGATTCGAAAACAAATTTTCAAAAAAATCTGGTAGAGAAGATAGATTGAAAGAATTAATGAGAATAATTAATAATTAAAAGGTCCAACTAGCCTCAATAGTAAAAAAAAACAATAAATAAAATTATGGCAGGTGTTATTAACTTATCAAATTTAACAAAATATACAGATCAGTTGGCAACCGATTTAATCGCAAAAGCGGTATTAAAGGGTAGAACAATTGACACTGGTATTACAGTTCAACCAGATATTAAATATAAAGCTTCGTTGAACATCTTAAATTCGACTCTAATTGGTGCAGCTACTACTTGTGGAATGTCAGCAACTGGTTCAGTTGTTCTTTCACAAAGAGATTTGGAAGTTTGTCCTTTAACGGTGTTTGAAGATGTTTGTTTGAATGATTTAGAAGAATATTGGACTGGAAAGCTTATGAAGGCTGGTTCATATAATGAAACAATTCCTTTCGAACAACTTTATACTGAAGATAAAGTAAAGAAAATTCAAGCTCTTTCAGAAGATCTTTTCTGGAAAAGTTCAAAATCAGGAAACAACGTTACTGGACAAGGCAATGCTTCTGGAAATTTAACACTTTGTAATGGTATATTGAATTTACTTCAATTTACTTCGGCAACTTCAAGTGTTGTAACACCAGGAATCACAGCTTCTTACACAAAATCAAATTCGATTGATATTATAGATAGTATAATTTCAGCGTTAAACACTTCTTGCACTGATGCTCTTGGTGAAGATAATTTGAATATTTATATTTCATATCCAAACTTCACCCTTTTAACTCAGGCTTTAAGAGACGCGAATTACTTCCACTATGATGCTAATCAAGGTGATTTCAGAATTAATGGTTATCTTGGAACCAACTTTAATGTAATTGCTGTGAGAGGTTTGAATGGATCAAATAGAATTGTTTGCACACCAGCATCTAATCTATACTTTGGAACTGATATGTTAAATGATTATGAATCTTTTGAAGTATTCTATTTCCAAAAAGAAGATAAAGTATATTTCAGATCTAAGTGGAAGCAAGGAGCTGAAGTTGCTTTCCCAGAATTTGTAGTTCTTTACAAAGTTTAATTATAATTGATTTGACTATGGTGTTTGATTTTAAATAATCAAACACCATAGTAAATCAAAGAAAAAATAAAATAAAATAATATGCCGTGTTTAATTAACTCAGGATATAGTTTAGGTTGTAGAGATTCAGTTGGTGGATTTGAATGGTTGGCAATTGCTTCTTATAATAACGCAACGATCTATACATATGGAACAAACTCAGTAGTAGATTCTTTTTCTCCAACAGCTTCGTTCTATAAATTCGAACAATATACAGAACAAGGTTTGGCTAGTCAGGAAGGTGCTTTTGATAATATGAATGGAACTTCACACTATACACAAACAATTACTTTTACTTTGGAACAGATGACAGCTGCTATAAGAGAACAATTCTTAGCACTTACTCAGGCGAGAGTTAGAGTCATTGCTAAAACTCAAAATGGTAAATATCTTTTATTCGGTAGAATAAATGGTGGAAGAAGTTCAGCGGCTACATCAGGTCCTGGACAGGCTATGGGTGATTTGAGTGGATATACAATTACTCTTGAATTTAAAGAACCTGAGCCAGCAAGCTTAGTAGATGAAACTTTTGCTTTATCCTTAATCGTTTAATAGTAAAAATTAAGATTATTGAAAATCCAGTCATAATAATGGCTGGATTTTTTTATTATTAAAAACAAAATCTTAATTTTTATATTTATGAAAAGTAGATATAAAATTAGTAAAATTGATGAAAAGTATAGCTCAAACAGGAACAAGTTCAATAGTTTTTAGGTTAAATAAAGTAAGTCAGTATATTAGTCCATTTTATATTTTTGAATTAGAGAATCAAAATTCAAAGGTAAAAACGATTTTTACTAGTGATGATATAAGTCAATACCCATTAATATATAATGAGTTTGAATGGGTTAATGGAGTTTCTTTTTCAGCAACTCAGTCAAAATTTAATTTAGATAGTGGTAATTATTTTTTAAATATATATGAAACTGAATACCAATATGATTTGAATATAGGATCTGCTAGCCTTTTATATACAAATGAAATTAAAATAGAAGGTTCGGTAATTCCAACCACTATATTCTATGAAGGTGGTGATAATGAAACGATAGTATATTTTGAATGAAGAGAATAGAATTGACAATGCAAGAAATATGGCAGGCTTGTAAGTCCTCAATAAAAAAGAGTAAAAAATTATATTCAAGAAAAATAAAACATAAAGATAAAAATTATGGAGGAGAAAAAGTTTAATTTTAGAATTATTGATTTGAATGAGAAAATCAATATTCCTGAATTCAGAGAGAGTGGGTTTAGACAGTGGATAGAATGTGGTGTTGATAATTTATTTCCACAATTCTTGGTTGATGTATATCATATGAAATCCATAACTCATAAAACTATAATCAATAGAAAGGTTAAAATGATTTCTGGTTATGGATTTGAAGAGCCGGTAGATCAAATCGCAAAAGATTTTATTAAGAATAAATTCAGTGATGATACTCTTAATGATATATTAATAAAAATTACTTATGATTTAGAAATTCACGGTGGATTTGCTTTGAATGTTATATGGGATCAATTAGGTGAGAAGATTTCAAGAATTGAACATATTCCGTTTGAAACGGTTAGAGTTGATAAAGGTAATTGTAATAATGGATTACCTCAATATTTTTGGACATCAGCCGATTGGAGTTTTTTAAGAAAGAAGCCAGCTTTCAAACATCAAGGTTTTTCTAGAAAATATACTGAGAATAAATCACAAATATTATATACTATGGAATATCAACCTGGTAATCAAGTATATTATCCAATACCAACATATTATAGTTCAATTAATTGGGTTCTTGCTGAATGGGAGATTTCAAACTTTCATAGAGCAACGATTCAAAATGGTTTTAATGCTGGTTTTATTTTGAATTTCGCAACAGGAGTTCCAACACCAGAAGAAATGGAAATAGCTTATAGAGAGATAAGAGAAAAATATACAGGCACTTGGAATGCTGGTAAATTCATATTAACTTTTAGTAATGGAAAAGATGAAGAGCCAAAATTAGAACCAATTCCACTGGCTGATACTGATAAGAGATATTCTGAATTGAATGATTTGATTAGACAAAATATATTCACTGCTAATGAGGTTACAACACCAGATTTGTTTGGTGTTTCAACACCTGGTCAATTAGGAACAAAAGACCAATTATTAGAAGGTTTGGAAGTATTTCAAGCTGTTTATGTTAATTATAAACAGGAATTTATTGAAAGAACTTTAAATAAACTTTTAGAAATTAATGGATCTAGTGAAAAATTAAAGATTAAGAAATATCAACTTAATATTCAAAAAATTACTGAATAAATATGACGCAATCTGCTTTCATAACAACAAAATATATTAAAGATAATACAGCAGCGTTAGGTTATATTAACGATGATGAATTGAGGACTTTTATAAAACCAGCGCAAGATATTTATATCCAGAGAGTTTTAGGAACCACTCTATATGAAGCTTTACAAAATAATATATTGAATGGGTCTCTGACTCAGGATCAAATTAATTTATTAAGACAATATATTCAACCTGCTTTACAATACTGGGTAATTTACGAATATATTCTTTGGAGTAATTACAAATTAACCAATAAGGCAATATCAAAACAGAATAGTGATAATTCAAATCCATCAGATTTGAGAGAAGTTAATTATTTGAAAGATAATGTTAGAAATTGGGCGGAATGGTATAATCAAAGAATTACAGATTATTTGAAAGATAATCCGAATGAGTTTCCTGAATATTTAGCAGGTGGAACTGGATTTTCAAATAAATTTCCGAAAGGTGATAATTATTATTGGGGAATGTATATTCCACGACAGAGAGGTGTTCTTTGTCCTGGCCCAACGAAATGGGATTCTTTGCGATTAATATGGTAAAAAATAAAATATAGATATGAAGAGTTGGTTATTGAATCATTTAAGTTTAATCTTAGCATCAGTTGTGAGTATATTCTCACCTGTTATTCCTTTAATTTTAACGCTGTTATTTCTCGTAGGAATAGATTTTATATTGGCAGTATATAGATCTTATAGGATTGACCCTAAAAGTATTACAAGTCGTAAAATGAGTAATACAATAGGAAAGATTTTAATTTATACTTCAACCATATTATCTCTATTTTTATTAGAAAAATATATATTGGATTCTATATTACCAATTACAAAAATGGTGGTGGCTTTAATATCGTTTGTTGAGATTAAAAGTATAGATGAATCTTTCAAATTGTTATTAGGTTATTCATTTTATGAAAAATTAGTTGATATGGTTAAAAGAGGAAGTAGTAATACAAAAAACATCCTATAAAAGATCCACCTTTTCAAAAAGTTGTTTTTTTCTTGTAATATATATTATAAACACAAGAAGAGATTATGGTGCCTATATTTAAGGATGATTATGAAAAGAGAGAATGGTTAAGTCGTGAATCTCTTAAGCAACTCAAGGATATTTATCCAGAGTTTTTTAAATATGATATACAATTCACACCAGGTCAATATGATGATTTCGATGCCTTTTACTTTATATATGATGAGAATGGAAAGTTTAAAAAATATGTTTGGATTGAATTAAAAATGAGAGATAAAACATTTAGTGAATATATTTTAGAGAAAGAAAAGTTAGATAGAATAAATAAACATAGAGAAAGATTATACATAGATAAGGATCAAGTAGTTATATTATATATAAACTTCTGCCCTGAAGGAACTTATTGTTGGAATATATCAAATGTAGATGATGGTAAATGGGAAAAATTATTAGCAAATAAATCAACATCAAATAATAGAACTGATAAAGAAATGAAGAAGGTTAAATACCTTAAACCAAGTGATTCAAAACAATTTGATTATATATTAATTGAGAAACAATTATTGAGAAATTATAAATCAAATTATTTAATGCCAAAAGTTGAAGAGAAAATAAAAAGAGTAAATAATTTAAACTTTTTATTCGAAGATTAATATAAACTATGTCTTTTCTAATGTGTGGTAACCTCTGAGTGATAAACAAAAACTCAGGGGTTTTTTATTTATGTATGGCGCTTTATAAAAAATTACTTTAAAATATTTATTACACACCTTTAAAATTTCAAAAAATTTAAGGATTGTGAAAAAACTAGCAACACGATTTTTTATATATAATAGAAAATAATATGTTGTTATGAAACTTGAAAATATTTTTAATGAAATTGATAATCATATCAAAATTTCATCACCAGAGATTATAAAATATGGTGAGGTATATACTGAATTGAATTTAGTAGATGAAATAATTTCTATACTTCCTGATGATTTTTGGGAAAATCCAAACTTAAAAATATTAGATCCGTGTAATGGTATAGGTAATTTTCCTTCTCGTATCATAAATAAACTAATGATAGGATTATCATCTTTTGAACACGATATTGAAAAAAGATATAAATGGATTATTGAAAACATAATCTATGTTGTTGAAATACAACCAAGAAATATTTCATATTATAAGAAATTATTTAATCCTGATAATAAATATAAAATGAATATATTTACGGGTTCATTTTTTGATTTAGACATAAAAAGGGATTTTAATTTATCAAATTTTGATTTAATAACTGGTAATCCACCATACCAGCAAGGTTCTGATTCCAGAAGTTCTATAAGTATATATGATAAATTTGTGGATAAATCTTATGATATTTCTAAATTTGTTTTAATGATCACACCATCAAAATGGTATAGTAATCCAAGTATGTCAAAATTTAGAAACAATATGATAAATAATTATGGATTAAAAGTATTGATTGATAAAGGAGATGTTTTCAAATCTGTTGATATAAAAGGTGGTGTTTCATATTTTCTTTTAGAAAAAGATTATAAAGGTAGATGTTTATTTAATAATAAATTAATAAATTTTAATAATGACTTAATAACAAATGATGATTTATTAATTGATAAGATTAAAAAATTTGAAAAGTTTTCAACTTTATTGAATTCTGATCAATATTTTTCTATAAGAAATAAAGATGATAGATTTTTATCAAATCAAGAGGAAGATACTATTAAATGTTATGTATCTAAGCAAAATGGAAATATAAAATACATAAAAGAAAATAAACTAAAAATAACAAACAATCACGAAAAATATAAAGTTTTTTTACCAACCGCAAGTGGTTCAAAAGATAATATAGGAGATTTAGGTAGAATGGTAATTGGATTTCCAAGAGAAGTATCAAGTAGAAGTTTTGTTCATTTTGCCTTTAATAATATTAAAGAATGTGAGAGTTTTATATCATATCTAAATACAGATATAGTTAAGAAATTGGTAGGAATTAAAAAACAGACACAACTGGTAAAAAAAGATTGTTTTTCATTAGTTCCTATTGTTCCACTTGATAGAATTTGGAACGATGAGTTGGTTAAAGATTATTTTGAATTAAAATAAAAAATTTCCTTATCTTTGTGTCCTTAAAAATTAAAAACAAAACAAATATGAGTTTATTAGAACAGAAAAAAGAATTTAGTAAAAGAGGTGCGTTTGACGAACTATACACACCCAATGAAGCGGTGGAAATGATTTTACCACATATACCAAAGGAAGTAAAAACAATTTGGGAATGTACCGCAATTAAAGAAAGTAAGATTGTAAAAGTATTGAGAGATGCTGGGTACAATGTAATAACAACGCATATTGAAGATGGGCAAGATTTTTTCAAATACGAACCCGAAAACTACGATATGATTATTACAAACCCACCTTATTCATTAAAGGATAAATTTTTGAAACGTGCTTATGATTTGAAAAAACCTTTTATGTTTTTACTTCCTTTGACTACATTAGAAGGAATTGAACGTGGAAAGATGTTTGATAAGAATGGTATTCAAATGCTGATACCAAATAAACGCTTTAATTTTAAACCTGAAAAAAATAGTGGTGCTTGGTTTCAAACATCTTGGTTTTGTTTTGGGTGTGGATTGAGTTCGGATTTGAACTTTGTGTCCTTAAAATAGCGTATAACTATTATATATCTAACCCGGCCACCTATAAATAAAACCAAACAAAATGAAATCAATAAACCGATATATACCTGAAAAGTCATATGACTATATCAAGCATACAAACTACAAGAATAAGGAACATCTTTACATTATTCTTGATATGATTAATAGAATAACTATTTTTCATAAACAAGATAAGGACTACTCAAATAATTTTATTGATATACCATATAAGTATTTTAGAAATATTATTGGTAGTTGTGAAGTATTAACAGAGGCGATGGATTTTCTTAAAAATAATTCAATAATTGATTGTGATGGCATATCATCAAAAGATAGAAAAAAAGCATTCGGTTATAAAATTAATGATGATTACTTTTCAAAATTAATTCAAGTTAAAATAACTAAACCAACTCTAACTAAAAAAATTATTAGTAATATTAATAAAGAAAAGAATAGAGTAAGTGATAAGTATAAGACATATAAATCTTTCTTTTTGGGCAATTTTAAGATAAATTATTTAAAGGCTTTAAATTATATCAACTCTAATCTTAACTCCTCCTTATGTAGTCACTTTTCTTCTCAAGATATAATAAAATCAATCAATAAATATAATCACCAATATATGGCAATATCAGCTATTAATGATGGTGACTTATTTTTTAGACACAATAAAACTAATGGTAAAATTGACACAAACTTAACTAATCTTAAAAAAGAATTAAAACAATTTATTTCTATTTCTGGGTTGGTTCAATTAGATATTTCAAATTCTCAACCCTATATCTTATCACTCTATCTTAACTCCTCCTTATGTAGTCACTTTTTATCAGAATACTTCAATAAATACAAGGTTTGGACAGAGAAAGGATTATTCTATGAAAACTTCTCAAAAGAATACTTTAACATAAAAAATAAATTATTGAGTAGAGATGAAGTTAAAGAAATTATGTTTTGTATATTTTACTCGAAGAATGATTCATATAGAAAAGAAAAAGAAGTTTTTAAAACTATATTTCCAACCGTATATTCAGTTATTGAATATGAAAAGAAACAAAAACACAATGAACTAGCAATAAAGATGCAAAAATTAGAAAGTGAGATTTGTATAGATATAATCTGTCAGGAACTAGATAAAGAAGGAATAAATTACTTTACAATACACGATGCTTGGGTTGTTGATAAGTTTGATGAAATAAAAGTAAAAGATATAATAGAAAGAGAGTTTATAAAAAAATATAATTCAAAACCGAATATTAAAATAGAAAAAATAACAAAATGAAATATAAATACACTGATAATCAAATAGTTGGTCCCCTTTTTAAATATAATCCATCTGATAAACATTTAAGTTGGTTAGATTATGAAAAATTGTGGGAATGGCAAGAATCCTTTTTTATAAGATTAGGTTATAATGATGGATTTTATATTAGTTGTTTAGCTAGTGAAGTTGATAAAATTAAAAATAAAAATAGAAAAAAGTGATTTTTTACACTTAATATATATTATAAATTTTACAATTTCTAAATTGTTAATAAAAATAAAACCCACATAAATGATAATAAGAAATGATTGTTTGAATGAATTGCCAAAATTAAAAATTGATGGCGTCTGTGATGATATTAATTTAGGTAATGACTATGGTGATGTTTTAAATGATATTAATAACAAAACTGATGATATTAATAACAAAACTGATGATATATTAGATAGATTGACACCAAAAGTTATTACTATTGAAAAACCAATATATATAAAGGAATATATTGAAATTAGAACAACTAAATATGTTCATCTTAAACCGAATATTCCACTTCCGAATGATAAAATAGAAACTATAAATTATGGTTCTATAAGACCTCAAAATGGTTGGAGTGAATCAGGAAGAAAGGGTTGGTGGATTAAGGAAGGTAAATGGGGTAGGAATTATTATAAACCATCAGGTGCGAAAGATTCTGAAATGATTAGTGAAGAGGAGTTTAAAAAGCTTTTCTATGTAGAATTTACACAAAGAGAAATTATTATGGAAGGAAAAGATAGAGAGAAGTATTGGAAAAACAACAATTTAATTGTAAATGAATATAAAAATAAAAAGAGTTCTGAGCCAGGAAAATCAACTATAAAATGGGTTGAGTTAAGTCCTGGTAGATGGAGCCCACAATAAATATATGAAAAATAGGAAAAAACCAGGAGCCAAACAAACGATTTTTGATCGTGTGGAAGTTATTGAAGAAGTAAATGGTTCTTTGGTTCGAAAGATTTATTATCCAAAATGTAATAAGTGTGGTATTCAAAAAGAGAATATAAAACTTACTTATTGTAGAGGTTGTTGTGCGAGAAGAAGAGTTAAATCGCGTAGAGTATTAGAAGAAGGAAAGTTCGAAGATAATGGAATGAAACTCGAAATGATACAATGGGTTAATAAGATTGAGAGAAGGGGTGGATTGGCTTCAATTGAAGATATATTTGTAAATCTGATAACCTACTATAATGAGTTTTGTAGTAGAAAAGGCATAGATGATTTTAGTGTTAAAAATCAAATTGAACATATGTGGAAGTCAATAAGAAATAAAGCAAAACAATTTGAATTAAACGCAATTAGGTGAGTTCTAACGAACTTTAACAACATTTCCATATCTGATTATGGATTAGATTAAAATAAACGATCTGGTGTAAATAACCGGAGATACTAAAATTGACTTTTTAATAGTAATATATAAAAGAAAAGATTAGTGAAATGGAAAGAGAAGAATTAAGAAATGAGATTGTGAAAATCGCAACAACGATTTCACTTACAAACGATATTGATATAAGAGAAAAACTTAAAAAGAAGTTGAACAATTTGATTGATATTGCTTTGAAAAAATAAAATAAAAAATATGGAAAATAAAATAACACAAAAAGAAATTATAAATCGTGATAATTGCACAATCCATTATGAGGTTGTATTTACAAACACATCAGGTAAATGGTTAACACAAGATGAATATGATCAAATTGATAATCTTATTAGAAAGAAGATAGGAGAATTTAATCTAATCAAGATTGCAACTTAAAGAACCCACCA
>Ga0172362_10002519_pt1 | contig 15861 bp, 13 predicted proteins | sample LakKivs1_kivu2a2_FD_114534 | JGI IMG/M metagenome (GOLD analysis project Ga0172362, IMG submission 114534) | Sediment microbial communities from Lake Kivu, Rwanda - Sediment s1_kivu2a2 | ecosystem: Environmental > Aquatic > Freshwater > Lake > Sediment | place: Rwanda: Western Province, Lake...
TGGAATGTGGCGGCACTGTTCATAGCGGCCCAAAACTTCGGCTTCAACCCGCCGGCCATGATATTCGGTCCGGGCTCCAGCCAGGGATACTTCAGTGCGCAGTGGGGCGATGCGTTGGTAGAGGGAATAATGTCATTTACTATGGCGAATGAGAAAACAGAGGTCACAGTAGGGACGCCGACGATAACTATGGCCGACCTGTATGCCGGAGTGGCAGCCCAAATAGACTACGACTGGACACACTACGCGGTATGTCCCAAGCCAGACTACGCGACCTCCGGGTCCAAGATGCTGGACTACTGGGGCCAGCCCTGCTTCATGGCTGGACTGGAGATGTGGGAGGCTGCTGTAGAGGCAGTTGGGGACCTCGATAGCACGGCTATCAGGAACGTCCTGGCCTCATATAGCCAGGCGAATCCGGCCCAGACCGTCTTCGGCGATACCTGGTTTGAAGTATTCGGAGGCGGCCTCGGTGGCGGAATCATTAGCTACAAGTGCCACACGGGTGAGATTGGCCAGTGGCAGTCCGGAATCATGGAGACTATCGGCTATCCGGGTGTCACGGGTGCGCAGCCGAACTACGACATTACCAAAGCCACCCGGTTCCCCATGACCGACCAGTGGGAGTGGATGCTGCCGTAGGAAGGAGAATTAAACTAGACTGGAAATATAGACGAATGCGAGGGGTCTAGATTATAGAGGGCAGGCTGTCTGGAAAGATAGGGGGTAATATTCTCCGGGTGTTCTTCAGACAGCCTGCCTTTGTGTGTCAACCAAGACTAAGTATAAGAAGTCGGCGTTATGGGTGAGAGAGTTCTATCGCTAATAATAGTTGGGATACTGCAGGGGAGCGTATATGGCTTGCTGGCCATGGGGTTAAGTCTGCAGTACGGCGTCTGCCGGGTACTGAACATAACTCATGGCGAATTTGTTATGCTGGGGGCTGTACTCACCTACTTACTTAGCAGCGGCTTGGGTCTTAATCCGCTATTGGCGCCGGTCATTCTAGGTCCTCTACTGTTCGGGCTCGGCTTCTTGCTTCAGGCGACTTTGTTCAAAGCTCTTAAAGCACGGGCACCCTCACTGGCTGCCTTTGAGGGCAATGCCCTGTTGGCCGCCTTTGGCGTGTTGTATATACTCGAGTACGTAGCCAGAATATCGTTTGGCTCTACGTTAATGCCGTCCTATTATCTGAACGTCCGAGTGTCGGTCGCGGGGATGGACTTCATCCTCAATCAGTTCGTAGCTTTTGGAATCGCTCTGGCCCTAGGCGTTGTTGTCTACCTCTTTTTGAACCATTCCCGCATGGGAAAAGCGATCAGAGCCACGGCGGAAGACCCGGGGACGGCGGGACTGATGGGGGTAAATACCAATATGATTCTGCCTTTCTCGTTCGGGCTGGGTGCGCTGCTGGCAGCCGTTGCCGGCACACTGATAAGCACGAAGACCGCGGTGAGCACGGGCCTAGGATTTTCAAACACCGTAATCGCCCTCATTGTGGTCGTTCTGGGAGGACTGGGCAGTGTTCCGGGCGGCTTCGTCGCCGGAATCATGATTGGCATTGTGTCGCAGCTGGTGGCCGGCCTATGGGAGCCTATTCTTACCGTGCCCATTTACTATGCAATGCTCATGCTCCTGCTGCTGGTCAGACCAACGGGTATCTTGGGGAAGAAATAAGGGAAGAATGGATATAACCCGATTAGTATCGACCCACAGAAAGCTACTGCTGGGAGGGTTCCTCATTCTGGTTTTGATCTTCCTGGCCACCTTTCCTATATGGGCCAGGGCATACGATGTCCGCGTGCTGGCCCTCGTGCTGATTTATGTCGTGCTGGCGGCGGGCTGGGCCATGTTTTCCGGCACTACCGGGTACATGTCTCTGGCGCCGGCGGCATTCTTCGGCCTGGGCATGTATGCTATGGCCCTGCTGCAGTACGAATTGCCTTTCCCTCTGGTTATAGCTATCGGAGGCGCCTTATCCTTCGTCTTTGCTCTTCTCATCGGCCTGGTGACTCTGAGGCTAAAGGGCATGTACTTCGCGGTCTTCACCTTTGGACTCGTTGTGTTCATGACTGAAATTACTCAGTACCTGGAGACCAGACTATTAGGCAAGCACGGGCAGGCCATTATCCCCATAGACAACCAGACTCTTTTTTACATAATGGTCGGCGTGGCAGTGGCCACGGTGCTTGTTACCTATCTTATCAGGCGTTCCAGATGGGGCCTGGCGATGCTCGGCATCGGCGGAAACGAGGAAGCGGCGGAACACATGGGCGTCAATACGACTGGAGTGAAGGTTTTCACCTTCGCCATCAGTGCTGCTTTCATGGGGGTAGCGGGAGTAGTTGCGGCGCCTCTCCTCATATATGTTAACTCCAATATTGCTTTCAGTCTGTACTACTCTTTCCTGCCGATTTTCATGGCCATCCTTGGGGGCATGGGGACGGCCTATGGTCCGGTAATAGGCGCCGTTATTCTGGGCTACTTGGATACAAGGTTAAGGGCTCAGCTATTTAACTATTTTAACCTTGGTTTTGGCATCATAATGGTGCTGATTATTCTGTTCCTGCCCAAGGGAATAACAGGGCTGGTACCGATGTTGCAGGACAAGCTAGGGGGAGCGATGCGAAGGTTGCGGAAAGGAGACCGAGAAGAGCGACATGCAAATACTTGAAGGTCAGGGCGTAACCAAGTTTTTTGGGGGGCTGGCGGCGGTGTCTAATGTTGACTTCGCTGTTGGCCAGGGTGAGATTATGGGCCTCATCGGTCCCAACGGAGCGGGCAAGACAACGCTGTTTAATTTGATCTCGGGGAGTTTCCCTCTGAGCTCAGGCGAAATAAGATTCAAAGGTCAGAAAATTAGCGGCTTAAAGCCACACCGAATCTGCAGGATGGGAATAGGTAGAACGTTTCAGGAGACCAAGGTCTTCGGCAATATGTCGGTGCTTCAAAATGTACTGGTGGGAGCGTTTTTCGGCAACCCGGTGGGTACGTCAGGGTCGGATGCCGCCAGGGAGGCCACTGAGGCGCTGGAGTTTGTGGGACTGACGGCAATGGGCGCGAGTCCGATTAACGACTTGACCCTGGTTAATCAGAAGCGGGTTGAAGTGGCCAGAGCGCTGGCCACCAAACCCGAACTGTTGCTGCTCGATGAACTGATGGCCGGGCTTACCTCGACAGAGGTGGGCGAGGCTATGGAACTGGTGACCAGAATGCATGATAAGGGAATCACCATTCTCATGGTGGAGCATGTCATGAAAGCGATCATGGGTGTGTGCATGCGGGTTATGGTGCTGCACCATGGCGAAAAGATTGCCGACGGAACATGCAACGAGATTAGCTGCGACAGGAAGGTCATTGACGTATACCTGGGGGAGCAGACTCATGCTGGCAGTTAGCAACGTGGACGTCTTTTATGGCAAGTCGCAGGCCCTGCGGGATGTCTCTCTGAAGGTCGAAGAGAAAGAAATAGTGGCTCTAGTAGGCGCCAACGGCGCCGGCAAAACTACGCTGCTCAATGCTATATCCGGTCTGAGACGTCCTGCTGCAGGGAGCGTGGAGTTTCTCGGTCAGAGAATAGACAGGCTGGCGCCTCACAAAATCATGAACCTGGGTATTTGTCAGATACCCGAAGGCAGAAAGCTTTTCAGCGACATGACAGTGGCGGACAATCTGGAGATGGGAGCGTATAGCTCCGCGGCCTGGAGCCGGAGGAAAGAAACGCTCGAGCAAATCTACAGGATTTTCCCGGTACTAAAGGAAAGGCGACGTCAATCGGCTAAGAAGTTAAGCGGCGGCGAACGGCAAATGGTAGCCATAGGTCGGGGCTTGATGTCCAATCCTAAACTGTGCATGTTTGATGAGCCGTCGTACGGTCTGGCGCCAAAACTGTTCCTAGAAGTTCTGGAGGTTGTGAAACGACTTCGTGAGCAGGGAATCACTATCTTGCTGGTCGAGCAAAACGTCCGCAATACTCTCGAAGTGGCCGACCGGGCATATGTGCTGGAAAACGGGCAAATCGTCCTGGAAGGAAGAGGCAAGGATCTTTTGCAGAATGAACAGGTCAAGGCGGCTTATCTGGGGGTATAGCTGCAGACGCTGACAAATGGCAAGATTCAAATGTCAAATGAAGCCCGGACCCAGAGAAGGGGAGAAGTAATCCTGGCATTCAGGAATTCGTGTTTCACTAAGTCTTTTCACGATTCTGCCTTCCAAGACAAGAGTGGCAAAGGAGTTGTGAAGGCCTTGGAAGTGACCCCCTTTAGTCCCCCTCACTCTAAAGCGAGACTTAACGAAGGGAACACCTTTGCTGTTCAGGCATCTGCATGTGCATTTTACAGGTGAACTGAACAGCTTCGACGGAATCGGGGACACTGCATTGTGAACAAACCAGTAAGGAGGTGATGTATGGCACGAGGTTATATGGGAAAGATGTTGTTTGTGGACCTTTCCGAAGGGAAGCTGAGGGATGAGCCACTCGACGAAAAGCTTTGCCGCCAGTTCATCGGAGGCTACGGCATCGGTGCCCGAATCCTTTTCAGCAGACAACAGGCCGGTGTTGACCCGCTGGGACCGGACAACACCCTTGGCATCCTCAGCGGCCCGTTCAGTGGTACCCCGGCGGTCTCGGGCACAAGGTACACCGTGGTAGCAAAATCACCCTTGACCGGGGGCTGGGGCGATGCCAATTCCGGCGGCTATTTCGGTGCTTTTATGAAGTTCGCCAGCTACGATGGCCTGTTCTTTACTGGTATGTCGGCAAAACCGGTCTACCTCTTCATCAATGATGGCAAAGCTGAGTTAAGGGATGCCGCCCACATATGGGGCAAAGACACTTACCAGACCGAAGAGATGCTCAAATCGGAGCTGGGCAAGGATGTCGAGGTAGCCTGCATTGGACCCGCGGGGGAAAATCTCTCTCTCATCTCGGCAGTCATAAGCAGGCGTAGAACTGCGGCCCGTTCGGGCCTGGGTGCCGTGATGGGGTCCAAGAAGCTCAAGGCAGTGGCGGTCAAGGGTAAGATGAAGGTTCCCGTAGCCGATGAGGAAAAAACCAGAGAACTAAGGAAAAAGTATGTGGCGCAACTGGGAGGGCATACTGTATGGTTGAAGCCATTTGGCACGCCCTTCCTCGTTGACATCGGCGTTCTGAGTGGGGACTCGCCGGTCAAAAACTGGGCAGGGGTAGGGGTTATTGACTTCCCAGATTTTCAGCCTTTGGCGAAAGAGGCTGTGATTGAGCGCACGGTGAAGAAGTTTGCCTGTTACATGTGCCCCATCGGATGCGGAGGACATATGAGGGCAGGGACCGGAGAGTATGAGTATTCTGAAGGTACTCGCAGACCGGAATATGAGACGACTGCCATGTTTGGCACCAATTGTCTCAACAACAACCTGGAATCGGTAATCAAAGCAGGAGACATTTGCGATCGCTACGGAATGGACACCATCTCCGCCGGGGCGGCCATTGCCCTGGCCATCGAATGTTATGAGAAAGGGATCATCACCAAGAAGGACACTGATGGTATTGAAATGACCTGGGGCAACCACAAATCCATCGTGGCTATGACCGAAAAACTGGCTAGAAGGGAAGGGTTTGGTGAGGTGTTGGCTGATGGAGTGAAGGTGGCGGTGGGGAAGATTGGGAGGGGTGCTGACGAGTATGCCATACATATCGGAGGGCAGGAGCTTCCGGCACATGACCCCAAGCATTCCTTTCATTTTGCCACTAGCTACAGGATGGACCCTACTCCCGGCCGTCATTTTGTGGGTTCAGAGCTATCAGATGCCCCCGGCCACCCCGCTGGTTTGCTGCCCAAATTTGACCTATCGTCCTTTTCCGGCCGGGGAGAGGCGCGCAGGATTGGCAGCAGTTTCCACCAAACCGTGGTCTGTACCGGAACGTGTCTATTCATATACTGGGCTTTTCCCAATGTTGACCCTATCGCTGAGTTTATGAGGACGGTCACCGGCTGGGACGTGACCAATGAGGAATTGCTCGTGACTGGGGAGAGGATTGCCAACCTCCGCCAGGCCTTCAATATTCGAGAGGGGTTGAACCCGCTGAAGTTCAAAGTCTCCGGCAGGGTTATGGGGAAGCCACCCCTGAAAGAGGGCCCCGTGGCTGGAATAACCATTGATGAGGACACCATGATCAAAGAGTACCTGACTGCCATGGATTGGGACCTCAAGACGGCCAAGCCCAACAAAAGGAAATTGCTGGAATTGGGACTGGCAGACGTAGCCCGAGAACTATGGCCTTAGCCGGGACAACCCGCGCCGCAGACTTGTGCGGCCGCGCCGAGCATCTGAACCGGAACAGAGTGTGCCTCTGCTGCCTATATCATCACTGTCCCGCCGTCAATATAGATAACCTGCCCCGATATCATGTCTGCGGCAGCCGAGGCCAGGAACAAGACTGCCCCCGCCGGGTCAGTTGGTTGCAGACGTTGGTGAATTGATTGTTCCCCAGTGGCAATCCCGAATATCCTGTCGCTATTTGTCTGCGCTAGGCTGGCTTCGGTGGCCACATATCCCGGTGCAACAGCGTTGACGTTGATACCGGACGGGCCCAGAGCTCTAGCCAGAGCGTGAGTAAATGTGTACATGGCCCCTTTAGTACACGCATACGGCAGAAAGAGTTGGGCTGCGGGCACTCTAGCAACGTTTGATGCAATATTGATGATCTTGCCCTTCTTCTGCTTTATCATTAGGGGAGCTATGGCCTTGCACACCACCCATGTTCCTCTTACATTCACTGCAAACAGCTGATCCCACTCTTTCACTGTCCAGGCATCCCAGGGCTGCGCGTTGACCCCGTACCATATGGCGGCATTATTGACTAAGATATCAACTCTGCCATATTGCTTCATGACCTTTTCTGCTATCTTCTTGCCAATATCCTCGCGCGAGATATCGGCCTCCATCAGTGCTACTTCCCCACCCTTGGCCTTGAGCTCATTAACTGTGCCCTGAGCCCTTTCAAGATTAGTGGTAGTCAATAATAGTTTGGCTCCCTCCTCAACGAATTTCGATGCGAAGGTTTTGCCCATACCGCGACTGGCTCCGGTAATAATGGCTACTTTGCCTTCCAGTACTTTCGACATATCTCCCTCCTTTTAGTTTTCAGTCTGGTCAATAGCAAACCGTCTGGTTCGGATCAAAACCCTCCCCCCTCGATGGGAGAGCATCAGGGTGAGGGTGAAATCCCCCCTGCTTCCGACTCCCTCCCGCCAGGGAAGGGAGAAGTATAAGAAGTCCTGGCTAACTCTATTCTATGACTTTGAGGCTGAAAAATTCAAGGTTCGGCATGCCCGCCACGCACATAACCTTTGACATTCCCTTTCTCAAATTCATCCAGGATAACTTCCGTGGCCCACATGGCGCCTTCCATAATGACGCAGCCTTTCGAGATACCCAGGAATTCCGCACTCATCTCATCGCGTATCAAGTCCCACGCTTTCCCAAAAACCTTCCGCTGAATATCCTTGCAGAGCAGCGAATTATACTTCTGGTAATACTTATTCAAAAGAGTATCGCGAACGATGGCGCAGCTCTGGCGAAAGAGGTTCTCATTGATAGTCTCCGGCCGGAGTCCCAGAGCCAGGCCAATTGTTAGAGTACCACTGGCTACAGCGCCACAGGTGCCCTCCCCACTCAAGCCAACACCCCCGGTCAGGAGACATATGCCAGAAAAGAGTTTGTCTTCCACGTCCCTGGGGATAATCTCCAGCCCGCCCCACCTCAGGGCATCGATTATTGCCAAGAATGTACACTGGCCGCAGCCCTTGTATTTCGCTTCATATTCTATAGCCAGTTCGTTGGATTTCCTGATGATATCGTCCTTGGTCCTTGTGAGTTTGACCATGATCGTCGCAACACCGTTTCTATGCTGAGTTCGGGGCATTGTAACATAGGGAAACAGCTTCCTGTCAACGGTCTTCTTTGCCGATGGATAGCTAGCAGATTCCCTTTAGCCTTGCTATAATGCTCTTCCAAATAACAGCAGGCAGATCTATCACGCAGTCCAAACAAGGAGGGAATGAAGCATGGCTAAGGATCTGGTGAAGGCACTGGCCGATTTGAAGGAGCAAGAGGTCACTAAGATTGTTGAGGACAGGTTGAAAGCCAACGATGACCCACTCAAGATTCTAGAGGATGCCAGGAAAGGCATGGAAATCGTGGGTAACCGTTTCGCCAGCAGTGAATACTTCATACCCGACCTAGTGTACTCCGGCGAAATATTGAAATCGGTAACCAACCTAGTCAGGCCCAAGCTGACTAAGGCGGCTGAGAGCAAGAAGCTGGGCAAGATTGTTTTCGGCACGGTTGCTGGGGACATACACGACATTGGAAAAGATATCGTGGTCTTTATGCTCGATGTCAACGGTTTTGAGGTCCACGACCTCGGCGTGGACGTGTCCGCGCAAAGATTTGTGGACAAAATAAAGGAAACCGGCGCCTCTGTTGTAGGGTTAAGCGGGTTCCTGACACTGGCTTTTGATTCCATGAAACAGACCGTGGAAGCTGTGAAGAGCGCCGGCTTGCGGGACAAGGTGAAGATCATGATCGGTGGCGGCCAGATTACAGAAGAGGTAAGAAAGTACACAGGTGCTGATGCCTACGGGAAGGACGCCGTGGCGGGAGTTGCCCTGGCCAAGAAGTGGGCGGGGGTAAAGCAGTAATCCATCGGCAAATGATATACGGGAGGCAATAGATGGAAAAGCAACGGGAGATGTCCTCGGATGAGAAACAGGAGGAGCTATTTGCGAGGTGGATGTCGCCGAAAGACACTCAGGGAAATGGCCTAAAATTCCAAAGCCCTCAGGCTGAGAAGGCGTACAAGGAGAGAATAACCAGAACAAAAGACGCCATTCAGATGGAGAAGTTGCCCGACCGGATACCGGTCTTTTTAATGCCCAGCTTTTTCCCGGTGTACAATGCGGGATTGACCCCTCACGAGGCCATGTACGATTATGACAAGTGCTGTATGGCATTTAAGAAGCTGGTAACTGACTTTGCGCCGGATGTGCAACCCGGAGCAGTTGCACCCGGCCCAGGAAGAGTATACGACATTCTGGATTACAAGCTGTATTCGTGGCCGGGTCACGGGGTACCGCCTGAGCAATCGTATCAGGCGAACGAACGCGAATACATGACGGCGGACGAATATGATGCCTTGATTGACGACCCGTCGAACTTCTTCAGCAGTACCTATCTGCCGCGCGTATTCGGTGCCTTAGAAGGTTTCAGAATGCTCCCGACTCTCACGGGCATACTCGAGATATACGGGGTCGCCTTCAACTTCATCCCCTTCGGCCTACCCCCTGTTCAAGCTACGTACAGGGCTCTCTTTGAGGCCGGGGCTGAAGCCCTGAAATACGCGGGAATCATCGGTGCCTGCAACGCGGAGATAAACGCCGCCGGATTTCCGGGCCTCTGGGCCGGTTTTACCAAGGCTCCCTTCGATGTAATCGGCGACACCCTCAGGGGTACGAGAGGAGTAATGCTGGATATGTATCGCCAGCCGGAGAAGCTCCTTGAAGCTATGGAAAGGTTGACTCCAATCATGATTAAGATGGGGGTAGGTGCGGCAAAGACAATGGGGCAACCGGTCGTATTCATACCTTTGCATAAGGGTGCCGACGGCTTTATGTCCGACGCGCAGTTTAGGAAATTCTACTGGCCCACCCTCCGGAAAGTCATGATGGGCTTAATTGCTGAAGGAGCGGTACCAAATCCTGCGGCCGAAGGGAAGTGGACTACGCGGCTGGAGATCATGCAGGACTTACCCAAGGGTAAGGTCCTGTGGATGCTAGATCAGAGCGATATAGCTAAGGCCAAGCAGACCATAGGCAAGGTTGGCTGCATGTATGGTAACGTACCCTCCGCTTTGCTGGCTCTGGGCACGCCGCAGGACGTGAAGGACTACGTAAAGAAATGCATTGACATTGCCGGCAAGGGGGGCGGCTATATCGTAAGCAATGGGGCATTTTTTGACCAAGCAAAGGCAGAAAACGTCAGGGCCATGGTGGAAGCCACCAAGGAATACGGCGTGTACAAATAGGTATAAGACGGGCTGGGTGGTAGCATAAGGTCAAGAAGAGAAGCCGCGCCATGCCCGCAGTTCGTGATGTTTCCTTTAACCTGAGGACTCGCGAGGTGTTGCGGCGGCAGGGATTGGGGGGGAAAGCGAAGATCAGGCCGCGTACAGAAATTCTGATTCGGGAGTTGCTTGCCAGAGTCAAGAAGAGTCACCTAATGGAGCCGGCGGCGGCTTATGAATACTATGCAGTGAGCGGCATGGGTGACAGCCAGATATCGCTGGAGGGTAATAAGGCGATACACGGTCCGTTGCTGCCGGCAATCTTCCCCGAGGCGAAGGATCTTGCCGTCATCGTGGTCACCATCGGTCCGAAACTGGAGCAGCAGGTAGCAGACTACAACAAGGAGGGTGAGGTCATGCGAGCGGCGATCTTGGACGGTATCGGCAGCACAGCCGTGGACATGACGGCTGTGGAGGTCCTCAGGCATCTCGCAGGTGAGGTTGCGCCTCGGGGTTATGAGGTAAGCGGTCCGGCTAACCCGGGGATGCCAGGTTTTCCTCTGACTGAGCAGTGGAACCTGCTGGGGCTGGTCAATGCGGATGAGATCGGAGTGGCACTTACGGCTACGGGAGTGCTGGTTCCTCGTAAATCGACTTCCATGGTTGTGGGCATAGGACCGCACATGACAAGGTGGACACAGGCTGAAGTCTGTGCCCGCTGCTGCCTAAGCGAAACGTGCCAGCATAAAACAACGGAATGAGAACGGAATGACCACTTTCAGCGTCAATTTTCAGCCCGTAGGCCGAAGAGGACAGTGCCGAAAGAATGAGTCCATTCTAGCCTGCGCTCGCCGGCTTGGCGTAGGCATCAGTGGCATATGTGGTGGAGAAGGGATATGCCACTCATGCAAAGTGCAGATTCTGAGCGGGACTGTCTCGAGACCAACGAGTAACGAACGTGAAACGTTTAGGTCCAAAGAACTGAAGGAGGGATGGCGACTAGCCTGTCAGGCTTATCCCACGAGCGATGTGAAGTTGGTGGTCCCGGCTGAGTCAATGACCACTCCGCAGCGGGTCCAAGTGGAGGGACTGGAGATGAGAGCTCGCCCCAAGCCGGCGGTGCGAGCCTACGACGTGCGGCTCTCGGCGCCCTTACTGAAGGCTGCCCGGGCCGATGCCGACCGATTGCTTGAGGCGCTAAACCAGCGACACAACCTGGGATGCACCGCGATTGATATTCGCGCCCTCCGCACCATTTCCGATCAATTGCGGTCCTATAGGTGGAAAGTCCGGGCTGCGGTCCGCAACGGTGAGGTGATAGCAGTCCTCCCCCGAAAAAGCCGCCAGCTGGGGCTGGCCATAGACCTGGGCACCACCAAGATTGCCGGCTACCTGGTTGAGCTCAGCGACGGCCGGACTCTGGCCGCCAAGGGGATAATGAATCCACAGATTAGCTACGGAGAAGATATTATCAGCCGCGCAACCGCTGCCGTTCACTCAGTAAGGAGCGCAACGGCGTTGCAGAGGCTGGCGGTTGAGGCTATCAACGGGCTGTGCACCGACCTGTGTGCTGAGGCCGGTGCTAAGCCTGAACAAGTTCTGGAGGCAGTAGTCGTCGGCAATACCGTCATGCACCACCTGTTTCTGCACCTGCCGGTAAAGCAGCTTGTGCTCTCTCCCTTCGTGCCGGCTGTGGGCCGGGCATTGGAGGTTAAGGCCGGCGAATTGGGGCTGAATATCAGCTCGGGCGCATATGTATACCTGCTGCCCAATATTGCGGGTTTCGTGGGTGCCGATCATGTGGCGATGTTGCTGGCAACCAACGCCTGGCAAGCGAAGGAAACAACGGTGGCTCTGGACATCGGCACCAACACGGAGGTCTCTCTGATCTGCGAAGGGAAGATAGTCGCGACCTCCTGTGCCTCTGGGCCGGCCTTTGAAGGGGGTCATATCAAGCATGGCATGCGGGCAAGTGCAGGAGCTATTGAGCGTCTCTATATAGATGATGACAGAATCCATTACCAGACCATCGATGGGGCGCCGCCGGTTGGCATCTGCGGATCGGGGATACTTGATGCACTGGCCCAGCTCTATCTAGCCAAGATCGTTGACGATGGAGGCAGGATCAAAGACAATCGACCTTGCGTCCGTGTCTACAAAGGACAGCGCGAGCTCATATTAGTCAGCAAGGAGGAGCGGAAGGGTAGGCCGGCCATCACCCTCACTCAGCGTGACGTGAGAGAACTGCAATTGGCGAAAGCCGCCATTCGTACGGGCATCCAGATACTTCTGGAAACGAGCGGCTGCACCGAGAACGACATCAAACAGGTGATCATTGCAGGGGCCTTTGGCACGTACATCGACGTGGGCAGTGCGGTGGCAATCGGCATGCTGCCGGCGCTGCCCTTGAACCGCTTCCGGCAGGTGGGCAATGCTGCCGGCATGGGAGCCAAGCTGGCTCTCATTTCTCTTACATCCCGGTCCCGGGCAGAGGCTATCGCCTCCAGAGTCAGTTATATTGAACTGGCCAGCAGCCCCGGCTTTCAGCCCACATTTATGCAGGCAAGTTACCTGGGAAGATACCGCATTACGGATGGCAAGCGGGAGGAAATAGACTGATGGAGACCAGAGTATCAAGCCCGGCCAAAAAAGTGATCATTGGTGATAGTCAGCCTACAGTGCTTATCGGAGAGCGCATCAACCCCAGCGGCAAGAGAAAGCTAGCCGAGGCCCTTAAGGCCGGCGGCCTGGACATTGTCCGCGAGGAGGCCCTCGCTCAGGTGCAAGCCGGGGCAGACATTCTGGATGTTAATGTTGGGGCATTTGGCGTCGATGAGGTAACCTTGCTTCCCAAGGCAGTTCGGGCCGTGATGGACACGGTAGACGTCCCTCTGTGCCTTGATAGCTCGAACCCCGATGCCCTGGAAGCGGCACTCGAGGTCTATAAGGGTAAGGCGCTGGTCAACTCAGTCACCGGTGAAGAGCACTCGCTGGACAGGATCGTGCCCCTCATCAAGAAACATGGCGCGGCCGTCATCGGTCTGGTGCAGGATGACGAGGGTATTCCCAGAGACGCTGAGCGAAGGGTGCAGATCGCCCACAAGATAGCCGAGAGAATTGAGGCGGCGGGTATATCCCGTGAAGACCTGGTTATTGACTGTTTGGCTTTCGCAGTAGGAGCTGAACCTGGCTCCGGCGTGGCCGTCATAGAAGCCATCCGGCGGATTAAGGCCGAACTGGGGGTGAACATGACCTTGGGTGCCAGCAATGTCTCTTTTGGGTTGCCCGACCGCGAACTGCTCAATAGCGCCTTCGTCGTCATGACCGTTGTCGCCGGTGTCACCTGCCTCATTGCGGATGTGGCCAAGGTGCGCTCGATTATTCTGGCTGCCGACCTGGTGCTCGGCCGTGACAAGCGAGCCCGACGGTATATCGAAGCCTATCGGCAGCGCCCGAAGCCGGACAGACAATAGGGACCAAGTGACAGGGAGATAACAATGAAGAACAAAAAAATGCTCCTGCTAGCGCTGCTTGCTTTCGTTCTGATCTTCAGCTTGGTTTCTCCTGCTTGGGGAGTGGGAGCTTCTGCACTGGCACGGGACGTGGGCTCTGTCATGAGTCTAGGCGAAGCAGTGCCCATGGTCGCGGCAGGTTATTTGCACACGGCAGGCCTTAAGGCTGACGGCACCGTGGTAGCTATTGGCGATAACTCGCAGGGGCAGTGCAATGTTGGCAACTGGACGGATATCATCCAGGTCGCTGGGGGTGGATATCACACGGTGGGGGTTAGATCCGACGCTACGGTGGTCGCGGTGGGGGACAACTCCGAGGGGCAATGCAATGTCGGCGATTGGGCCGACATCGTTCAGGTGGCGGGAGGCTCCAGCCACACGGTAGGAGTTAAGGCTGATGGCACGGTGGTTGCCGTGGGATGGAACGGTGGTGGGCAGTGTAATGTCGGCAACTGGACAGGTATCGTCCAAGTTGCTGCAGGCTTTGCTCACACAGTGGGGCTCAAATTCGGTGGGGCGGTGGTCGCCGTGGGATACAAAGGTCTCGGGCAGAGTGACGTCGATGAGTGGAAGGACATCGTCCAGATCGCTGCCGGCAGTTACTTCACAGTCGGACTCAAGGCCGATGGCACCGTGGTCGCGGTGGGAGACAATGCCTACGGACAGTGCAACGTCAGCAATTGGACAGACATTATCCAGGTCGTTGCGGGCGACGGGCATACGGTAGGACTGAAAGCCGACGGCACGGTGGTCGCGGCAGGAAAGAACGACCAGGGGCAGTGCGATATCGGAATGTGGACAGACATCATCCAGGTCGCTGCAGGCGTCGGCGATACAGTCGGACTGAAAAGCGATGGTGCCGTGGTCGCGGCGGGGAGTGGCTACTATGGGGAGTGCGATGTTGGTGGCTGGAAGAACATCATCCAGGTCTCCGCAAATACTGTGCACACGGTGGGGCTTAAGAACGATGGCACTGTGGTCGCCGTGGGAAACAACTACTACGGGCAGCTCGATGTCAGCGACTGGGCGGACATCGTCCAGATCGCTGCGGGCGCCCGGCACACTGTAGGACTGAAAGCCGATGGCACCGTGGTTGCCGCGGGATGGAATGACGATGGGCAGTGCAACGTCGGCAACTGGACAGGTATAGTCAAAATCGCCGCGGGCAACCGGCATACGGTTGGACTCAAGGCCGACGGCACCGTCCTCGCCACGGGATCGAATGACTACGGTCAGTGCAACGTCGGCAACTGGACGGACGTGACCGGAGTTGCTGCAGGCTGGGGACACACGATAGGGCTTAGGGCTGACAAGACCGTGATTGCTGTGGGACACAACGAGTACGGGGAGTGTGCCGTCACCGGTTGGTCGGACATCGACCAGGTCGCCGCGGGTGGTTTCAATACCGCAGGGCTCGAGGCCCATGATACTGTAGCTGTAGCGGGCGACAATACGTTCGGGCAGTACAGTGCCAGTAGCTGGACGGACATCATTCAGGTCGCCGTGGGCAGCTATGAAGTGGTGGGGCTAAAAGCCAACGGAACGGTGACCGCGGCGGGGAAAGAAGACGCGGGTCAGAATATGATCACCGATTGGTCGGATATCGTGGAAGTCGCCGTTGGTGATTCGCAGACGATCGGCCGCCTCCGCTCAGGAGGCACCGTAGTCGCTGCAGGCCCCGAAATCGAGCTTGCCGCTTGGAACCTGGGAGTAGTCCGGTACGCCCTTACCATCTCCGGCACCGCCAACGGCTCCATAACCGCGCCGGGCGAGGGTGTGTTTACCTATAATGCCGGAATGCTTGTGCGCCTAGTTGCCAGGCCCGGGAGCGGCTATCGTCTTATTAAGTGGACGGGCGATGTGGAAAGTATCGCCAACGTGAGGGCTGCTGCAACGGTTATCACAATGCGCGGCGACTACGCCATAACTGCCAACTTTGTGGTCAACTGGCCGCTAATCGGTGGGATTATAGGGGCGATAGCAGTGGTAGCGGGACTGGTGATTCTTTTCATGCGTAGAAGTAGAGCCGCCCGGAGGAAAAAACAAAGCCGAAGAAGAGCTGCCCGGAAAAAGCACTGAATTGAGCTATCAGCCAAGGCATTCTTGCCACAGAACATGCCATGGAGCCAGCCGAGAGTTGACGGCTACTGCTTGGCGATGATACCATTGAGACAGGTCATCTCTGGTCGTGAAATCATTCAGATTGGAGGCAATAGAGATAGGAGATGAGCTAAAGCTTAAGCCAGAATCTGGTTGTTTCTAACTACCGCATCGATCCTGCGTAGGTGCAGGAAATTCTGAAAA
>Ga0172362_10002520_pt1 | contig 15861 bp, 41 predicted proteins | sample LakKivs1_kivu2a2_FD_114534 | JGI IMG/M metagenome (GOLD analysis project Ga0172362, IMG submission 114534) | Sediment microbial communities from Lake Kivu, Rwanda - Sediment s1_kivu2a2 | ecosystem: Environmental > Aquatic > Freshwater > Lake > Sediment | place: Rwanda: Western Province, Lake...
ATAAAACTTAGTAATATCTTCAACGTTGCCGTATGCATGTATCTTGCTAAGCCCTACTTGATCAACAAACTTTGATCTATGTTCATTTAGGAATTGTTCCCCGGTCATTTTGATATGAGGGTTATCTATTAACAATGAAAGAGACACATTGGGGTTATTCTTAAAGGCTATATTAAACGCGCCTATAATCTCTAGGGTGCTTTTCCTATTTTCAATCTTCCCAACATGAATAAACTTAAACTTATTTGTGGGCACCGCAACATCATTATTATAAAAGAACTTCTTAGAGTTTACCCCGCCCGGAACTACAACGCACTTTGTCCTTACGCCGGCGCTCTTTAACACTTCAACTCCCCACCTAGAGGCCGTGCATACAACATCAAGATCGTTAAGGTTCCTTAAAGTGCGAGAATCAAACTTTGTATATTCAAAGATGAAATATCCAATGTTCTTAGGGTAGATGCCAAGTACTTGATCAAATGTATTAGGGTACCAAAAAGACATTGCCGGGGCATTAAAGTCTGTCTTCTTGCCTATGAGTTTAACAAATTCTTTATCTAAATCATAATTGACCGTTGGACTATTGCCTTTTGGGAAAAGAGGCAGGACGCCAACATCAATGTCATTTGCAATCATCCCGCGAATAAAATCTCGGGTATGGTTTGGAATCCCCAAGTTGCCGAAAGGTTGACAGAAGAAGTTGAGTCTTTGCACTACACCCTCGTTAATATTACATTGTTCTCGTTAGCTAGTTTATAAAGAACTACCTTGTCTTCTTCTGAGCCGTACTCTATATTGTAATAAACAGATTTGATGCCAAGAGTATATAGCATCTTGAAGCAGTGAATACATGGTCTATGACTTATTACAATGGCTAGATTGTCAAAATCAATTTTTCTGTCTTTCTTTAAAAGCTCTGCAAGGGCCACTTGTTCTGCGTGAACGGTTCTTACACAGTGTTTGTTAACCATTAGATGACCAACACTATCACACTGCTCTGTCCCGGTTCCCTTATTAGCACCGGCAGCAATTTTTTCAAAATCATACTTATTAAAAATAACAGCGCCAACCCTAGCCCTATCACAGGTGCCATTATTGATGCCAAACAAGATTGCGTCTTCCATTAAATTGTTAATTAAGTTTCTCATAATAACCATAAGGGGACCTTCCTGCAAACTTGTTGGGAACATTGACAAAAAACGTGTTATCTGTTGGATCGTCTATCTGCAAGTCTGCATAGTTGTCGTATTCTTTTAAGATCACACAATTATACTCTCTTCCGTTGAACGCCCTGTATTTTCCCTTTACTTCTCCCATTGTTTTCTCCTTCTTCCTTGTATATTGTATAAGCAATTGAAAGAGCATCTGCTAGGTCGTCGTCGGTTTTTTCTTTGTTACTTGTCTTCTTGTACTTAAGATCGACACCAAAGAGCTTGTTTATCGCCTTTACAGTTTGTTTTTTGTCAGAAGAGCCTTTTCCGGTGGAAACTTTCTTTGCATGTTTAGTGTTTACTTCTCTAACCGGGACACCAGCCTGATGAAACACGTATAAAATGATTCCATATAGTCCGCACAGCTTTCTGGTCACTTCTCCGCCCCTAAAAGAATTAGGGGTCTCTATACCCACCTGACAAGCACCCTTAAGTTTTATGTACGGTTGTATAAACTTTAGTAATTCTTTTACTATATGATCACATCTCTCCAAGTACTTTTTACTATTGTCAGACATAATCTTTTGGTATGAAACAATCGCACAATTCCCATTTCCGTGTCTCTTAAGTATGGCTACGGCGGTGCAAGACAAAGAAATGTCTATTCCTATATGATACAGCATACATGATTAAAGGCCTAGCGAAGACAGTCTCTCATAAAGTTCGGTATCACTAGAACCTTCCCTCCAGCCACGAGCGGCACGATCAAGCTCAACAAGTACCCTATAAATCAATAACGAGTCAACGTCGTCAATTGATTCTTCTTTATAACACACTATTACCCTTTTGGCAATATTATCCTTCTTGTAGCCTTTCTTTATAAAATACTTCCACTGACCCCTAGCGTCCCAGTAATGCTGTTGATCAATCTTCTTCAGGGTCATGTTCTTTGGTATACGAACGCCTTTTAGATACTCTTTTAACTTGAAGTGGAGGTAGCGAGGAAGAGGCTTCTTCTCTTGGATACAAGAAGCAACCTCATAAGTCCAAGCAATGTTAAAGTTATTCAAACCAGTCCAGCCAAAATCAACAGAGAAGAACTTGACCTTCCCAGTTGCATATTTTGCACCCGGAACGTTTACTGAAACGAAGTTAGGTTTGAATACGCTCTCCTGTGAGCCCCAAGAATAGAACTTAAGTATTCTTGCTTTTTGATCTGTATCTGGGTAGTACGGAAACATCTTTGAAACACGATAACTTGATTTGGCGTACATATAAAGACGCTGCTTAGAAAGTCCGAGTCTATGTCCCTTGTCTCTTAAGAAGGTCCTCGTTTCCGTGGCTACGCTTTTTAAGAACTTATCTTCTGATCGTGAAATCTTCGTGGAAGCAAAGAGACTGCCTCCAGCCAGACTTAACGATAAAAGTAAAATTGATAAAAGCTTAGTCATTATTACTCCTTTGTTGTCTGTTAATCTAATTATATCAATAAAGGACAGACTTTATAAAAAAATCTGTCCTTTATTATTACTTAATTTACGATTATTTAAGTGCTCTTTTTAGAAAAACGCCGATCTAACAGCGTTAAAAATCTATCTAAACTATCCCCTATAAAAATTCCCATGCCAAGTATTACAATTCCAACAACCTCTAAAATAACACCAACTACAATAAATGGTGTAGCAAAAAATAAAGGCAACGCCTTAAGAAACCAAGAAATCATATTAGTCCTTTACCGAAACAAATTCAAATCTATCAAAAAGGGCCTTAAGATCTCCCATAAAGCCGTCACCACAAGTGAATGTTAGTAAGAATGTACCTTCTATGTCTTTCGTTAAAACAAGAGCATGTTTAATACAAAAGATCTCTTGTGATAGTCCGTCTATTAAATCAAAATCGTCTTTTATGATGTTTAGAACGTCAAACAAATCCATATCCAACACTTCCGTCCCTTGTTCTGGCCTGAGCGTTGAAACTATATGGTTGTATACGTCTATTTTTGTCTTTATCATATAAATATTTTTTGAGGCTGAGACATCAGATCGGCTACTTCCGGCCTTTTATTTGTGGAAGCCCTTGTGTCGGTAGCCTCATAATATGAGCTTTTTTACGCTATAGAATCAACACTAGAATCATTAAGATGCACAAAACACAAACCAGATAAGACAAGTAACGAACGTGCTTTTTGAGACTTAGAATCTCTCTAGCTGTGAGCTTTTCTTTCTCATCCTCAAAAGTAATATTATCAAGATCTCCCATGAACTTTATTCCGGGAACAGGCGCAGGAACAACAGTAGACTTATATTCTACTACTCCATCAATGGTATTTTTTGGAGCTTCATATACAATAGTCTTGCCTTCGCCCCTCTTAAAGAGCGAAGTGAAGTACTCTAGGCTACTTTGTGAACCAGTGCTTTTCGAGGGCATCCATAGTAATTGGTGCCACAGGTCTAACCAAGTCTTTAACCGCTTCAGCATATGCCCTGATCTCCGGTTGAGCCCCAGCAGCGAGACGCTTCTGAAGCCAGTTAGCCAACGAATGCATGTTCATCTTAAAATAGAACTCTGTATAGAAAGCTGTACCCAAAACGCCCCTAAGCTTCTCTCTCACCCTGCTTCTCTTTGCAAGATCTTCCTTCTTCGGGTACTTATTCTTAATTCTATCCAAAACGCCATTGTAAAAATTAAGAGATTCTAGACATAGTTCATTAAATTTGATTTTTTCCGCAGTCGTAAGGTCTTCTAAGTCGTTTACTGGCTCCCATTCGGGAATGGTCTTGCGATACCTAAGAGAGTATTCGTTTATTTCTTGTATACGATGCCTTACATGTTGTCTGGCTACATAAATGGGACACTTCATATGAAACTCTAGCTCAATAAATTCCAAGGGGCTAGTGTGACCTTGTTCGACCAGAAAATTAATGAGTCTCTTTTGATCCTCAATATCATCTTTTGGCGCGCCTGTTGAAACCTTGGCGTTTCTGTAGATTTCATAATCACCATTCATGTAATTCACTAACTCAATAAAGCCATGTTCTAAAACATAGATCTTATTGCCGGCATAAATTTTCTCTTCAACCATTCGATTCTCCTAACGAATAACGTCTAACGCCCTAAGCACAAACTTCTCGTCGGAATCATTAAGAATGTATGTAGGTGAACCTACAAGCTTTGATAATTCAACATCTGGTTCAATATTATGTTCGGACACCATTACCGTCTTTTCTGGCAGGATCTTAGAGTTTGTCAAAAGCAGGTTTCTTACAATGTCAAGATTGTCCGCCGCAATTGGACTTAGCAAAGTCTGGATAGTACCGTCCTTAGACTTCCTGACCGTTGTAATAATAATATCTCTGATATTGCCCTTCGGTGAGATCAGTTTGCTTGGGTTAAATACGGAAGACTTAAAGAACAAGACAATGTCTTTGTCTTGAAATTGAAAATCAACATCTAGTTCTGAAATAGAGTGTTTACCTTCAAACTTTATCTTTTGAACACCGAATAGATTAATCATTAAGATTCTCTAGTTCTTTTAGAAAAGTCTCTGCTTTTGCAGTATTCTCTTTCTTTTCGTTGTTTACAAACTCTTCTGTTACGGTAAAGTCAGTAAACGCGATCACCCCAGACTCTCTCAGCGTATGCGCAATCTCCACAACGTTCTTCTTACTGAAGAAGATAGCAGAATCATCAAGAAACTCTTTCTCAGTAGAAATTACATCCTTAACGGCAGCCCAAGACGGATTAAGGGCTGTCTTGATCTTGGGGATCAGCTCTAGAGGGGTTCCAACCAAGGCAATTGAAGAAATCCTAAGCGGCACATTAAACATCAGTAGTTTATGTAGATCTTCATTAGAAAGACTATTAATAATGTGCTCGTATGTCTTGTCAATTACTGTTGTAATGGTTGTCATTTACTCTCCTTAGAAGGGCACCTTTTCTACCGGCTTGTCGTATTCATTTGTCCTTACAATTTCCCTCTTTGATTCTAGGGCGTCTTTTGACTCTTTGTAAATAACAAAGATAGTCATGTTTTCTTCTGTCTTAACAGACTTTACCTTGTAACCACTTTTATTTAGATCCACCATGATAGAAACTAGCATATTAATATAATCAAACTTTTTAAACGAATGACTCTCCAGTACCCTTAAACCAACAGACTCAACCGACCCACCACAGGTTGAATAAAAATTACCTTCGTAGCTTGGATTGAAAATCCCAACCATGTAAAGTACCGAATCGCATGACTTATATTCAGTGATAAGATACTTGGCGTAATTAGAAGACACGGTCCTGATTCTCTTTTGCTTAGCCTTCATGTCCTTTGACCAAGCAATAATCAGCCTATCGTCCCTACCATCATTATTCATTTCAACATAGTAACCAGCCACAACGCTGTTCTTAATCACAACGGTAGCTTCGTTAATAAAGTCACTAGTAACCTTTATGTCAACATACTCTTTCCCTTCCGACTTTGCATTTGTAATTTTATCTTCTACGTACTGGTAGAAGTTATCCCATACTTGAGCATAAGAAAAAGAGGCTACTGATAGGAAGATTGCTAGGAAGATCTTTTTCAACATGTTAGTCCTTGAGTTAAGGTGGTCTCTGATTTAATTATATCCTAATCCCACTTCATTATCTGCACCTGAAAGTAAGTAATTCTTCCGGGAACCCATTTTTCTTTGCATCAATTGCAGTCCCTATCACAATGATCCTAATATTGTCCCCCTCGTCTTTTGCAACAAGAAAGGCCTTATCTGTTACACAAATTCTTCCGTCAGGCTGAATAGAAGTTAACCAATAGTACTTATACTTGTTAAGAACCATTATACTTACGTTTGTTCTGCATTTGTCTACAATCGGAATTGTTTTGTCGTGCTCTAGTATCGTCTTGATTCCTTTTGTTATAAACACAACCTCTGACCAAGTAACTTCATTACCTTCAGCGTCAACAAAATGCATCACTTCTTTTTTAGTTGCAGACAATGCACTAAAAGCGAGTATTGAAAACGCAAAAGCCGCAAATAAAATTATTAACCATTTGTTTTTCATTTTTACCTCTTCTTTTTTACCTTTACATGACCCGTTCCTTTGCAGGTACTACACTTTACCTCAATATACTTACCTTTCTTTTCGTCCCAAATCTTGCAAGTCAGCATACCTACGCAATTTGGACATAATTCTTTGTTCTTATCAGTATTTACTTTCATAGCCTTCCTTTAAGTTGCGGAATGTATTTAACTTTAGTTGTCACTTCGCCCCAGCCATGGCAAATTGAACATGTTGTGAACGCCCACGTTAAACTATCTACGTACCGGCCCATTTCTTTATGTAGACACTTTAAACAGATCCTAGGCTCCATTAATTCCTGTTCGTCTTCTTCAGGAAGACCTATTTCTTCATTAGTCTTCATCGTCACACATGCAAATAATGTCTGTGAAAATAAAAGCCACTACTTCATAAATACCCTTAATCCACTCTACGATGTCTTTCATTCTCTCGCTCCTTAATAAAGTTATAGAATTTTAAAGCGTCTTCCTCTTTCTTGAAACATGCTCCAGCCCACCTATCTCCCACTACCCAGAATGAAAATTTCCGCCCCCAGCGATTGTAATTAATAAGACTTATAACTACTTCAAGATACATGTTGGTCTCCTTATTAATGCTTCACCAGCATAAAACTTTAATTCACTTCCTTTACTGCCTGCCCTACAATTGTAATAAGTAAGGCAAGTACCCATGTTCCAATTACTCCCCCGATAATCCACCACCATGAAACAGGCGTCAATCCCCACCCATAAATCATAACCAGAACACCTAATACAGCCGAAAATCCAAGAAGCAACAGCAGTGCAACCAGCAACATCACAACCTTCACCAGATTCTTCATCACCTTAACCTCCCCGTTAATTTTTCTATATAGGGCATTTCCCAAAAAATCGGCCCCCAGATTTCTACATTAATTATATCCTATTCTCTATAAATACCATTTATATGAATATACCCCTCCCCTTTTTTCGCCACATGAAATTTATTATCAATCTGCCATATAAACATAAAGGATTAAGTATGAACCAAAGAAAAGTCAATTACAACCTAGAGGATTGAGTACGAACCAGCTTCCGTTTTCGGTTGTCATTACAGCGTTTTTCGGGCCAATATGGCCCCCTCCACGGCCTCGCTCCCACCCTTGCGTCACCTCGGTCGCGAAGCAAAAGATGGCTCTCGCGTGGCTTTGCTATGCCCTGCGCCCGCCGCCTCTGTTGGGCTGACGCAATGCTTTGACTTGTCCGGATTTTGGAATTTGGGAAAACTTTAGACTGGAAAGGCTTTAGAATCTCGGAAAGCTCTGGACTGGATTGTTTACTGAATCCCGGAAGATGCACAGGACAGGCCTGTGTATCGTATCCCGGGATACTCACTCTCAGAAAGGATAGAGGCGGCTATCCGAAAGGACAGCCATGAAACAGATAAGCGTTAACATGGACACGATTGCGGAGTTGATTGACGCCTGTGAATCGGCGTTGAATGAACTGCTCCACGATACCCATGGCAAAGACACCTACAATGCCCAAAGGGAGGCCGCTGGCCTTGACCAACCCGGCGATAGCCGGGCAGGGTCAGCATGCACGGCGCAGGCGCTGTACGCGGCGCTTTCGTTGGCTCGCAGAGAGAAACTGACCTGCTCATGCGGATCAGCAATCTTCGAGTCAGACCTCACCAACGGGAAATGCTCTTGTTGCGTTGCCGACACCTACAACGGCCCTGAATACTTTGACTACTGAAAGCAGATTGATAGCAGTGCCAAGCGCCGCCTCGTTTGGCCCTGCGATTGAACCTGCTTTAATCATACTCACCCTCACTCGAAAGGAATGGTGCGGCGTTCCGAAAGGACACGCCATGTATAAAGACGAAGTAGTTATAACGCACATTGTGGACTTCCACTGCGGGAAACGCGATACGATACACTGGTCAATCGATGGTGAGCGGTATCGCACCCAGCAAGATGCGTTTGAGGCCCTGCAGGCCGCAGGCTTCAATGACACGGAAGCCAGCGAGTACATTTGTTCGTTGGAAACACGGGAAGAGACGGAGCGCACGGGCTTCCCACGCCGCCTGACGGAGCGGGAACGCCTTGAGTACGGACGCTGGCGTGGCAGGATGCTTGACGCTGGCTACTCTGCGCCACGGCTTTAGTTCGAAGGTTATCCCCCAAGGCCGCACACTTGGGGGCGCCCTTATGGGGCCGTCACGGACGGCTTCATAAGCGCGAAACACCTTACTCACCCTCACTCGAAAGGATAGTGCAGTATCCGAAAGGATACGACATGGTAGACTACAGGCCTTACGAAGACCACGAAAGCTTCGATCTTGATGAAGTCCCAACTCCAATCACGGCGGACATGGTGATTGGGATGCATCAGGACACCGACGGCCCCTACACTCTCGCTGAGGCGATTGAGTGGGGCATCGCCGCTCTCGAAGACGGTCAGAAGACGGCCACGGCCATTGAGCTCCTGAAGCAGGCGCTCTGGGCCGTTAAGAACCCCACTCCAAGCAAGTCGCTCTAGTCTCAAAGGCCTCTCCCCACTAGCACGCGGTGCTGCACCACCGCCACGCTGGTGGGGAGTAACCTTGGACACTAGACAACAACATACACTAGGAGGATACCATGTACATCAACATGGCTGTTTGGCCCGTGATCGTGTTCGACCTCGAGACCACGGGGTTCCTGAAAGACCCCAACGCCGTGCCCACGGTGGGGGTGCTGGTGACCACCAACGAGGGGGATGTGTGCCACTTCCGCCAGCACGAGATGGGCACGCTCGCCAACGCCATCAAGGCCAGCGGCTACTGCGCTGGGTTCAACGTGCTCGAGTTCGACCTGCCCTTCCTGCAGCGCTACACGGGCGTCGACCTCACGGGGGTCAAGGTGTTCGACCCTCTGGCCGAGATCAGGGCCACGCGCGGGTTCGACAAGGCTGGCACGTGGAAGCTGCAGACCATCGCCACCTACAACCTCAACATCTGCAAGAGCGGTGACGGGGCCAACGCTGTCCAGCTCTGGAAGGACGGTAAGATCGACGAGCTGCTCGCCTACTGCGATCAGGACGTGATGGTGACCAACGCCTTGATCAAGCGCCTCTGGGAGCAGATCGAGCTGCGTGGTTCGGCCACCCTGAAGTCGGAGATCGGTGGTGTTGGTGAGCCTGTCGAGGTGCAGATCGACCTCAACTGGCGCACCTTCAACGCTCCTGCACCTGTGGCAGTGCAGTCCAGTTGGGCTGCCAAGTACGAGGCTGAGTACAAGGCGACCTACGGGCAGTACGCTAGCGCGTGGGACTGAGAGGAGGTGATTGAGATGGCTGACGTTTTCACCCTGACCAGCACGCTCGAGGCTGAGCGCAACGAGCTGTCCTGCAAGGTCAAGTACTACCCCAACGACCACAGGGTCAAGGGGTGGAAGGAGAGGCTGATGGAGATTGACAACCACCTCACCATCAGGTACGAGTACAGCGACTACCTGCTCATGGGTCTCATGGGCGTGATCGGGTTCGTCTTCCTCTGGATCGTGCTGTAGGAGGAGTCATGTGCTACGATTGGAACGACTTCAAGGCTGATCTGCCCGTGGTGCTCGTGTTCCTCGGGCTCTACGTCCTGTACTGCCTGCTGGCCGTGATGTAGGCAGAAAAAAGGAAGGGAGGTGATTTGAATGTCGATGGAGGAAATATACCTCGAGTTCAACAAGCTCCTCGCGGCACACCTGAAGAGGCTGCTCTTGGCCTACGTTCGGGGCGAGACGCTGGACCCCGACGTCGCGCAGGAAATCTCCCAGCTGATCAAGAAGGCTGAGGGGATGTGATAGAAATAAGAATCCCTTAACAATATGAAAGGAGGTGATCTCCAATGGCAGTCGCAGAAAAATCCACAGCAGTGATCTCGAAGGATCTGATCCACTACGGTCCGACGGTGGTGCTGGAAGGATACAAGTTTGACCTTCCGGGAAAGATCTGCTCGATATGTCACAAGGTGGTCCACACAGAGGATGAGCTCTGTCCTTCTTGTGCCGTCTCGGGATTCACGCTCGAGTGATCTTTTATTCCCCTTGAGAAATCAAGGGGCATGGGGATATGGTGAAACTGGCAAACACAGCTGACTTAAAATCAGCCGCCGAAAGGCTTGAGGGTTCAAGTCCCTCTATCCCCAAACTTTACAAAAATCCACATGAAAGGAGGTGATTGGAAATGACAAATCTTCAGGCTGAAGCCGTGAAGGCGCACTTGCACTCTTGCGGCTTTGGTGCCGCTGTGGGTGTCGGCATCCCCGGACAGTTCGCCGTGACCGTTCCCAACGTCATGAGCGGCATGACCGAGATCGTCTGGGATTACGAGACCGCCAAGATCATGGCCACGCACTTCGAGGCCAAGGTCAAGACCGAGGACAAGAAGTAGAAAAAGCTGCTGTCTCCTCTAGGGCAGCCTGTTGGGGTTAAAGAAATTTTCACCCCAGCGGGATGTCGGCATTCAGCCGATATCATTCTAGAGGTTACATCATGCAGAACACCGAGCAGATCGTGCACGCCGGCACGCAGACCATCACCACCGAGGTCGTGAAGGGCGACTTCGAGGCCGACCACGAGGCCATCTGGGGCTTCCGCCCCATGCTCGCCCTGCTGGGCCTGCAGGCCAGCCCGGAGATGGCCAAGCACCTGGCCACGATCAAGCCCATCGAGGGCAACGACGTCAAGCCGGCCAAGTACAGCATCAGCGCCTGGCTCGGCCGCGTCTTCAACCCCAAGGAGATCCGCAAGGCGCGCAAGGCCATCGGCACGGGCTTCGACAGCCGCCCCGAGGGCCACATGGTGTTCGAGAACGCCGAGCTGGTGCAGAAGTTCAAGAACTTCTTCCAGATCGCGTAGTTCTTTCCCTCTGCCCTTGATGCCACAAGGGCTAGGGATGAAAGAATTACAATACTCTATATGGTAGAAAGGAGGTGATAAATGGATGCCAATGAAGCTGCACGAAAAGTCAAGAGGATAGTTGGAATCAATGGCGTAGTATTTAACGCCAGAAAAATTTCCGACCCCTCTATAGCCTATCGTGTAGGAGAAAACAAGAACGGCCACATCAAACAGCTTGGTTATGGTTCCTCATGGGAGGAAGCCCTAGACCAAGCAATGCGAAGAGTCAAGGAGAAAAAGCCATGGCAGAAGAACAGAAGCCACAGAAACCCCGGTACGAGGTGAAGCAGACCCGTAGCGGGCACAGGGTCTGGGACAACGAGCAGAACGAATGGAGGGGCAACACGTTCGAGGACGAGGGCACGGCCCGTCAGGTGGCTCGCAACCTCACCAAGGGCAAGTAGAAAGGAGAATACCATGAAAGGAGGTGATCCAAGATGGCTTTATGGATGGTGGATTACGTGCGCAGTGCTGACCGTGGCCGCATCCCAGCTCTTTCAAGCGCTGCTTCAGAAGATAAGTCATTTCTGATGCAGTGGGCAACTGAAATGGCTGCTGGTGTGGGTCTTCTGGTCACGCGCCAACGCAGGAACCTGCACGTCAAGGAAGTCCCGGTACGATTCGTGCCGGCAACCTTCAAGTCCTTCTAAGAAGGATCCAATCCAAGAGAGAGGAGGTGATTACCATGGCAAAGCCGATCAAGATCATCGACGGCCCCATGTCCGTCGAAGAGATGGTCGCCCGTGACAACATGTGCCACGAAAAGCAGCTGGATTTCGTGACCCTGAAGCCGCTGGGCAAGAACACGGTCATGGTGGAGCACGGCATCCTGGGCCTTGTTCCGCTGAACGTGAACGTTCCTGAGGTGCCTGCTTTCGAGGTGCCGAAGGTCTCCAAGAACTAGAACCAAGAAGGACCCCTCTAGGAATCAGCCTAGAGGGGAATGTTTTTCTGGGAGAAAGCCATGAAGACGACTGAACTGAAGGAGTACAACATCTCGGAACAGATCGTGGACGACGTCGTGTACTACGAAGTGAAGGCGATGTTCACCTCACCGTCGTACCAGAACCCCGCCATCCCCTTCGTCAAGCAGAAGACGGTCGAGAAGCTGACCGAGACGCTGGCCAAGGCCCTCGAGGAGGCCAAGGATCAGGTCGAGGAGAAGGGCGTGGTGAACACGATCACCAAGGTCTTGGGCCAGTTCAGCCAAGAGCTCTCCAACGAGCACGACGTGCCGGTGACCTACACCGACATCAACGGCATGAGGGTGATCTGCGCCAAACCTGAATAAGCCATGGCAGGCTCATCAAGAATATCATGGCTGGGTAAGTGGATCAAGCACGACTCCTTTCTGGGCAGGCTGGCTCAGACAGAAGCATCCTGTGGGGAAGCCTATATCAAAGGCCATGGTAAAGATGGCCAGATAAGGGTTGATACTACCTCAAAGGATTCTTTTGGCGGCTATAGTGCCAAGAGATTGCTTCATGAGTTTGAGATCAACCTGAAAGATATTACATAACCAGAAACTACTGGGTGGAAAAAATTCTGCCCAGTGGTGTCCGGTTATGGTCAGAGAATTCCTCTCTGATGATCGGACAAACGGGGAAATTATTCCCCAAAAACAGGAGGTGCCCAATGGGCATCAAGCTGAGCACTACCCCCCAGATCGCTCCCTCAGGGGCTCTCGGGGTCCTTTCGTCCGTCACGGCTGCCAGGAAGCAGTACGAGACGGTGCCCGACAACGCGTTCGATTCCATCCTCAGCCAGCTTGCCATCGAGCTGGAGAAGGCCGGGATCCCCGTGGAGAACCGCAAGGTGTTGATCCAGAGGCAGGGCTGGACCGACAAGATCACGGGCCAGAACGTGATCACGAACACCATCCAGCTGACCGACTTCGGCATCAAGAACCCCGAAGGCAAGGCCAAGAAGGTCCGCAACGTGCTCAACGCGGTGCTGGGCTGGGTGCGCAAGGACGTCAAGAGCGGCACGTACCAGTTCGCCGTCCCGAAACGTGACACGATCCTCGAGCAGATCGAGCACAGCGAGAGGATGATCAAGGTGCATCAGGGCCTCCTCAACTGGATGCTCGTGTGCAAGAAGGTGTCCGACCAGTTCCAGGCCTCCAAGCAGGCTGACCCTGCCGAGGTCGAGGGCTGAAAGTAACAGAAAGACAGTACGACTCCCCTAGGAATTGGCCTAGGGGAGAATGTAAGCCGGGACAAAATTATCGTCCCACATGGAGGTAATACCATGGTTACTGGATCCATCATCGCGAAGACCCTGAGCGCTTCGGCCGTCGTTTCGTCGGCTACTCCTGCCTCACGGCCTGATCGTTTCGAGGTGACTCCTGAAGCCAAGGAGCACGCTGAGGCGATCACCAAGTTCCTGCACGAGGCTACCAAGAGCCTGACCAAGAACAAGCCTTGGGTCAGGGCTTCGGTGAACGACAGGGGCCAGATCACTGCCCAGATCAGCGGACCGCTGCGCAAGCACAAGTCCGACAAGGGCGACGTGATCGAACCGCTGTTCTCCATCAACATCCCGATCCTGTCGGCTAAGCACTGCGGAACCTTCCGTTCCTTCGACGGTTTCGACAATGCGTGGGCCACGATGGACTTCCTGAAGAGGCTGCAACTGGTTTCTTCGGCCCTGATCGAGGTGGTGGGCAAGTACGCTGCTGCCGAGAAGGTTGCGTGGATCGAGAAGAAGAAGGCTGAGTTCGAGTCTGCTGCTAAGTAATAACACGATCTGAGCCTGCTCTCCCCCAAAGTAATCTGGGGGAGAGTGGGATCCAATCGTGATCGGGAATGTTTCCCGAGCGAAAGGATCGCAACGGGTGATAATAAATCACCCACTTTTCAAAGGAGGAAGTCACCATGACTTCCACTATCCTGTTCCCGAACACCGCCGCTGCTCCTGCTGAGGTCAAGGCTGTGAAGCCTGACCTTTTCGCTGGCTGCAAGGTGGAACTGCAGGCCGTGACCAAGGACTCGGTCAAGCCTGTGCAGAAGGATCCTGCCCGTGACGAGATGATCAAGCTGCTGGATGAGGTCCTCCACAGCGCGATCAAGGTCAATATGAATACAGAAAAGTTCTCTTATGAACCTGTGAGGAGTGAGAACGGCGAAGTCCTTTACCGCCAACTTCCTGCCAAGCAGACTTCGGGCGAAGTCATGCCGGCCTGGGTGGGTGCCCACGTGAAGTCCAAGGGCTACCTCATCTACCTGCAGGTTCCGGGTCCCAAGCGTGTGAAGTGGGATACCAAGAACAACCAGCCGATGAAGAACGAGAGGGGCGAGACGATCTACCGTCGCCTTCCCGGCATCAGGATCCCGCTCATGAACGCGAAGGACTTCATCGCCCTGAAGAAGGAGAACCACGACGAGAGCATGCTCATGATGAAGCGCATGTTCGCTGTGGCTCCCTATATCAAGGCCCTGCTGGAAGTGGTTCTGAACCAGAGCCAGAACCTCAGGGACGAGGTGCAGAACAGGCTCGGTATCGCTAAGTAATCTAGATAAGTAATAATTACCTTGGGGAGGGTAGGGTTAATAGCCTTACTCTCCCCTTGGTATTTAATTCCTCTTCTTGGAGGGTATATGCCTTATTTGAATTATGTTAAGGTACCTTGTCCTCTATGTAATAAATATCATTCTTATGAATTTCCTTGTCCACAATTGCTCATGTATAGGGTAATTAGAGATCTTAAATTGAAGATTGATCGTACTTTTATTGGGGATTGTTTCCATTCTAGAAGTGTAGATGCCATTGCTACTTTAACTTCTATTAAGGCTAATCTAGATAATGCTTATGAGGCTATTGAGAAAATAATTTATTATCCGGAAGAAAAACCTTCTGGAGATACTAGTGACATACCATTTTAAGTGCTTGCTACTTGATATAAATTTCTTTATCCATAGGCTGAAAATAAAGCTATCTTGCCTACTGGGTTTCCATACTACTTATATTACTTATACTAAATATCGTAAATATAAGAATAAGATCTTTACTTATGAGTCAAGACATCCTCAGAGAGAATGTTCTTTCTGTGGAAAAGAAATTAATAAAGGTCTTTCAGATGAATATCTTTGTGGTCTCTTATATGAAGAAAAATATATGAGAGAAGCATGACTAGACGTAATCTACCAATGGATTTCCATACACAAGTATTCAAGGTGGCAATGGAGATCATTGATAGATATAAGAAGAAGAATGTATATATAGATGGTGATGAAGCATATCTATTGGCAAGACAAAAAGTGGAGGAGATCTATTACGGTCCTGATCTCTTCTTGGGGAAGTCTGAATAGTAACTTATATGATAAGGGAAATCTTGATCTTTTATAGGGGTAAAAAATCAGAAAAACCTTCGGACCGGAGACTTCTACTTGTCCCTGACGCAAAACCGCGACACTCTTAAACGAGCTACAATCTATCCTTTTGCGTGCATACAAAATCAGGGATTTACCCTTACATTCGCCAATAATTATAAGGTTGTGGTGATGTTTGGGCCAAAAAATTTATGCGGCAACTTTGATACTACCAAGTCAGAGACCTATCCCCTGTCAAAGTCAATCTATGGTAGTGATGATGCTCAGGTATATATATACTACGGAGACACAGAAGTAACTGACCAAATCGCCAATGAATATAATATTAATTTGACCAGCATGAAATCTTCTTCAGTTGCAAGCCTTTTTTGCGCCATAGCAAGTAGATGAACAAGATCTTAACTAGTTGCCTATATAT
>Ga0172362_10002522_pt1 | contig 15847 bp, 36 predicted proteins | sample LakKivs1_kivu2a2_FD_114534 | JGI IMG/M metagenome (GOLD analysis project Ga0172362, IMG submission 114534) | Sediment microbial communities from Lake Kivu, Rwanda - Sediment s1_kivu2a2 | ecosystem: Environmental > Aquatic > Freshwater > Lake > Sediment | place: Rwanda: Western Province, Lake...
GCGGGTCGTGGTAGAGAATGACACGGGCGATGTCAACGCGATCGTTCTCAAGGCCTGCAAGAAGCTGGTCGAGGAGGACGGGCGGGAACTGGAAGACATCGTGGTCGTGGATGTCGTGAAGGGTATTGCCGTGTCCCTGATCGAGGGACAACACACCAGCTTCGTCACCGATTGGGGCCTGGAACACAATGCCCAAGGAAGGGTCAGCGCCAAGATCATCGGCAGGGCCGAAAGCATTGCGGACATTCTCAAGGAGTAGGCACATATGGCAAAGTACACGTTTATCGGCCATCTGGAATCCGACGCCACGCTCCTGCGGGTCGTGGTAGAGAATGACACGGGCGATGTCAACGCGATCGTTCTCAAGGCCTGCAAGAAGCTGGTCGAGGAGGACGGGCGGGAACTGGAAGACATCGTGATCGTGGATGTCGTGAAGGGTATTGCCGTGTCCCTGATCGAGGGACAATACACCAGCTTTGTCACCGATTGGGGCCTGGAACACAATGCCCAAGGAAGGGTCGTGTGTGAGCCCGGAGACGAGGAGATAGCGTGAAAGGCGTGCGGTTCTATCGTGATGCCCTTGGCAATGCCATTGACTTGGGGTTCCATCGCAAGACAGCCCGGGAATGGCAAGGCCTGGCGCTCTTTCCGGCCAACAGGTGCCCGGATGGCTCTATGGAAGCCCTGGGGTCCGTTACCAGTGATCCGGGCGACGGTCCTTACTGCGGTACCTCTGTGTCGTATGAGTATCTCACCAAGCAGTGCATCAGGATCTCCGAACAGGAAGCCCGTGCAATCTTCCCCAATCTCGTAGCCACACTGGAGGATTAACATGTCACTGAGAACCAAGACCGTGTACGAGTCCAGCAAGGCCGAAGGGTTTAATCTGGAATTCCCGCCGGTCGAGGACACGATCCAGGTCAAGAAGATCGAGGGCGGCTTTGAGGTCCGGTACCTCTGTCACGATGAAGACCCGGTATGTGACCCCAGAGACAATGACAACCTCGGTGTGATGGCTTGTTTCCACAAGCGCTACAATCTGGGTGACAAGACGGATCTTCACTCCGAGGACTACTCCGGATGGAACGAGATGGAGAAGGCCCTGATAAAGCAGGGCGCCTACGTGATCCTGCCTCTGTACATGATGGACCATAGCGGCCTGACGATCAACACGACGGGGTTCGAGGCCAGTGACCCGCAGCGATGGGACTGGGGTCAGATCGGGTTCATCTACGTGACCAAGGAGAAGGCTCGCCAGGAGTACGGCAAGCTCGGCAAGAAGACCCGTGAGACTGCCACCAAGGTTTTGCTCGGCGAGGTCGAGGAGTACGACACGTACCAGCGTGGCGAGGTCTTTGGCACGGTTAAGGAGACCTTCGACGAGAACAAGGTCCAGACCGGATGTGACCATGTGTGGGGTCACATCGGATTGGACTGGGCCAAGCAAGCGCTAAATGAGAACTTCGACTGGGTCAAAGCAAGCGCTAAATGAGAACTTCTGATGAAGCAGTTCATCATCGAGATCGGGCACTGGAACAGGACCAAGGATCGGTTCTGTTGCCAGTCCCGCATCCGGGTCGATTGCACCCCTGAACAGATACAGGATTGTATCAGACGAGGTGAAACAACAGACACAGGTCCTTGCCAAGGAGATCGAGAAGTACGGCGAGAAGGTGGACGGGTTTGCATTCGTCAAGGACAAGCCATGAACATACGTTTTGTAGATCGCAGGATCTTTGTCGGCGGCGAGATCGAGGCCGATCGGCAGGACAGCTTCATGCTGCACCTGTGCCGGTGGTCCACGTGGACCATCCGGCTCTCCTGGGATCAGGTGAAGCCGTACAAGGTGCCCGTGCGGATGAGCTGGCTTGTATCCCGAGCCAGGTTCGGACAAGGGCTGCCTCCTGAGAGTCTCAAGGACATTCTTCGTAGTCAGCCTCGTGCCATCGTCATGAAGGTGTTCGAGGAGTGGCAACACTGGGGATCGTCGTCGCAAGGATATCGGCAGTTCGTCGACGCCTTTGCCGACATCACCGAGAAAGAAGCAATCGCCACGTTCAAGAAGCTCCGCGGCATGGACCCGCCTATCGTGGGATACCTGCCGCCACAGGTGTTGCCCCTGTTCCTGGGCGAAGATCTGGGGGAAAACGAGAGGCGTATCATCGAGTCCCGTATCAAGGCAGGCAGGTAATGTTCACCAAGCTCCCCAGCGGTGAGATCAACATCGACCGGTCCCTTACAGAGCCGGCCGCGAGCAATGCCGCCTATCAGATCCTGAAGTACGACAAGACCAACACCTATTTCATGGAGACGACCTGGCAGGAAGTACGCCTGCTACGGGTGAATGTCCAATGGTACTATGTCCATCTCTGCAATGAAACAGGCCGGGCCCTGAGCGATGAGGAAGCTTTGGACATCGTCCTGCATAGTAAGTCGATGGTCCTGCGAGGGTTCACACACTATCTGCAGAAGTTCAACGATCAGATCCGCGTCTTTGATAATCTTCCCGACAAGGTGTTGCGACGGTACTGGCGGTGCCATAGAATGTACGAGTGGAAAGGCGCAATCAGTGTCCTTCCACCACGATTTCTGGTGACCCTCATAGCCGAGATCACCTGTCCGAATGCTCAAGAGTGGGAAATCAGAGAGTACGGATCTGAGGCCGCACAGCTCCTTCAGAAAAGAATACAGGAGGGATAGATCATGGACATGACCCAGAGCAAATTCACCATGAAGCGTCTTCGCCGGCGTAAGTCCATCTTCATCGAGGGCGTTCACGGCACGGGCAAGTCTTCCGCGCCCCGCCAGGTCTGCCAGGAACTCTCGATCGAGACCGGTATCCCGCATGTCCTCATCGACGTGCGCCTGTCGGAGAGGGATGAGGGAGACGTCATCGGTATCCCGAGGGGCTTCACCGAGTTCTCGACCAAGATCCCGACCTACATCAATGGCAAGATCGAGATGATCGAGACGCGCCTGCAGAACGTCATGGTGCACGACGTGCCCGTTTGGTTCCCTCGTGACCCGAAGATGCATGGGATCCTGCTGTATGACGAGATCACCTACGCCCGTAAGTCATCCATCCAGGCTGTGATGGAGTCCTTTCTGGACCACAGCCAGAATGGCGTGCCCATCCCTGAGATGGTGCGGGTCGTGGCCTGTGCCAATTCGGGCAACAACCTGCAGGACATCTACGGGGGCTCGGTGCTCAACCCGGCCGTCTATGACCGGCCGCTGAAGATTGACTTCCAGCCCACGTTCGATGAGTGGAAGGACTATGTCCGCGGTATCAACATCGATCCTCGCATCCTGCTGTACCTGACCAAGTTCAAGACCAAACTGGACCCCCCGCGTGAGATGGAGTCCGGCAAGGCCTATCCGTCCCGTCGCTCCTGGGTGTTCCTCTCGGAGGATATTCAGGACCTGTCCGCAGATTCATCGTTCGATCCGTTCAGGGATCACGATTACCTGACCAAGCTGGTCAAGGGTCGTGTGGGTTCCGACGTGGCGGTCGATTTCATGCAGTGGGTCAAGAGCAACTTCACTCTCTACTCCGCCGAGGAGATCCTCAACAAGTGGAATGACCGGATGGCCACGGCCTTCACCAAGATGCCACCGGATGAGATCATGTTCTACAGCGATGAGCTGACGGCGTTCTTCAAGAAGGAGCCCAAGAAGCTCAAGCCCGCACAGCTCAAGAACATGGAGCGCTTCGTCCGGGTGATCCCCAAGGAATCCTCTTCCGCCTTCTTCGTGCAGTGGCTCAAGTCGGCAAGGGAATCGGCCTGTGCCTTCTATGCCGTCCCTGCGGTCAAGGAATACCTGTACGGTAACCTCAACATGCAGACGGCCCTCAACTGAGCGGAGGTTCCCATGTATGCGAAAGGTTCGGGCATCCTGGAAGGTGAGCGACTCGAACGGCAGGAGAAGCGTCTGGCTTACCTGCTGTGCACGCTCACCATCCGGTTCCAGTTCGTGCTCCGCGTCTTGAACATGATGCGGCGAGTGGCAGTCCAGGACTGCCAGTATGCTATGGGAGTACGCGTACTGTCCAACGGCTTCGAACTGAAGTGGTCCCCCTGGCACGTGGAACAGATGACCGATGGCGAGGTGGTGTTCTGTCTCTATCATGAAATCCTGCACATCCTTTTGCATCACTGCACTTCCCGAAAAATGGGCTGCGATGAGGCGACCAATATCGCCCAGGACGTGGCAATCAACGAGATCGTTCCTGTGTCGGGGGACTCCTGTTGCTACCCGGTCGATGACAAGGGACAGATCGATATATGGCTAGCGACCCTGTTGGGGAAAGCTCTGAAGCTCACGGGGGTGAAACGACAGGACACCGCCGAGTACTACTATGAACTGATCCCTCACGATAAGCGTGGCGGGGTGGGCGGGGATAAGGACCCCGCATCTCTGGATGACCACAGTGAGTGGCAGGAAAGTGAACTGGCCGCGGACAAAGTTCGCAGCGTGGTACGGGAATTCACCCTCACCAACATGTGGGGATCCTGTCCTGGTGATCTCAAGGAACTGATCGAAGCAGCCCAGATCAAGAAGCTGTGCTTTGGACAATTCGTTCGTACCTGGTATGGCAACGTCGAATGGGATGAGCCGGAGTCTACCCGGCTTCGTCCGAACCGCCGCATGCTCAACATGGGCATGGGCTATGACTTCCCGGGCACGACGCGGCAATGGCGGGACAAGAACCTGATCGTGATCGATACCTCGGCTTCCATCACGCCGGACATCGGTGGTCAATTTGTGAGCGTGCACAATCAGCTCATCGAGGACTACCCCATAGATCTGCTGATGAATGACGCGGAGGTCCATGGGAAACCCATGCCCAGTGAGAAGCGTCTGAAAGTCCTGGAGTTCACCGGCCGGGGTGGAACGGATTTCTCTGCCGTCGTGGAACTCATCGACAAGCTTCACTATCACAGCGTGATGTTCCTAACGGATGGGGCAATGCTGGCGCCACCCATGCCCAAGCATTGCAAGGTCCTGTGGGTGATGCCTGAGGGATGCAAGGCCCCGGTGGATTGGGGCGATCGAATCTACATCCAGAGGAAGATATGAGCAATCTCAACGTGCCGGCCCAACAGTGGCTCGACGAGCTGTTCCAGGACTCCTACTGTGACGATTGCGGCGGCGATGCACAGCACCACACGGCAATCCCCCTGCTGGGCAACTGGTTTGCCCGGTGCGACTTCCCGCCCAATGAGGACGGCGTCCGTCATCCCATGATACAGGAGTATCGACATGCCCAGTAAGATCACTCGCAGTACCGGCATCGAAGTTCCCGGATGGTTCGGTCCAAAGCCCGGTGGCGGCTATGAGGGCATAACGAAGCGCCTCGACAAAACCGTGCAGCGTGCCGCCGAATGGCTGAAGAACACCTTCGATTTGCCCGTAGAGATCCGCTTCAATTCAAGTCGGCTGAGTGGTGGCGCCTACATCAAGCCCGAGGGCACCGCGGAGATCGGGATCGGGGGATTGCTGCGGCCCGGTAGGATCACCGAGAAGACTCCTGTCAAGATATCCGTGTTCATCTGTCGTGAATACCTCAGGGATCCTGCCGGCGATGAGTACCGGTACCGAGAATTCTCCACGCTCCGGCAGGCCTATGCGTACATCAAACGAAGCATACACAGGGGGCTGATCCGTGGCAAAACACATGCGTGAGAACATGGACGATTATCAGCAAGCCTTGAATCGCCTTCATGGTCGCTCCCGTATACAGCTCCATGTCGGTAATACCTACTTGGCAATGTCAGAGGATCGCTCCGCGGTGTCCGTGACGTATCACTGGACACCGATCATTACGTTTCGTGCCGACGGCCTGATCATTCTTGACGGTGGAGGGTGGATACGTCACGTAACGACGCAACACCGTTTCAACGGGTGCATGCCGGGGACCTGGTATACCCGACTGATCAAAGGCGTTCCCGTTCTTTCGGTCGATGGCATAGAGTACCTGTGGCCCAATGACTATATCACCGTCGACGGGAACAAAGTCTACTATGGCCGCGGCGCCGATCTTGTCCCTGCCAAGCTCTTTGCTGCCGATATCATAACCAGAATCATGGGAGCAGAAGTTTCCACAGCTGCTGACATTGCCAAACTCCTGGGCACCTCCACGATCGAGTCCTTGAACACGCTCTGGCGTAACGAGTTCTGCCGGCCATTCGTGGCCAGCTTTGCCCCACCTGATCTCCTGCCACTTCTCCTCGACAAGCCCTATGGTTTCATAGAGACCCTCGAACGCCGTATCAAGGAAGGGGCCCATGACTATCAGCACCTTGAAGTGGCTCAGGTTTCCTGACAAGAATCAATCAAGGAACCCATCGTGAGCGAGCCCAATCCATTGCAGTCATGCTGAGCCATATGCACCGGGAGACGGCCAAGGCTGTGGTCCATAAATGGCAGCGCATCCTGGCCGTTGAATGTCCGACACCATGCGTCGAGCCCTCGTTTGAGGATGCACTGAAGCACATTGGCTGGGCCGAGCTGCGGTTGACTCAACTGGCAGAACTTCAGCACATGCTGATGGAAGCCCAGGGCGTCTATCACTTCCGCCCTCCGATCGAGCTTGTTGAACAGCGACAGCTCACCGAGCGGATCAAAGCAGTGAAACTGGCAAAGGGATTCATGCAGAAGGGGTTAAGCCATGGGACCGAAACCCAAAGTCTGGAAGTTTGACACCCCGGACGGGAAGAAGATCGCCCTGACAGCAGGGGGAATCTACGTCGCCCGGCCCAAGCCCTTGTATGCCCCTGAGGACAGGTACTTTGTTTGTGTGTTCCGTTTTTTCCGCTACGAGAAGAGAAGGCCCAGGTCACCCGGAATTTTCCGTGGCCGTGAACGATGGATGGTCGAATGCCGCGGAGGGCAGCCAGAAGAAGTGATAGTTGTCGAGACACTCGCCAGCGACAATACCCGACTTGTGACCAATGCGGTTCATGGAAAGGCCCGGTTCTTCCTGGCGAAGATGTACACGATCGAACGCGTTGACCCCTCCAACCTGCTTTTGTTCGCGGACCTTAACAGCATCCTCCCCGGGTTCGAGAAAGCACTAAAAGAAGGGAAGTGACATGGACCTCAAGAAGAAGCTCATGGAAGCAGGCATCGAGTCCTGCATGCTGGACGACGTCGTGCACGATGCAGCATCGGCCCTCGGATCCAATGCCAACAACGAGGGTCTTGGGCAAAACGAGGGCTGACACCATGATCAAGATAGGCAAGCACCAGATCAGCGAGAGCGACCTCTACCGCAGGATCGTGGACAAGATCCCCAAGGATCAGTTCGCAGCAATCATCCGCTCGATCGGCAAGGACCTGCGGAAGGTTCTCCGGCCCCCCAAGCGATACTACCTGGTCAAGTTCACCTGCATCCAGGGCGAGCAAGACTACCGGCAAGAGTGTGTGATCACCGTGATTGGTAAGCAGCGTATCGACAAGGCGGTCCACGAAAAGATGCTGGACTTCTGGGGTGAGCCCGGACCCACCGAGTTCACCAAGCTCAATCGCTACGATTGGGAACTGGACGGCCGAGCTATCGACAGCATCTCCTGTGACCTGATCACCGAGGACGAGTACGCGGTCCTGAAGAAGTTCAACCTGGACTGAGAGGAACACATGCCCAAGTTCAACGTGGATGTCTGCCGCATCGCCTACCAGCACATGACCATTCAGGTCGAAGCCAAGGACGAAGAGCATGCCAAGAGAAAGGCTGAGGACGAGGCGGGCAACTACCTCTTTCCGACCGAGAATCATTCCGAGTACCAAGCACAGGGAGCGACCGAGATATGAGCCTGACCAAGACCGATCTGATCAAGATGGCGGACGAGGCCTATCCCGATAACCTGGTCATCCAGAACTACGACCAGAAGAAGGGCAAGCCCAAGGACGCCCATGCGGATACCCTTGCATTGTTCATCGTCAGGGAACTGCACGAGACCTTCGACGAGGGGGCCCCCGACGAGAAGAAACTCTACGAGGCCTTCCGAGTTCTGCGAAGGGCCTGTCATGAGCTCGCGGCAGTCCGGAACACTTTCAGGGATGCTCTCCTGCGGGTTAACCCCAACGCCCTGGATAACGATGCCGGTTCCTTCTGATAACCGAAAGGACAGACCGTGAAATTCAATGGGGTAGAGAAACTCTGCGATGTCACGGCCCGACCGTCCATCATCGCAGGGCTGCGTAACGCGACCTCATCGATCTACTCGGACGGCAGCCACGACACGATCGTCGTCTCACTGCCCACCCTGCGATGCGTCGCAGCCGGGTATCAGAGCGGCATTCCGGGTGCGTTCCCGAGGGCCGAGATCGCCTTCGCCCAGGAACTGGCAGCCGCCATGATTGCCCAGGACGTTTTCTGGGCCTGCATCCACATCTGAGAAAGGACCCCACCATGCAGAAACTGTACATCGTCATGCAGCAAGGCGGGTCGAGTACCGAATGGTACTGTCACGCCCATCCCAACAAGCGCGAGGCCGAAGCGGACATGAAGGAGTGCGAGGGGAACGGAGGCTACAAGACGGTCGGCCCCTTTGAAGTGGATCAGGCTCTGGTCAAGGTCCTGCTCAAGGACAAGGACGCAGAGGGGGACTTCTATAACGTGATCGAGGAAATCGTCCGCGGTTGTTCACGGATATAAGGAGGACAGCGTGTCGTTCATCTCCAAGCTCAGCGGCAGGGAATGTGACACCGTACTCGCAGGCCTGCGCTGCTTACAGGAGCATCGGAGTCAGAGTTCGCGTATCCTTCATGAATTGTTCCCCGGTAAGATCCAGGCCCTGACCGACCAACAGATCGATAAGCTCTGCGAGAAGCTGAACTACGCCACCGAGATCCAGGTCCTCTCCGACGTGAAGACCAAGGTCCTGCTCTTCCGCAATCACTACCGATGCCCCAAGTGTGGGGCAAAGTGGGATGACGTATGGAGCTGTGCCTGCAATGACGAATGTCCGAACTGCAACGAGAAGGACATCGAACCCGAACGATCGACCACATTCAAGGCCGGACCCGATGACCTGCCCAAGGGCGTGGAGCTGAAGGACTGCCAGGCAGCCTGACTCCACAGAAAGGAACAAGCATGAAGATTCCCAAGATCGTGGTCGTCTTGGACGGCGGACTGGTGCAGGACATCTACACCGACACGCCCGTTGAGGTCGTGACCCTGGACTTCGACGTCGAGAGCGCCGACAACGATGAGCTGCTGCGAGTCCCGGGCATCGGTGAGAGCACGCCGAAAGCCGGGAAAGACGGACTGGCGAACCCGGCCTGTCCCGGTATCAGGGGTGACGTCGAGGTCGACAAGGAGTGGGTCGAGACGGTGTTCGAGAAGGTCACGGACTTCCTGGGCAAGGACTGATGTTCAACTACTTCTATCCCAACCGTCCGATGCTGGTCCCGCCAGACCCCAAGGACCCGCTCAGTCCGAAGCGGGACTACATCGACGGACTCGAGGCCTCGGGCAAATATGTCGCCGAGCTGAAGTGGAATGGGGATAACGCCCTGGACTACACCGACGATACCACCCTGTGGAACCGGCATCACCAGCACCTGGCCTACAGGCCCTCGCCCGAGATGGCCGACGAGCTGCATCGCTTCCCCAAGGGCTGCATCGTCAACGGGGAGCTGGTGAACCGGCTGACCAAGACAGTGAAGCATCTGTTCATCGTGCATTGCGTCATGGCGTGGAAGGGCAAGCTGCTGATGGGCAAGAGCTGGGGGGACTCGCGGAAGATCCTGGAGGACTACAACGGATACGGTGAGCACGTGAAGCTCTCCGAGATCCACACGAAGGGATTTTGGGAACTGTTCCAGAGCGCTGCCGGCAGTACCGTCATCGAAGGCATCGTGCTGAAGAATCCTACGGGCATTCTGAAGTTCTCATCCACGCCATTGGCCGACGTGTCCTGGATGCTGAAGATTCGACACCCAAGCGCCCGAGTGGGCAGTTTCTGACCTGAATTGGAGGCAGAAATGCAGAGAACCATGAATAAATCCCGAGCATCGAGTAACCCGTTCGACACCATCGCCCAAACGGCAAGGCCCCGCCGAGTCCGCTACGGCCGGCGTGCCCGCCGACACCCCAACCGGATACACATTCGTGAGTCCAGCCTGGAACGAGCCCTACAACAGAAGCTGGACCTTGAGTGGTATGACGATGAATACTTCGCCGGAAAGGATTAACACATGGCAGCAATTCTCGACAAGGTTCAAGGTATCCCGGTCCCCAAGTTCAAGACCGGTGAACCGTTCGAGCAGTACAGGGCACGCGAGGAGAAGTACATCGAGGACGTCAAGGCCTACGCCGCACGTCGTGGCTACGGACCCGAACGGGGAGAACTGATCTCCTTCCCCGTGGGTGACGGCAAAGCCCTCTACGTGGTCCTGTCCACCCGGCCCCTGGTATTGATCCTCATCACCACAGGGGATTCCTACCGGGCCCAGTTCGATAACCGCATGACCTTGACCGATGTGCGCCGGGCCATCCGAGTGGCGAAAACGCTGACGAGCATTTTCAAGGGGGTCTGATCCCACGGCTTTAGCCGTGGGCTTTCTCGCTCACAGGATCGTCATACCAGCCAAAGGAGGTGTGAGCATGCCACGCAAAGTTTACGTCAATGTCACGACTCGTCTGATCATCAGAGCTGATGAAGGTGTCAGCATCAACGAAGTGTTGGAGAACATGGGCTACTCGTTCACCTCGAACAACGATGGGGCAGACATCGAAGACACTGAGATCACGGACTGGGAAATCACCGATTCCAAGTAAGAAGGGAGAGTAACCATGATGGTGTTCGACGTCCCTGGAACCGCAGGATCCATCAGGGTCATCTACGTCCCGGCAGGAGAACGCAGCGGGACCGGTCCGGCTGACCCCTGTCTGGCCGAGCCCACCCTTGAGTTCTACGATCTTCGCTACCGGGACAAACGTTTTACGGCCAATGGCCAGTACATCGCGAACTACTACACGTCTACTCTGTTCACAGATCCGATGTGGCAGCTTCCGCGAGGTCAGGGACTCATCCTCCATGCCGATTGTGACGGATGGACAGTGCCGGCCCGGTCCATGGACATGGTCCGGGATTGGGTAGCCTTACTCACGTCGAAGTGAAAGGGACAAAAGCATGTCGCATTTCTATGGTGTGGTGAATGGACAGTCAAGGACCGATGGCACCCGCCGCGGCAGTCAGCGCAGCGGCCTGGCAACGACCGCCGCATCCTGGGACGGGGCGATCAAGGTCGATCTGTCCTATGACGAGAAGGCCGGGCGCAACCGTTACACGGTCCGAATGACCCAGTGGGGAGGCAGTTCCAACCACGAGCAACTGATCGACACGGGCATCGTCGGTCAGCCCTCGGAAGCGGCACGGGCCGCACGTCTCCTGGACAAGCTCCTGCACAACAAGGTTGCCCTGACCCTGGTGGGACTGGACCCGGAACTGGATACCCTGATCGAGGAGCGTATGAAACATGGCCCAGCACTGGTGTGACTACCGCAGGGCCTACCGCAAGGTCCTCGAGATGTACCGGCAGGAACGCAAGACCCTGCGAAGCTACATCCGAGGACCTGACACCGGGCCCGAATGGCTGACCAAGAATGCACGGGCTAAGTTCGAAATCGTTGATCAGACGGTGAGGACCCTTCAGGCAGTCCTGCGGGCCATCCAGAAGGTGAGGAAGGAACATGCCAAGGTTCGTCGTACACACGTTCATGGGCCTACGGGTAAAGTCAAAGCCCATCGAAGCCGCCACGGCACAAGAGGCCATCAAAAAGTCCGGCACGTCCGTCGACTGGCAAGACGTCCAGCGCAAAATCGACTCCATTGTTGACGTGCCGGGCGCCGAGTACGTAGATGGTGAAGGGTCCAATCCCACCGGCTACATGGTCGACACGGTAGCGGCCGAAGATGAACCCGACCCCAACGTAGGGTCAGAGTTTTTCGGACCGGACTTCGAGCCCAACTGTCTGGGGTATGAGCAACTGTTCATGCGCATCATCGAACACCCCGAAATCCTGCCGACCTTGGTAGGCATCGACGAAAGCCTGGACCGCTTCATCGACTGGCGACTGAAACACCCCGAGGAGTGAACCATGAATGCAACACGCCGGGCAATAGCCGATTGGTCAACGATCAATCTGGCTGCCCTGACCCGACTGCCCCGCTACACCCTGCCTCCGACGTACCATCTGCAAAGCGACATGGGCAATGGGTGTGCGGGAGATCCTCCCGGATACCCTACCTACTTCACCCGCGCTGTCTATACCAAGTACGGCAATACGCCGCGAAATGCCCCGTTCTATGTGATCCAGGCGCCCAACGGCTACCTCTATGACGCCTCCGGCGCTCGATCGATGAACCACTGCTGCGACCAGAAATGGGATCGCTTGTGGGTCCGGCCGGACATCAACCACCCACGCGTTCAGGCATGGATCCGTAGCACCTTCCTGCATCACAAGCACTGCTATCAGGTCCCTGCCCTGCGTGCAGCCGGCAAGAACTGGTCCGATGCCATGCTGATATGGCCGGATGGCTGCCTGGGCAAGACGCCCCTTGGCGACCTGAGGGATGTTTCCTTCGAAACCGATTACGCCAGGAAGCACCGCGACTACGACAAGTGGACCGAGGAGCACAGAACGGCATTCGTCAAAGAGATCGAGCTGGAAAACCAGCGCATCATCGCCGAATGCTCCGCGGTTGCCACGCCCGAGAATCATGACGGTACCATCATCGTCCGCGAGCACTACCCGGAGTTCCAACCGACCGACGAACTATTGGCTGCCAAGTACGACCATCCCGGCAACTGGTGGGAAATAATGGCACAGAGGCCGAATCCGGAGTCCTGTCCCGGTCAGTACGGCATGGCCCACCCTGTGAACGGCTCGCGGTGTCAGATGTGCGGATGGCAGGTATGATAGAGTTCGTGCACCTGTGCAGCTGTGGTCACATCGAGGCCACCGATGAGCTGACCGACGTCGGCGGCGTGGACGGCAAGACGGCATTCGCCATCTGCGGACATTGCTTCGAAAATACCCCGCTGGCCCACCCGGATGACCTTGGCATGGAACATGTATCGAAGAAACAGCGGGCCCGCATGCTAGGGCTGTTGAAACGCAAGGGCATCGAGTGGCACTTCAAGAACTTCATCGTCCAGCACGCAACGGTCAAGCTGTCCGACGCCCGCACCGGCCCGGTCAACACCCTGCTTGACAAGTTATACCGGCATGTCAAATGGGGGTGCACCGGGTCCCGCTTGACAGAGAAGGAAATGCAGGACCTGTTGCCGATGATCGGTCAGGACCCTTCGCTTGACGAGATGATCGAAAAAGTCTTCAGAGGAGGTTGACAAATGCACGTACACATCGCGCCGGGCAACGACAAGCTGGGCGGGATCCCCAACGTGTCCCTGACGCCGGGCGAGGCCTGCGGGCGGGGCGTACCGTGTCACAAACGCTGCTACGCCATGAAGTTCCTCTATCGCAAGGAAGTCCGCAAGGCCTGGCAGGAAAACTACCTGCTGGCCGCGCAGGACCACCGTAACTATTTCACGCAGATTTACGAGTACCTCTACAAGCGCTTTGTCAAGCTCCAGCGCAAGCCCGCTTTCTTCCGCTGGCATGTGGGCGGGGATTTCCTGGACCAGAACTATCTCGACTGCGTGGTGTCGCTGGCCGAGAGGCTGCCCACCGTGAAATTCCTGGCATTCACCAAGCGGCATGATTTAGACTATCGCGCCCTACCCGTGAACCTTACCGTGGTCTTCAGCATGTGGCCGGGTTGGGGAACCACCCGCAAGCAAATGCCCCGAGCGTGGATGCAGGACGGGACCGAAACGCGTGTCCCTGCCAACGCCCTCCACTGTCCCGGTGGATGCACCGACTGTGGCATGTGCTGGAACCTCAAAGACCTCGGGCGCGACGTGGTGTTCCACAAGCACTAACCCCACAGGAGGCCCCCATGCTCATCCTGTTCGTCAATGACGCCGAAATCGAAGTGGTGGAAAGCTTCGACGAACGGACCGAAACCCTTCAGACCGTCAACGAACGCATCGCCGCCGGCCAACAACTGGACGTGGACGTGCTTGACGAATACGACGACAGCGTCGACATCCAGTTCGGCGATGGATCCTGCGCCTTCAGCGTGCCAAAATCCCTCATCGTAATGGGAGGTGCCGCCGCCGGGAACAAGTAGGCCCAGAACTGAACCGTACGCGCTATGACTTTGTCAAGGTCGACCTGGGCCGCATGACCAAGGCGAGTTTCCGTGAACTGGCCGTGCAGAAGAATATCCTGGGCCATGTCCAGACCCTCGCCGAGGCAGGCCAACTTTCCATACCTAAGAACACCAAGACCATCTTCTACGCCCTGGAAGGATTGACGAACTTCCTGGACTACATCCAGGACCAGGCCGTCGACTCCGGGCAGGTCCCTGAAAGCGTGGTATTCCCCTTCTCGTCCGATAAGGAGTGATACATGTCAACCAAGCAGCGTACCGTGTTCATCTCTCCGGCCCTCACGGCATTTCTCGGCGTGGAGATTCGTAACGCGGGGGGAGTGCAGCCGGCAACGCTCTCATCGGCCCAGGAGTCCTTCGATCAGGCGCCCGACGAGACGCTGATCCTGGACTGGTGCGGGTATCGTTCCATCCCCGCGGTCAACCCGGACAAGTACGCAGCCATCCGCAAGCACCTTCGCATCGAGCTTCAGCTGCTTGTCCATCGCTACGGGGGCAATGCACGGCTCGAGGACCTGATCAACGTATGACCCGCATGGGCGACTTCGGACGCTTCCCCGAGATCCAACAGGCAATCGACAATCAAGAGTCGCCTGAGGACTGCCCCCAACCCCCGCCCGACGATGACATCACCGAAGCACTCCAACGCCTGGAAGAGAGGAAACGTCATGGCTAAGTCGAGGAGGAAGCTGTACTATCATAAGACAGATGGTGGTGCAGAGTATTTGACAGACAAGTGGATGAGAAATCCGGACGGAAGCAAGGAAGGGGTTTTCAAGAACGCAAAGTACATCATTCGGATTGATGGAAACATCCGGAAAGATGCTGAACTGATCGTAGTCGATAACAACTAAAGGAAAGGGCTCTCTGCGTCATTGAGACCAATGCCTTTGCTTGAATGAGTAGACCCTACCAGACACCTACACCCCAAAAGGAAGGACCAACTATCATGGCCAAGAACAACGGAAACCCTTTCGACACGATCGCCAAGAAAGCCGATTCCAAGTCCAAAACCAACAAGGTGCCCGCCGACGTCTCCCCCGAGGTCAAGAAAGCCGTCGATGACCTGATCAAACTCAAGGCCGAGAAAGCCGCCCTGGACCAGACCATCAAGGAAACCGAAGACACCATCGTCCAGGCCGTCCGGCCCCAACAGATCAAGCTCGCCCAGACCTGCAAGTACAGCAAGTCCTTCTCCGTCATGGGCAACAAGGGCGAAGTGACCTACACCACCTCCGACCGCTTCACCGTGCCCAAGGAAGGCGACGCACAGACCGCACTCAAGGACTTCCTGGGCGCCCGGACCGATGAGGTACTGGAAACCAAGCGAGAGATCGTCCTGAAGAAGGAGGCCGCAGAGAACAAGGCCCTCATCGCCAAGATCATGACGGCCATCGAGAAGGCCGGCGTGACCATCGGTGATGTGTTCGAAGTCACCGATACCACCGTCACGACCAAGGACATGGACGAGCGACAGTTCCAGCTGTTCAAGCCCGAGGAACTGCCCAAGTGGTGGTCGTTCGTGTCCTGGTGGAAGCCCGCAATCAAGTGACTGCTCCCACGACTAAAGTCGTGGGCTTCCTTGAGCCCTTGCC
>Ga0172362_10002523_pt1 | contig 15846 bp, 10 predicted proteins | sample LakKivs1_kivu2a2_FD_114534 | JGI IMG/M metagenome (GOLD analysis project Ga0172362, IMG submission 114534) | Sediment microbial communities from Lake Kivu, Rwanda - Sediment s1_kivu2a2 | ecosystem: Environmental > Aquatic > Freshwater > Lake > Sediment | place: Rwanda: Western Province, Lake...
TGCCAGACTTCATCATTGAGTTGTCCATCGATTACCGGCGGCTCGGGATTGATACGCAAGGCTTTGATTTCCGGCACGACCCGTTCGACAGTGGCGGAATCCTGGGCCAAGACTGCGACGGTGAAGCAAAGAACAATGCAGACTGTTGCTGGTACAACGCGTGCTCGACGGAACATCTCACGACCTCCCCACTTGCGCCACGGCAACAGGCAAGTACCGCGGCAATTCCCATCCTCCCCGGTGAGTAGGACGAAAAAAGCGACGGCAGGTTTCAAAATTTTTTGATCTCGGCAACTCGTTATATGACGAGCACTTTCCCGAGTTGCGATTCGCTGTAATTCCCCGCCGCTGCTGCCTGGACGTCCCGGCGACAATGGTGACTGGGATTGCATGGGAACCGTGACCCCGTTGGACGTGACCTAGTACGTGCCATTTTTATATAAAGCTTCAGGCACCGGGCCCTGCGACCCTGCAATTGCGAGCCCTATCCTGAAAATTGCCCGCCCTATCCCTAAGTATGGCTTGTACATTTGGGAATAATCGGCTTTTTTACCGGTAGTTGACGCGGGAGGTGCGGTTGTGGATTCGGTACACTATCGGCAGAACGGCCGCGGGCGTTTATGCCTCCTGGTTTCATTCATCTGTTTTGCGGCGTTGCTTTTGTGGAAGCAGGGTCAGTCCCTGGATTTTCCCTTGAGGAAACAGCCGACTCCGACCGGCCTTTTCCGCGTCACTATGCATAGCGACACAGATGCGGAAGCACTGGCCCGGCTGCCCATAACTGCAATTGCGCATTTGGGAAATGATTATTTCGTCATCGGCGGTGAAACAAGCGAACGGGACTTTCATGCGGACAAGCTGGATTACGCGATACTGGCGGCGGACGTTGACCGCGATTGCCTCTATCTGGACCGCAGGACAGAACGACCTGTCGCCGCCGGAATCACATTATTGTATGAACGTGATGGTTTCCGGCTTGTCCGTACTGTCGCGCCCTTGGAGCGCGAAACGGCCATGATCGCCGATCTGCTCCCCCTGAGGCACGTTCTCCCCCAGATCCGTTATTCCGAGCCGATTGAACCTTCGATTACTCTGCGCCGAGCGAACGTTATCGGTCAAATCGATCTGGACTCGTTGATCAATGTGGTACAACAGGATTCAATCGAGTCTTATCTTAATCGTCTGCAGGCGTTCCACGGCCGCGTCGCCGGAACGGATTCCAACCGAGCAGCACGGGACTGGTTGTTGGAAAAATTTCAATCTTTCGGGTATGATTCGGTGTATGTGGACGAATTCCCCTCCGGAGCGGGCGGAGTCACTTGGCCGTATTATAATGTCATCGCGGTGAAGCCGGGGACGACATATCCGGACGAACACATTATCGTCGGCGCACATTTTGATGGTGTGCCGGGATCGCCCGCGGTTGACGACAACGGTTCGGGCACTGCCGGAGTCCTGGAGATCGCGCGGGTCATGACCGGGATCGAAACTGGAATTTCGATCATTTTTATTGCCTTTGACGGCGAGGAAGTGGGATTGGAAGGTTCATGGCATTACGCCGATTCCGCCGCCGCGCGCGGCGAACAAATTCTCTTTATGCTCAACATGGACATGATCGGCGACATCGCGAACGACACGCAGGCCCAGGTGGCCGCGGGAACGGATTCGACGTATGCCGAGCAATGGATTACCCTTGCCGCCGACCTGGTCGGATTGGAGGGATTATTGGGCGGGTATTTCGCAACGGATTATTTGCCCTTCATAGAACACGGTTTCAATGCGATCAGTTTGATGGAACGCATAAAATCAAGCGTTTATCACCAGTACAACGACAGTACCACCCATATTAATTTCGATTATTTGACACGGATGATCAAGGCCTCGCTGGCGCTGGTCGCCTCGGGTGCCACGGACGAAGATTTCGACGGCGACGGGATAACGAATGCCGCGGACAATTGCCCGTTTGCGATTAATGCCGACCAGCAAAACGATGATTCCGATTCCCTGGGTAACGCGTGTGACAATTGTCCGATAACCGATAATCCCTTCCAGGAAGACATGGACGACGACAACCTCGGTGATGCCTGTGATATTTGTCCCGGCGATACGATTAATGACCTCGATAATGATGTCATCTGCGGATTAGTCGACAATTGCCCCTGGGCGTACAATCCGGAGCAAACCGATGCGGACGCCGACGGCGTGGGGGACGTCTGTGACAATTGCCTGATGGATTTCAATCCTGCTCAGGAGGACCTCGACGGCGACGGGACCGGGGACAGTTGTGAGGTTATCCGAACCTGGTATGTCACCGCCGAAGGTTCGGGGGATGCCCCGACAATTCAGGAGGCCATCGATTCCACCATGCACGGTGATACCGTACTGGTAGCCGCCGGGATGTATGCCGGAGCGGGCATGGGCCGGATCGATTTGCGGGGGCGCGGAATCCTGCTGCGCGCGGAAGGCGGGCCGGCACTGACGATTTTGGATGCCCAGGGTAGTCCCGGCACGCCGCAACGTTGCATAACACTTAACGCGACAAGTTGGGGTCAATGTATTATTGAAGGTTTTACGTTTACCGGCGGCTGCGGCCCGACGTATAACGGGGCCTCCAGCGCCGGCGGACTTCTCTGCGCCAACGCCGATCTCACGGTCACTAATTGTGTATTCCACGGCAACCTGGCGACTGCCGGCGCGGGGGCATATGTGTACCGGGGCAATTTGCATCTGGTTAATTGTACGTTTATCGACAATACCGGAGATGTCGGTGTTGCCGTTTTCGTCTACGACAATGCCACCGCCACCCTGGACAATTGTATCATCGCCTTCAACAGACCGGGTGAGCCGGTGCGGTGTGAGGAGAATTCGACCGCAATGGCGGCCGAAACCGACATGTACGGGAATTCCACCGGGGAATGGGGGTGGTGTCTGGCAGGCCAGGATGGCAATGATTACAACTTTTCCGCCGATCCGCATTTTTGCGGGGCAGGCACCGGGGATTTCGCCCTGCACGATGATTCACCTTGCGCTCCGGCACACAGCCCCTCCGGCAAACTGATCGGTGCACTCGATGTCGGGTGCGCCGGGACCGCCATCGTCGATGACACACGACCCGCGTCTCCCGGTCAATTCACGTTGCACCAGAACTATCCCAATCCATTCAATAGTAGTACCGTGATTGCGTTCTCCCTTTCCGAACCGACTCATATTACACTGGCAATTTGCGATATCCTCGGTCGGCGGATCAGGATTCTTGAAACCGGTTACCGACCTGCCGAGAACCGCACCGTATTGTTTGATGGAAAAGATAAAAACGATCGAGCATTGCCGGCCGGGATTTATTTTGCGGTGCTGGAATCAGGGAATTGCACCGCTGTGTGTAAAATGATCCTGCTGAAATAAACCGCCGCGCTCCCGGCGTGAAACACTCGTTACATTCGGCGTCCGATGATCAAGGCGCTGCCGAAGCTGGTGTCCTTGCGCTGGATATGACCCAGACCGGCATCTTCCATCCATGAACGTATCTCCGCCTCGGTATACGTATCCCCGGCTTTGGTCCCGACCAGCATATTCAACGCGAATAAAACGGCATCCGGCGGCTGGGTGCGGTCTTCATTGACGATAAAGTCTTTAACGACTAATTGTCCGCCGGCAGCCAGTGCGGCAGCACACTTGCCGATAAACGCACGATTATCATCCAACGAAAACATATGCGCGATCGACGAAACGAAGATCAGGTCATAATTCGCTCCCAAATCATCGGTTTGGAGATCACCGGGGCACACATCGATCTTTTCACTCATGCCCCCTGCGGCAATATATCGGCGGCTCAGGGGGACTACCTCCGGCAAATCAAAAACCGTGACGCGACTCTCGGGCCGGGCGCGGACGAATTCCATGGAATACGCGCCCGAACCGCCGCCGACATCCAGAATCCGCGTGACTCCCGATAAATCAAGGAGTCCGATGACTTCCGGTGCGCACCGGGCAGCCGAAATGTGCATGGCGCCGATAAAGGCCTCGCGCCATTGGTCGCCGCGTTTGGCGATGGAACTATCGGCAACCGAGGTCCCCCGCCGCACCGCTTCGGTCAACGTACCCCATGTCTCCCAGAGATTGATTGAATGCGACAGATAGGACAAAAAATCCGACTGACCCCTGACCAAAAACGTTGCCGTCGCGGGGGTGTTGGCAAATAAACCGCCGGCCTTTTCAAGCAAGCCCAACGCGCACAAGGCATTCAACAGGCGATCGGTCGCCCGGGGATCCGTATTCAGCGATTCAGCAATGTCAGAGGAGGACCGACGGCTATCGCCGATCGCAGTAAATATATCCAGTTCGAAGGCGGTCAGCAACACTCGGCTTTTTTGGAAACTCCGGGACAGTTGCCTGATTTCATCGGCCGTGGTCATGGGCGCAGACATGGTTCCTCACGCAGCAGCGGTTTCAACATTTTTATTTCTCGTCAGAATACGATCTTCCATTAGGGAATACGCAAATGACGAGGCAATTGGCGGATTTGGGCGACGTCCGGAGCCTGGGTATGGGATAGATATTCTTGACTGAACACAGGTGGATGCATATCATGCTCCGGCAAGGGAAAGAGGTAATTTCCCCCGGTGGTTGCCGGTTTTGAAACGGGAGCGGGTACCGAAAGCAGCAGGGAATATGATCCGCAGGATTCGTCATTGTTTGTCTATACTCATGGTTGCAGCGGCGTTCTGCCTGTTTCCGGCTGTCTCGGCGTGGGCGTATATTGATCCCGGGACCGGCAGTTACATTTTCCAAATCACCCTGGCGTTTTTTCTGGGCGCATTGTTCGCACTGAAAATGTTCTGGAAAAATGTCAGGGCCTTCATTGTTAATCTTTTCACCCGCAAGAACAAACGGCCTGTCAATGACCGCTGATTGCCGCATGCCCGGTTCTTTCCGGGACCCGAGCGGGTTTTTATTTCGTCGTGAATCCACGCTATACCGTCAAATAAATCACAGCTATCAGGAAAATTATGAACAGCTGAAAAAATCCGGGCTGTACGACAAGCTGGTAAACGACGGGTTGTTGATTCCCCATGAGGAAGTCGGCATTGCCCCGGCCGACCCGGTCAAGGCCTATCGAATCATTGCCCCGGAGCCGGTCCGGTTTATCTCCTATCCATACGAATGGTGTTTCAGCCAATTGAAAGACGCCGCGTTGGCCACACTGAAAATTCAGCAGGCGGCGTTGAACCATGGCCTGTTACTCAAGGACGCTTCGGCATACAACATCCAATTTCATCGAGGTCGCCCAACGCTTATCGATACCCTGTCCTTTGAAAGGTATCGAGCGGGACAACCCTGGGTGGCGTATCGCCAGTTCTGCCAACATTTCCTGGCCCCGTTGGCACTAATGAGCCGGGTGGACATCCGGCTGGGATTGCTCTTGCGCAATTACATTGACGGGCTACCGCTGGACCTGGCCTCGCGGCTGCTCCCGGCACGCACCCGTTTGTCGTTTTCGTTGCTGACGCATATTCATCTGCATGCCAAAAGCCAGAAAAAATATGAACACCGGACCAGGAAGCCGACTTCGGGGAAGATTACTCTTGCGGGTTTGCGCGGCCTAATCGACAACCTGAATACCGCGATCCACGGTCTGGACTGGTCACCCCGGGACACAGAATGGGCAGACTATTACCAGGACACGAACTATTCACCGGAGGGCCGCCGACATAAAGAGCAAGTGCTGGCCGAATTCCTCGTCACACGTAGGCCGCAAACAGTATGGGACCTGGGCAGCAATGTCGGCGAATTCAGTCGTATCTGCGCGGCACAAGCCGAGTTCACGGTATGTCTTGATGCGGACCCCGCCGCCGTGGAACAAAACTATCGGCAATGTCGCGCAGAAGGTCGGGACAACCTGCTCCCCCTGCTTTCCGATCTGACCAATCCATCGCCGGGTATCGGATGGAACAACGAAGAACACTTTGCACTTTTGGAGCGCGGGCCCGCTGATATGGTATTGGCGCTGGCGTTGGTCCACCACCTGGCCATCGCCAACAATGTTCCCCTTTCGGCGATCGCCGAGTTTCTTTCCCGGCTCGGAGAATGGTTAATCATCGAGTTCGTGCCCAAAGATGATTCCCAGGTGCAACGGCTGCTGGCCACCCGCGACGATATCTTCGGGGAGTATACACAAGAGGCCTTTGAAAAGGCCTTCTCAAAATTATACTCTATCCTGGGTCTGGTTAAGATCAGAGAATCCCGGCGGACAATGTACCTCATGCGCCGGATCCCCGGCAGCGACATATGAAAAAGACGGAGAGCCGATACTAGCTCTCCGTCCTCCGTACGTTGCAGCGGGCAATTTCCCCGGCATACGCTGCGGTGGTTATTTCATCAACACCATTTTCTTGGCATCCAGGTATTTTCCGGATTGCAGGCGGTAGAAATAAATCCCGCTGGCGGCCGGCAAACCGTGTTCATCCCGGCCATTCCAGAAAATACTGTACGGCCCGGCCTCGGTGTAATCATTCATCAACGTGGTCACGCGTTGCCCAAGGACATTGAAGATGTCCAGAGTAGTAAATGCCGCCTCGGGCAGGGTGAATTCGATGATGGTGGAGGCATTGAACGGGTTCGGCCGGTTCTGGGCCAGGGCAAAGACCAGCGGGACTGCAGCCGGCTTGACCGACCAGTTTTCGTTCTCATCGTCGCAAGGTATGGAACTCATCGACGTTGCCCACAAATGAATGGCGCCGGCCGCGCCGGTGATCTGCAGATCACCGCTTGGCTCGGTTTCCACGGCGACAACATCGGAGACCGTCATATTACCCCATTGCTCGACCGTATTGGGATTTTCGAACCGCAATTTGCCATGACCGGCCCAGTAGGGCGAGGCCTGGATGCCGGTGATCGTCACCGTGACCTGTTGCAAATCCTCGTCGAGGATGACTTGTGTGTTGCCCGGGATGTCCCGTGTGGAAACACAGAATTCATCCGGGCTCCAATGGACGGTGAACGATACGGATTCCAGATCGACGTTCGAATAGACCATAAAGGAGGTAAGTGCCCAATTATCGTAGGTGTACCAGCCCACACCGCCTTCTTTATGCCAGTGGGCTGCCGCGTACGCGCTGGGGATATTGACCGAGACCAGCGGGTCTTCAAAGGAAATCCAGCCGTCAATGAACTCCATCTGGACATCGCTGAAATCATATTGTCTCAGGCCCCAGACATCGTTATAGGTACGGACCCACGTTTTATCATCGCAGACTTCGGGCGCGGGGCAGCACCCGTATTCCTTGAATTCCAGCGAATCGCGCCAGGTCTGGCCGGGCAATGACAAACTGTTTTCAAAAAACAGATAACCGATGCATTCGAACTGATCTCGGGGTGCTAACTCCGTGATGCCTTCGGTCATCAGCACGACGTATTCATATCCGAGACTCTTATACTCAGAACAGACCTTTTTGACAGCGGTCAGGCCCAGAGTATTTTCGAAGCGAAGGAATTCCGAAGCGTCCGCATAGTCGTTATACTTCAACGAAAGGCTGAATTCGGTGATCGGGAAGTTGTTTTTCATGTACAGCGGGACGCTGAATTCGTCGGAATCGTCGTTGAGGCACACGGCATCGCCGATATCGAAGAAGACCCGGTACGGCGGCACACGGATCCAACCCCCGCCATAGTAGATGCTCACAAACTGGTGCACCGGTTTATCGCACAGATCGTATACCTCGCGCGGAGTATCGGCGAAACCAATCAGCAGATAATCGTCATCAACATCATTGACGACTTTGAAAATCACCTGGTAAAATTCCACTCCGTCGGCGGTAGTGCCGAATCCGGCGGCATTGGTCCCCGAAATCTCGATCAACCCCAGGGTCGAGCCATCGTCCGTTACACCCACTGCCGTACGATCAAGGTAGATAACATCCACAAACTCCAATTCTTCCGGGTCATAGGTGAGGGCCTGAGCGAACGAGGCGAATTCGTAATTATTGGTGCAAGTCACCATCACCGTATCCAGTTCGCCGACAAGGGCTACCCCGCCTTCAGAGACGGCAAAACCGATCTCGATATTGTTGATGCAAACTGCGCCGTTGACGATTGTTTCCAATGTATCAACGTCACATTCGGTATGCGCGAGTCTGGTTTCCGGATTATACATATCCCAGGGTGCCCATTGTACGGGCAGGCAGACATTGTGCACTTCCTGGCAGGCGGTGTTCCCGTAGAGCGTCAAGAACACATCATTGGCGTCGGGGGTGATGCAACTGCCGTCAGGCACTGAATTCGATTTGGTTACAATCAGATAACCGGAACCGTCATAGTATAACGGATCAATGCCGTGAGTCCAGGCATTCCCCACGACACTGTCGATATCCACTTCATCGGCTACACTGAACCGGAAACGAAAACCGGTGACACAATCGTCGCTGCCGATATAGACCGGGATAGCGAACGCCTCCCCGAGGTCGGAATACGCATAGCCGATTCGGCCATACTCGCCGTCCGTTTCGCAAAATTCACGTTCAAGATCGCCCGGATCCCGTACTTCGGGAATAGTCGGCGCACTGCCGGCCAGCACATCGGGGACCATCCATACTAGACAGACAAACGCCCCGAGTAAAATCAGGATGCGTCCAACACGATTCCCTTTACTCATGAAACCCTCCTTTGACTTCCATTTAATCTCTGCTGGTACCGGATTTCTGGATCCCCCACACCCGCATTTACACGCAACATCCATGACCCCAACAGCTCGAGGCCGCACTCATCCGGTTCGAGCGGCCGCAGCCCGACCCGATCGGAGGAGCGCGGACATAGGATCGGCATTCCGGCCAAGAATCAGTCATCATGATGATGCAAATATTATCTATCCGACGCGCCGAAATCATCCGTTTTGATCCCCAGCCCATGGGGATTAGTCCCAATGGGTTTCCCGCGCGACGTACTTCTCCACACTAACATCAATGCGTGCCACCGGCCAAGCGGCCCGCAATTGCAAGATACGTCAGTGTTCCGGATTGTCATCCTTTGCCGCCGAAAAAGTTGGATAAACAAATAAAAAATTCCGCAGAATAATCCACTTCGGGCAAAAGTGAATTGCCCGGGCAGGATCGCCGACGGAAGACACAAAGCTGCGCGGCGGAAAATCAGGCGACCGCAAGTTCCTCCAGCAGCCGGTACGCCCTGCGCAAATGTGGGATGACGATCGAACCGCCGACAACCAAACCGATTTCCAGGGCTTCCATGATCTCGCCTTTCGACGCGCCCTCCTCCGCCAAACGCAACAAGTGATAAGTGATGCAATCATCGCACCGCAGGACCATGCTTGCCGCCAAGCCCATCAGTTCCTTGGTCTTGGCCGGCAGCGCACCTTTTTTGTATGCAGCAGTATCCAGTGCAAAAAACCGTTGAATCGTTTTACTCCCGCAGGAAAGGACTTTTTTGTTTAATTCTTCCCGTTCTGTGCGGAATCGTTCAGCCTGGTTGGGCATAATGCCTCCTTGGCCTCGTCATAATTTCCCCCAAAGATACACAAAATCGACTTAATGAGTGAGATTTAGTGAACCGGAATAAGACTACTGGCGGCATGCAGTTTGGTGATGGGTATTTTTGGTCCCGACCCTCGACTTAATCGTCCGTCCGACGACATGATAATGCATTTTTCCCTTGACTCTCGTTCGCTGTCGAACAATAATTATCATCGTCCTATCGGGCGATGACAATCAAGTCGTTACCCTTTCCGACAAGTCGGTCGGGAGGTGTTTTTAGTTGTGTTCAATGCCGAGTACTTTGAACCGGCATTCGGGGTATGGCGGGATTAAATATTCACGCTAATCCACGGCACAAGACAGACTTAACCAGATGCTGCAGAGCACAAATTCAAAGCAGGGAGGTGCTTATGCAATGAATTCGCCGAGTTCGAAAGGCGTAATGACCGCTTTGAACAAATTCTATGAGGGTCAACCGTAACTGCGAGATTATGGGGAGGAAACAATGATTGGAAAAACATTGAAACTGTTGTTGCCTTGGTTATACCTACTCGCTTTGTTCCCTATACCCCTGGCGGCACAGCCGGGCACACCATCCGGTTCGTTCCATGGGATATTCGCGGGCAACACTACTTGGGATGCTCAACGCCACGGTTCCATGCAGCGGCAGATTGAATATCAACCGGGATCGCAATTCGTTCACGTCAACTGGGCGATGCTGGATGTTTTCGGGCCACCACCGAATAATTCCGCGCAATACAACTGTTATGACTGGACAATCCCCGGTTGGGTGGCCAATACCCACCCTTGGGGAGGAGATCCGGTTTCGCCTGCAGGGCAAGATGCCGCATACACGGCACTTGAGGTAAACAGTGCAGGCAATGCCGTGCTCGTCCACCACGCAGACATTGGAGGGGGTGTTTTCACGAAGGTCTGCCGTTTTGCAATTCCCGGCTTACTAGTCTACCTTACCGACAACTTGGCGAATTTGCCGGGGACGAGATTAGGCTATCCCCGCACCGATATTGGTCAGGATATTAACGGAGATGTCTACCATGTCGGCAGTATGGATTGTCTGCCCGGCATTGGCAACTTATCCAGCTTGGTTTATTGGCGTTATGTTGACCTCGGGGGTGGTACATATGTATGGCAAGGCCCGGTAGTGATGGACGCGGCTCGAACGCCATCCCAGGTTTTGTTGGCCGATGGGCAGCGGACAATTTTCGCCTTTTCGCGGCCGCGGACCGCGGCAACTGACGAATTCGACAACGATCTGGTATATTATGAGTCATTGACGGCCGGTGAGGACTGGATTCTCGCCGGCGGACCGGTGATTCCCTGGAACATGGGGGGCGGGTGGAACACCACAGATTACGTAGATGAGGATCCACATCGCTGTTTTGTGGATATCGCCGGGGGATTTGATTCGGAAGGCCGCCTGCATTTGGTGTACACCAATCCCGGATACGATCCTGTCGGACCGGTATCGACACCGCAATGCGACCTTCTGCACTGGCATGAGGGAACGCCGGGGTCGAACGACAACGCGGTTGTTTCCGGCAGCGCACCGGGAGGATTTGTCGGTGGGCAAGACGCTTTCTGGCATACCGTCTCCCGAGCGACATCGTGGACATGCGCGGGTAGTCCGGGCGTTTGGAACCGCTATATCAGCAAACCAGGCATCGCCTTCGGCGACGGCTCAACACTCTGCGGAGGAAATTCAAACCTGGACTATTTGTATATTACCTATACCATGTTCGGTTGGATTTGCAGCGCAGATAGGGCGGATGCATCACAAAGTGGTTACCAAAACGGCAACATCTGGTTGTCGATTTCCGACGATCTGGGAATCTCTTGGGGTTTGCGCGAATGCCTGACAACAACCAGCGGAACGGTCAGCGGGAATTACGCTGACCCGCCAAGCCGGTCCGCAGGGTGCAATTGCGCGCCGGCCACGCCGACCGCACCGAATCCACAATGCCCGGCACCATGTCTTTCTGAACATTGGAGTTCAACGGCGGCAATGGTCAATGGCATGTTACACCTGCTTTATGTCGGCGATCTGGATGCCGGAGGAAGTTACCCCTATTTCGAGGGGAACTGGACGAGAAATGATATCATGTATCTCCCGATATCCGGTGCTGCCGATTTGTGCCCCGAACCCTGTGATTGCGGTGGTGCATCATGGGGCGATGTTGACGGCAGTGGGGGAGGATTGAAACCGTTGGATGTGTCGTTTCTTGTGAAGGCCGTGTATAAGGCGCAATACGCGATGGCAATTTGGCCGAATTGCCCATTACAAACGGGAGATGTTAATTGCGATTGTTCATTGACACCATTGGATGTCACAATTATGGTGCTGTGTGTTTACAAAAATCAATGCGTAATTTGTCCGAACCCGTGCACACTCTGAACGGCAATTCGAAAGGCAGACCGGGGAGGCAATGTCCCCCCCGGTTTTTTATTGGGCGCCGGACGATTAAAGACTGTTATCCACCATCACGTCAGACAAGGTCTTTGACAGGCGGGGATTGACTTTGGCCTCAATTTTGGACTCTATTCCGGGATGAAATCTGCCGGTGGGCATGATCCCCCCGGGGTGAACATGGCACAGGAGGAACAATGTCGGAAGTAAAAATAGACGGCCACAGTCTGACCATCGAACACATCCACGAGGTCGCCCGCGGCGGGGCGAAAATTGCCCTTTCGGCCAAAGGGAAAGCCCAGGTTGACCGGTGCCGGTCGGTCATTGAGGATATGGTGAATTCCGGGGAGGCAATTTACGGAGTGACTACCGGCATCGGCGAATTCGCCCGCATTCGCGTCTCCCCCGAACAGGGTTCGGAACTGCAGAAACGAATTATTTACTCCCATGCGGCCGGGACAGGCGAACCATTTCCCCAGGATGTCGTCAAGGCGGCCATGCTGGTCCGGGCGAATGTCATCGCCAAGGGATATTCCGGCGTACGCTCCAGTGTGTTGGCGACATATATCGAAATGGCCAATCGCGGCGTGATCCCCGTGGTCGCCGAGAAGGGTTCGCTCGGCGTTTCGGGAGACCTCTCCCCTATGTCACAACTGGCCGAGGTGATCCTGGGCGAAGGTGAAGCCTACTATCAAGGCAAACGGATGCCCGGCGGCGAGGCGATGAAACGCGCCGGACTGCAGCCAATTACGTTATCATATAAAGAAGGGCTTGGCTTAATCAATGGTTCGCAAATGATGACCGCCGGTCTGGCCTTGTTAATCTATGAAGCCGAACGGTTGATCAAGAATGCCATCATTGCCGGATCGATGACGATTGATGCCCTCAAATCGGTGCCCAAAGCCTTCGATGCCCGGTTGCACAGTGTACGGCCGTTTAATGGTCAAAATGCGGTGGCGGCGATTATCCGTCGCCTGACCGAGGGTTCCGAGATCATCGCCGATAAAAGCGGCAAAGTGCAGGACGGCTATTCGCTGCGCTGCACGCCGCAGGTGGTGGGCCCGGCCATCGACGCCTTGTTTTATACGCGCGAACAAGTGGAAATAGAAATCAATTCGGCGGCCGATAACCCGCTGTTTTTCCCCGATGATAATGTGCATCTGGCCGGCGGGAATTTCCACGGCCAGCCCATCGCGCTGGTGGCCGACTTTTTGGGCATGGCGATCTCGGAAGTGGCCGATTTGAGCGAGCGGCACACTAATCGGTTGATGAATCCTGTCCTCTCCGGATTACCCGATTTCCTGGTCGAGGGCCGGGGATTGAATTCGGGGATGATGGTGGCGCAGTACACCGCTGCGGCGTTGGTCAGTGAAAACAAAGTATTATCACACCCGGCGTCGGTGGATTCCATCTCCGTTTCCGCCGATCAGGAAGACCACGTGTCGATGGGGCCGATCGCGGTGCGCAAGCTGGGCGAGATCATCCGTAATGTCCGCGCGGTGATTGCCATCGAGATGATGGCTGCCGCGCAGGCCTTTGATTTCCGCGCGCCGAAGAAACCGGGCAAAGGCACGCAGATCGCCTATGAGGAAATTCGCAAAGTCGTCACGCATCTGGAGGACGACCGGGTGTTATATCCCGATATCGAAAAGATCAGACGCATTATCGAGGACAATACGATCCTGAGTCGCGTGGAAGAGGAACTGGGGCCATTATCGTTGAAGTGGGAGCGGTAATTGGACAAACCGAAGTAGCCCAAGTATCATTTTTTGGCATTGACTAGTAAATATGATTGCCCCAAATTAATAAGAGTAGCATTTTGGAGATAAAAGAAATGCACCGGCAGGGGGCGAGATGAAAATATATTGTGCAGGCCCTCTCTTTAATGAAAAAGAGAGAGAAGACATGCAGGACATTGCCGTCACCCTTGAAAATAACGGATTTGAGGTATTCCTTCCGCATAGGGATGGAATCGAACTAGCAAGAATCAGTGAAATCTTGACAAAACGCGGTTTCTCTTTCGATGAAGCCAACGTGATTTTGACAAGAGCAATATTCTGTATTGACACTTACCAAATATCGGATAGTGACGGCCTAATCCTCAATATGAATGGACGCGTTCCTGACGAGGGGGCAATGGTCGAAGCAGGAATTGCGTGGACACTGGGGAAACCAATCGTAATCTACAAAAATGACGCCAGATCTCTATTATTAGGTCAGGACAATCCACTAGTCGTTGGCCTGTCCAAGTTTAAAATAATCAACAGCTTATCGGAAATTCCGGTGGAATTCGATAGGATATTCACGACATGGAATCGACCGGACAATGGCTACCACGACGGATTCAAGAAAGTGATTGACCGGGGGAAGTCAGTTTATGATATTTGCTCCCGAATTGGCATAGACTTGGATAATTCCACCAAGTTGCGCGATTTAGTATTACAAGCCGATTAGGGGATTGAAATGAACGACTTATTGAACCGCATGGTGAGCAGGGAGGAGTCCCTTTGTACTCATAAGTATGCAACAAGAAGCAATGACGTCCAAAAAAGCAAACGTGAAAAACCATTGAATAATGATCAGTATCGAACCGAATTTCAACGCGATATTCATCGGATAATATATTCACAGCCGTTTCGGCGTTTGCGGCACAAAACACAAGTATTTTATTTCCCGTCAAATGACCATATTTGCACACGACTGGAACATGCTTTACATGTCGCATCATGTTCCCGTACGGTTGCTAGGGCTCTTGGATTAAACGAAGATTTGGCAGAGGCAATCGCATTGGGTCATGATTTAGGTCATCCGCCGTTTGGCCACCACGGCGAAATCATGCTGACCGAAATCCGTGACAAAAAATACAAAGAGATCAATCAAGAGCCAATGTGTCCATTTCACCACGAGGTTAACAGTCTGCGGGTCGTTGATAGGCTCGCCCAATGGGATCGCGGCGAAGGTTCCGGTCTAAACCTCACTTGGGGTGTCAGAGATGGGATTGTGTCTCACAACGGCGAGGATTTCACCAAAAGAGAAATTATACCCTTCAGCGGGCAAAAGAACCTGACTGGTATAAAAGTGAAGCTTGATGCAGGTAATCCCTACACTCTTGAGGGTTGCGTTGTCCGCTTATGTGACAAAATTGCTTATATCGGGCGAGATATCGAAGATGCCATACATGCCGGTTTGATTAAACCTAGCCAAATCGAACCAAATGTTATGTCGGCATTTGGGCTTTCGTCCGCAAATTTTATAAACGGAGAAATTACAAAAATCTTGGTCACTGATGTTATTGATAACTCAAAAGTTGATGAGAATAGGATATGCCTTTCGCAGAAGCTATTTGACGCATTGCAGGGATTACATAAATTTAACACTGAGAACATCTACCGCAGAGAAGAACTCCATATGTACAAAGAGGACATGGACGACACGTTGGAAGGATTGTTTGAGTTATTCTACAAAATAATGGCCAACCATGCCGCCGACGATGGATCCGGAAAACTGGATATATCAGTCGAATTCCCGCCTCAATTTTCCGTATTGCATGTTTTCAAGAAATTCGTCAAAGAGCTTAAGTATGAGAAACATGAGGATAAAGTACAAATTGTGATCGATTTTCTCTCCGGTTTCACGGACAATTATGTTTTAAAAGCAAGGGCCGAATTATTAGAACCTAAACCAGTTGCGTAAAATGTTGTACATTTCATGATGCGGATTGCGCTCGGATTCTGCCGAAGAGCAACACGATACATATCACAATCAAATTCAATGTTACCAATAACCCAATCGTCTGCCCCACACCCCGGACCGGAAGCAGAAGCGAACTGACGATCAGTGCGCCCAATGCCGAACCGGCGAGGTCGACGGCATACCCGGTGCCGACCGGTACCTCGGTCCCCGCCTTGAACCGCGACATATACAATCGATTGGCAACAACAA
>Ga0172362_10002524_pt1 | contig 15841 bp, 14 predicted proteins | sample LakKivs1_kivu2a2_FD_114534 | JGI IMG/M metagenome (GOLD analysis project Ga0172362, IMG submission 114534) | Sediment microbial communities from Lake Kivu, Rwanda - Sediment s1_kivu2a2 | ecosystem: Environmental > Aquatic > Freshwater > Lake > Sediment | place: Rwanda: Western Province, Lake...
GAAGCCGCTTCAGTTCTTTCTCATTGGAATCAATCAGATTGCTAAGCCACTTAAACATCGAACAATAAAATCCTAATTTCTAAGCTCTAAACAAATTCAAAACCTTAATGATTTAAAACATGAACTCTCTCTGTTTTAGTCATTGGAATTTTTAGGTTTTGGTATTGTTTAGTATTTCGTGCTTGGGATTTTGGGTTTCTAACCTCTCTTTTGTCTTTGGCAAGTCGTTACTCAAACATCGCGCCCACTGATAAGCCGGTGTGAATGCGATGAATGGCTTCGCCAATAAGCGAAGCTATAGGCAAGACGGTGATCTTGTCCCGTTTTTTATCGTCATTAACAGGTATGGTATCGGTAACGACTACCTCTTGCACCGGGCTCGTGGCTATCCTCTGGATAGCGGGACCGGAGAAAACGGGGTGGGTGCAGCAGGCATAAACCTCAGTAACTCCATGTTCCAAAAGGGTATTCACCACCCCGACCAGAGACCCAGCGGTGTCAATTTCATCATCAACCGTCAGGGCACGCATTCCCTCAACCTCGCCAATGACGTTGAGGGTTTCAGTGGCATCGACATTACCCAGGCGTCTCTTTTCAATGATAGCCAGGGGAGCTCCAAGTTTAGCAGCCATGTCACGGGCTACCTTGGAAATACCAATATCTGTAGCGACCACTACCAGGTTATCCAAAGCTTTTTCCTTGAAATACTGAGCCAGGATGGTTCGAGTGGTGAGCTCATCCACAGGTATGGTGAAGAATCCTTGAATTTGTGGAGCGTGGAGGTCTACGGTGAGCAACCTGTTAGCTCCAGCAGTAGTAATCAGGTCGGCAATCAAGCGAGCAGTGATAGGAACCCTGGGTTGGTCTTTTTTGTCAGTTCGGCTATAGCCATAATAGGGAACGACAGCGGTAATGCGCCCCGCTGAAGCTCGCCTGAAGGCATCGAGCATGATAAGCAACTCGACCAGGCTTTTGTTAACTGGAGAGCAGATGGGCTGGATGACAAAAACGTCTCGTTCCCGGACATTCTCGAGGATGCGCACAAAAATATTCTCATTGCTAAACTCGAAGACCTCAATCTCCCCCAGGGGTATGCCTAAGTACTCACACACAGAGCTTGCTAAGGCAGGGTGAGCAGTGCCGCTGAACACTTTTAATTCGTCCATCATCACCTCTTAGCTATTTGAATACTAACTTGATTATAGCATGAAATCATCGCTGTTTCTTGGGAAGGGTTAGCAAAAGCAGGTAAAGAAATTAATCGTGGAAGAGGTGTCTTATGACAGCCCGGGAATGGGGAATTGTTGACACATCTCCCGTACTTCTTGGCGGGCTTGTTCTTGGGCACGCTTATCCCCCGAAGAAGAAAGCACTTTGACAATGAGAGCAGCAATGCGCTTCATCTCCTCTGTGCCAAAACCTCTCGTGGTCACCGCCGGGGTGCCCAGCCTGATACCGCTGGTAATCAGTGGTGGCTTGGGGTCAAAAGGAATAGCGTTTCTATTGACCGAGATGCCCACTGCCCCTAGAGCTTCTTCAGCGTCCTTGCCGCTTATCCCCTGAACAGAAAGGTCAACAAGGACAATGTGGTTGTCTGTACCGCCAGAAACAATACGCCGCCCCTGTCTCTGAAGTTCAGAAGCCAGGACACGAGCATTCTTCAGCACCGACTTCTGGTAATCAACAAACTCGGGTTGCATAGCTTCAAAGAAGCACACGGCTTTGGCAGCGATGATATGCATGAAAGGGCCACCCTGCATCCCGGGGAAAACTGCAGAATCAATGGCTGAGGCAAGTTCTTTATCACACAAAATAAAGCCACCTCTGGGTCCTCGCAAGGTCTTCTGCGTGGTGGAAGTACTAACTTGAGCATAGGGCACAGAAGAGGGATGAAGTCCGGCGGCTATCATTCCAGCTATGTGAGCCATGTCAGCCAATAACCTAGCACCCACACTATCAGCTATATAGCGAAGCCTCTCAAAATCAATAATACGAGAGTAGCTGCTCGCCCCAGCTATTATTAGCTTAGGTTTATGCTCCAGAGCTAACCTCTCAATTTCATCGTAGTCGAGTATCTCGGTTTTGGGGTCAACACCGTAAGAGATAAAGTGATACCACTTTCCAGAGAAATTGACCTCAGCGCCATGGGTGAGATGCCCACCATGGCGGAGACTCATCCCCATAACAGTATCTCCGTGTTCCAGTAGAATGGAATAGGCGGCCATGTTGGCTTGACTGCCACTATGTGCTTGGACATTGGCATGTTCGGCTTTAAAGAGCTCCTTGGCCCTTTCGATAGCCAGATTTTCGATTTCATCTATGTAAACACAACCACCATAATAACGATGCCCGGGGTATCCTTCAGCATATTTATCAGTTAGCAGAGAGCTTTGGGCTTCAAGTACTGCCCGGCTAGTATGGTTTTCGGAGGCAATGAGATTTATAGTGCTTGCTTGTCTCTCTGCCTCCAAGCCCAGGATTTGAGCTACTTCGCTATCACGTTGTGCCAAGGAAGGTGCCTTCGCGGTTTTCACATTTGTACCGTAATAGTACTTAATATTTTATTTCTGGTCAATAACAAAATCCAATGAAAATAGATGCCAACAGGGGCTTTTTGCTTCTCCTGGTCTGTGGTTTATATGCTATCCCACTCGTGATCCTATGCACATGGTTTTTCTGTGGCTGACAATCGGGGAGGGCGTGTAAACATTATTAGCACTATGGCTAAGAGAGTGGCAACAATGAAAGCGATGAAGGCTGAGTTGTAGCTTCCGGTTGTATCGAATATGTAACCTGTGATATATGGGCCCGCTGCGAAGCCAAGTGACTCAATTGCCCATAATCCGCCATAGATAGACGCGAAAGAATCCAGACCAAAATACTCCCTCACTATCAGCGGTTCCAAAACAAACAAGCCGCCCATGGCCATACCAAAAATTGCTACAAACGCAGGAACGCTGGCCTGTGTTTCTGGGAAAATAAGCGCCAGCAGCCCGACCACCTGAAACATGAAGCACAGGGCAGCTATATATTTCACTCGTACCCTGTCAGACAGATAGCCTGTGATTACCCTGCCCAGAACGCTTACCCCGATTGTACTGCCGAGGATGGTTGAAGCCACTTGGTTGCTAAATCCTTGCCCCACAAAGAAAGGCACGGCATGGGCGAGTACCGAAGCAGTGCCCACAAAAACCATCATAAAGCTTATGGTGAGAATCCAGAGAGTTGATGTCTGTAAAGCCTTGGGAAGATTCCATCTTGGTATTTGGGTATTGCTGGCAGGCACAGGCATCCTTTGCTGTTTTTCTTGGGCAGTGTGTTTTTCACCATAAGGCAACATACCAATATCACCTGGATTATTCTTGATTACCAGTGCTATGAGCGGGACAAGGACAAAGCAAATTGTCATGCCAAGAATATGGTATGCCCACCGCCAGTCCAGCGAGGAAATAAGATATGCCGCTAATGGCAGCATGACCATGCCTCCCAGCCCGTATCCAGCCACCGAGATTCCTATGGCGAGACCTTTCCTCTTTTCAAACCAGTGGGATACCAGGGTTAATACAGGAATGCTTAAGATAGCCATCTGTCCGGCAGACGCGACGAAATACAGGGCATAGAAATAATAAATGGAGAATGTAAAACCCAAGCAGGCAAAGGAGATGCCCATGAGAAGAGCTCCCAGGACCATTATTCTTTTGGCACCGTATCTATTTACCCACGTCCCTAATAACGGACCTATAAGGCCTACCAAACTCATTATGGACATGCTCAGCGATATCTGCGCCCTGTTCCATCCAAACTCGTTTATCAGCGGAGTAAAGAAAGCCCCAAAACTGTAAAAGCCTATCCCACCAGACAGCAGCAAGGTGATAGCCGAAACTACTACTATCCACCATCCATAGAAGGGCTTAAATGTTCTTGGCACAGAATAATCCTGGTTCCCTATTATACATTTTGAAGCTAATAATTGGTAACATTTGTTCATGGCGGGCTTGAAGTGATGTTAATCTCAGGTAGCATGTCAAAGAGCTGGCATTTCCCCTAGATTTTCTTCTGCCATCCTCCTTGACCAGCACTATGCCCACCGTGTCAGAACTAATCGCCAGTAACATTGACAGAATGTGTTTATAGTGATAAATTAATTTAGTTAGCAATTAAAGGGGAAGAGTGCTAAATGGACGTAAGGGAAAGAAGAGAAACTGTTCTCAGAGTGATAATTGAAGATTACATCACTGGAACGGTACCAGTAGCTTCAAAGGCCATTGTGGAAAAGTATGACTTGAAGGTAAGCCCGGCTACCATCCGCAACGATACAGTATATCTGGAACGAGAAGGATATATTATCCACCCTCACCACTCAGCCGGAAGTGTACCTACTGATAAGGCTTACCGCTATTACGTGGAATCAATAGGGGAAGAAATTGAACTTTCCCCTGCTGAGCAGCATCTAATTCATCAAATATCCCAGGAAGCAAAAGAGGAGCTAGAGCAATGGTTAAAGACGGTGGCCGCACTTCTGGCACGCCTTGTTCACAACCTGGTTGTGATAACCACTCCTAAGGCAACACGCTGTCGCTTCAAGCATCTCGATTTGGTAGCCTTGCAGGATTTCATGGCTTTGCTGATCGTAGTTTTGTATGAAACAAAAGTTAGACGGCAGGTCCTGTCTTTCAATAGAAAGGTTAGCCAGGATGAGCTAACTAAGCTAGCTAATAAGCTTACTTTCTTTTACGCCAGGATGACCAGCAGCGAGATCCTGGCTAAAAAAGAAGACCTCTCTCCTGAAGAAAGTCAAATATCTGAATGTTTAGCAGCAATGATAGCAGCCGAAGACAAGCTAGAATATGGCGAACCTTATCTTGAAGGACTACGTTTGCTGCTAAGCCAACCAGAGTTTACCAACAGTCCTAGAATGCTCAATATCTTAGAAGTGCTGGAAGGAGAGGATTGGCTTAGAAATATATTTTGTCAGGAATTTAGCAAAAGGGGGGTGAAAATAGTCATTGGTGGAGAAAACCCAGAGCCAGCATTACAGGACTTGAGCTTGATAGCCAGCCAGTATGGAGTACCTGATAAGGCCAGCGGCATTGTGGGAGTGATTGGCCCAAAGCGAATGGACTACGCCAAGGCTATTTCCTCACTCACTTGCTTCTCAACATTGCTAAGCAACTCGGTGGTTGAATATACTTGAAGGAGGGTTACTGTTGGCTGAGAATGACAAGGCAGTTGAAGCAGAAATTGAACAAGTTGAGGATATAGAGACGTTACAACAAGCTCTAGCTGAGGAGAAGGAAAAGGCAGAAAAATATTTAGCCAATTGGCAAAGAAGCCAGGCGGATTTTGCTAATTATAAGAAACGTAGCGAGCAAGAAAAAGAGGAGGTTATCGAGTTTGCCAACAGCATGCTTATGTGCAACCTGTTACCTATCATGGATGACTTGGAGAGAGCTTTTGCTTCAGCTCCTGCCGAGCTCGATGAATCAAATTGGACAGAAGGCATCAGGCTCATTTATAATAAATTAAAGACAACTCTGGAGGCACAAGGACTAACCGAGATTAAAGCTCGGGGAGAGACTTTTGATCCTCGCTTACATGAAGCTGTAATGCAGCAGGAAGGGGAGGAGGGGATGGTTGTTGAGGAAACACAAAAAGGCTATAAATTTAGAGAAAGGTTAATTCGTCCTAGCCTGGTGATAGTTGGTAAGGGAAATGAAAGAGGAACAACAGAGCAAACAACTCCGAAGGAGGAGCGAAAATGGGAAGAGCAATAGGAATTGATTTAGGCACTACACTAAGTGTAGCAGCAGTGATAGAGGGGGGCGATCCTAAGATCATACCCAGTGCGGAGGGTGGCAATCTCGTTCCTTCAATGGTAGCCATAGGTAAAAATGGGGAAAGGTTGGTAGGAGAGTTAGCCAAGCGCCAGGCAATAGTCAATCCCGAGAATACCATATTCAGCATAAAGCGCCTTATCGGGCGTAAATTTAAGGACCCCACTGTTCAGAACGATATCAAGCGCCTACCATATAAGATTACCGAGGCTTCTAATGGTGATTGCCGGGTGGTAATGGGGGGCAAGGAGTATAGTCCCCAGGAAATATCAGCCATGATATTGCAGAAGTTGAAGACTGATGCCGAGGCTTATCTTGGAGATAAGGTCGCCGATGCTGTAATCACCGTGCCAGCCTATTTCAACGATAGCCAGCGAAATGCCACTAAAGATGCTGGCATCATAGCAGGACTTAATGTTTTGCGCATTATTAACGAACCTACAGCATCGTCACTGGCTTATGGATTAGACAAAAAACAAGACCAAACCATTGCCGTCTATGATCTTGGTGGCGGTACTTTCGATATTTCCATTCTTGATATAGGAGAGGGTACCTTTCAGGTTAAGGCGACCAATGGCGATACCCACCTCGGTGGTGACGACATTGACCAGAGGATTATGGACTGGGTATGTGATGAATTTAAGAAAGAGCAAGGTATCGACCTGAGGCAGGACAAGATGGCATTACAGAGGCTGAAAGACGCTGCTGAAAAGGCGAAGAAGGAACTATCGACGGTAACTCAAACAGAGATAAGCCTCCCCTTCATTACTGCCGATGCCAGCGGGCCCAAGCATCTTAGCATGACATTAACTCGAGCCAAGCTGGAACAACTATGCGCTGATTTGATAGAAAAGAGCCTTGGCCCTTGCCGACAGGCCCTGAAGGATGCCAGGCTCACAGCAAACCAAATCAACAATGTAATTCTTGTCGGTGGTCAGACAAGGATGCCCAAAGTTCAGGACACCCTAAAGCAATTCTTTGGCCGGGAGCCGGTCAAGGGGGTCAATCCCGATGAGGCAGTAGCTTTAGGTGCCGCTATTCAGGTTGGGGTGCTTAAGGGTGAAGTCGGAGAGGTCCTCCTTCTGGATGTCACCCCACTCACCCTAGGAATAGAGACGCTGGGAGGAGTAACAACACCGCTTATTTCTCGTAACACTACTATACCCACACAGAAGAGCCAGATTTTCAGCACTGCCAGTGACAATCAGCCAAGCGTCGAGATACATGTTCTTCAAGGGGAACGTCCTATGGCTGCTTATAACCGAACATTAGGACGATTTATGCTCGATGGTATTCTACCGGCACCCCGAGGTATGCCCCAGATTGAAGTGACTTTTGATATAGATGCCAATGGTATTCTTAATGTTAGCGCTCGTGATAAAGGCACGGGAAAAGAACAAAAAATTACCATTACTGCCTCCAGCGGACTGAGCAAGGATGAAGTGGAGAGGATGAGGCAAGAGGCCGAACAGCATGCTGCAGATGATGCCAAACGTAAAGAGGAAGTAGATGTACGCAATTCTGCCGACAGTCTGGCTTACACCGCAGAAAAAACTCTCCGTGACCACGGAGATAAGATACACGCCGATGTAAAACAGGACATAGATGACAAGATAGCCAGTGTGAAGTCAGCACTTCAGGGACAGGACGTAAACGCCATTCGTGATGCTATGAACAAGCTGTCGCAGGTCATGCAGAAGGTTGGGGCATCGGTGTACCAGCAACCAGGACAGCCGCCACCTGGCGAACAAGGAGCTGGTGAACAGGGACCTAGCGGTGAAGACGACGGCACGGTGGAAGGGAAGTTCCGCGAGGTCTAAACAATAAATATTAGCACCTAGTTCCTGGAAATTGGCGACGCGAAATCGCATTTCTCCCAAGAAATATGATGATAACGTTTGAGTTGGAACAATTCGCGATAACTGCCAACAGAATCTGGCTAAAGGCGCGAGAAGAAAATCGGTTGACTCATAATCCCTCTGATGAGGAACTGAGAGGGCTTGTGGAAAAACAGCCGGGAGTTAGGAAAACGATTTATGGAAACTTTGTCGCCCAAAGTGAGCCTACTTCCAGGTCAGCAATGTTCACCAAAAACAGTGTTGACCATCCTTTTGGCAAGGATGAACTAAAGCTATTAACTCAGTGTGAAAAGGCTTTGGGCAAGGAAAGATTGATTTCCATAGACAGAATTGTAGGCAATGAAAATAGTAATACCACGGTCAGGTTAATTGTTCCTGAGCGGTTTGCCCATGTTGCCTACGGAGGCAAGAACCTTTTTATACCCCCAAAGGGGGAAGTCAAAAAGCCAACCTACCACATCTTATTCTTCGCTGATGAGGCTTTTGAAACCAACCAGTCGAAGCCGCTCCCCGAGAGAGATATCACTATCAGGTTGGCTATGCTGGATGATGGAAGGTTTGTCAAGATAATCAGGAATGGTAACTATATAGGTGAATATAAGAAGGGAGTTTTCGCCGCTGAGGATTGGATAGTTAAGACGAGAAGGGAGGGCATCTTCTTACATACTGGCTGTAGAGAGGATTACCTTCAATCAGTACACGGGGACTATCGGATAGCGAGGACGTTACTTATGGCATTAAGTGCCAACGGGAAAACAACTACAACCTGTAGAATCCTGGCCAGAAAAGGGAAGGAGAAATCCTGGCTTATTCAGGATGACGGAGGGACTCTCATGCCCGATGGTTCCTTTCATGGCTTTGAAGCCGGGGGAATATTTGTAAAAACAGAAGGTGTGAACCCCGGGGAACAAATCGAAATATTTTACGGACTGTTGAAACCGGAAACTGTCTGCGAGAATGTTTACGTAACCGAAGATGGAGATTTTGATTTTTTCAATTTCGAAAGAACATCCAATGGCAGAGCAGTGGTATTAAGAAGAAATTTTATGCATGCCAGTTCTTATATCGATGTGGATAGGGTTGACAATCTGATTCTTATCACCAGGGGGCCGCTGATTCCGGCAATATCAAAGCTAACCCGAGAGCAAGCAGCAGCTTTGATGGTTCTGGGACAGGCGATGGAGTCTTCGGCTGGTGACCCAACCCAGGCAGGGAAAATCAGGAGCGAGTTTTTCTACGACCCCTTTGTCACCGGAAATCTGGCCGAGCATGCTAATATATTTTATGAGATAATAAAAGGTATTCCCCACCTAAATTACTACTTGATAAATACTGGAGGAATAGGAGAAGGGGAATATTACAAAGATATAAGATTGGAATTTACCATGGCAATACTCGATTCCTTACTGAGAGGAGGTTTTGAAGATTGGGTAGATTCCCCCACGGGCTTTAAGGTGCCTGGGGCGATAAGATATGTAGATGATATTTACTTGCATCCTGAGAAACTTTACTCCAGAACTGAATTTGAAGAAAAGCAGAGGAAACTTGACAAAATTAGACGCAAATCCGTGAAAGAACTCGGAGACTCTTTACATCCTGATATCAGGGAACTGTTTAGCAAGCCCAACGTCGTATAGTAGAACTGCAAGTCTCACACAGTTCGTGTAACATTTTGGTGTAGGATAGCTGTAAATTATAGGGAGGATAAGAAGTGATGGAGTCCGCTGAACTTTATGAAAGATTAAAGAAGGGGAAAGCAGAGCTGTCAGAAAAGCTAGAACAATTGAGAGCCCTGGGTCAACCATCGGCAGAGAGAAAAGAAGGCAGTCCATTCGGCAAAAGGGAAGAGGGAGCCGATGAAGCCTCCGAGCTAGAGAAAAGGCTGGCCCTGGAAAAAAGGCTGGGAGAGTCTCTTAATGAGATTGAGCATGCCTTACAAAAATATGAAACCGGCACTTATGGATTATGCGATGCCTGTGGGCGGGCTATAGAGCAAGCTCGCCTCGAAGCTATACCTCAAGCAAGCTTATGTCTAAGATGTAAGGCAAGCCGAGAAAAGGATGCAAAAGGTGCAAGATAATGGGTCTCCCAGTAAATTGGTGACCAGCAAAGTAACGGATTTCGTGGGCGAAGATAAATCAAAGGTCTCTTCATGTAAGTATAGGAGCAAATTAAGGTTACTTCTTATTGTCACTGCCCTGGCGGTTACCCTTGACCAACTGAGCAAGCTATGGATCAGAACTCACTTAGCACCTGGGGAATCGCTCCCCATAACTGACCGCTTAAGTTTGGTCAATATTGAAAATACGGGCGGTGCATTTGGTTTACTTGCCAATCAAACCTTTCTTATCATAATTATTAGCATAGCTGGTTTGCTCTTTATCTTGTTGTTTCTTCATTACTTAGCCCCGGCTACTACCCTGAGCATAATATCTATCGGCTTGATTATGGCTGGTGGTGTAAGCAATCTAATAGACCGCATCCGTCTTAGTTATGTCACTGATTTCATTTACTTCCGTTTGTGGGGCGACTTCCATTGGCCTGCCTTCAACATCGCTGACGCAGCTTTAACAGTGGGTATCTTTGCTCTCATCTATTACTTTTATAAGTCGGGGGTATTTAGACAAGTATATGGACGCGACCACGGATCCCAAGATTAAAAAGTTACAATTCAACTCGCCTGTTCCAGACATTCGCCTTGATAAGTATTTAACCCAGGTCCTTCCACAATTCTCGCGCGCTTATTTACAGAAATTAATCGGGCAAGGTTATATTTTAGTCAACGGGCAAAAGACAAAGGCGAATCAGAGATTAAGCAAAGTCGATTGGATAACGGTCGAGCTTCCCCCCTCGCCTGTCCATCCTTTGGCTGAACCAATCCCTTTAACTATAATTTATGAAGATGCGGACATATTGGTCATAGATAAACCTGCTGGATTGACAGTTCACCCTGCCCCGGGGCATCCCAGCCATACTTTAGTCAATGCTGTCTTAGCTCATTACCCCGGCCTGGCCATGAGCAATGAGCTAATGCGCCCGGGCATAGTTCACAGACTAGATAAAGATACATCGGGGCTCATAGTCATTGCTAAAAACAACTTTGCCCGGGAATATTTAGCTGCACAGTTCAAAAGCCGCACTGTGACCAAAGGATATCTTGTCCTTGTTAGAGGAAGGCTATCCCCGGAGCAGGGGATGATTGAAGCACCTATCGGGCGAGACCCTCGTAGTAGACGGAAAATGGCAATAGTAAAAGCAGGAAAAGAGGCTAGCACCCAATATCAAGTCCGGAAATACCTGGATAACTACACTTTAGTCGAAGTCACCCCCCTAACAGGGCGCACACATCAAATCAGAGTACACCTGTCAGCTATCGGCTGTCCGGTCGTCGGTGACCCCATTTACGGAATAAAATCGGCGCATCTTAACAGGCAATTTATTCATGCCTATCTTCTTGGCTTTCGCTTGCCATCAACCGAGCAATACCAGGAATTTACCTCACCCCTACCTATAGACTTGGAGCAAGCTTTGGAATACTTGTGCAGGTCATAGTTGCCTTTTTCAAGTGCAGTGTCTTGCAAGGAGAAGCCTTTGTTTGGTATGATTGGGGAGATAAAATGGACAAACTAGAGTTAAAGGTTACCAACCGAGAGATTCTCGGCAAAAAAGTCAAGCATTTGCGCCGCCAGGGAATTACTCCGGTGCATCTTTTCGGGCACGGTATCGAGTCTCTAGCACTACAGTGCGACACTGTTCAGATTGAGCGAGTATTAGCTCAAGCTGAACAGACAGGACTTATTAACCTCAAGCTAGATAACGAAAAAAGGCCGAGGACCGTCATGGTTCGCGCATTCGATAGAGATTGGCGGAAGGGGCAACTGCTCCATGTAGATTTTTATCAGGTCAAACTGAGCGAAAAGCTAAAGTTAGAGGTTCCTGTTGTCTTAGTCGGCGAAGCGCCAGCCCTGAAGTCTAAAGACAATATGCTGGAACGTGAGCTTGACACTTTAACTATCGATTGTTTGCCGGCAAAAATCCCCACTAATATAGAGGTGGACATCAGTTCCTTCACCGAGCCGGGGCAAGCGATAAGAGTCAAGGATATCACCCTGGGTGAGGATATTGCCATTCTTAACGACCCAGAGTTGGTTGTAGCAAAAATTAGTTGGCGACCTGTGGAAAAGATAGAAGAGGAAGTGGCAGAGGAGCTAATAGAAGTAGCAGAGAAAGTGGTTGAAGCTCCTGAAGAAGCTACCCCAGATAAAGAGAAATCAGAGAAAACATAATCGTCCAGCTTACCTGCCAATTGCTTCCGTACCTGTGTGGGCACACTGGATTTGATAAGCTGGTAAACGTCTGATATAATACACAGAATTAATTATTAGCTCTCTCCGAGCTGTCTTGCCTAAAGAGAATCCATGGCAAGCAGCCGGTGGGCTGAAAAGCCTCGAGGGCACAGATAGAAATGTCTGTGCCTCCCGTGCTTGGAAAGGAGGGAATATGAAGTTTGGTTTTTGGACAGCACCGTTTTTGTGACGGTGTTTTTTTATTACCGCTTGGATGTCTTGTGAAAAGGTTTCTAAAGATAAAAAGAGGTTTTTAATGAAAGGAATTTTGCCTAAGATAGCTTCAACTGTTTTGGTTGTTTTGGCTTTGACATTGCTCGTAGCGGTCCTCGTAACGGTTCCCGGCTGTGCTCCGGATGGCAATGAAACAGAAATACTAAAGCTAGCAACCACTACTAGTCTTTACGACACTGGCTTGTGGGATTATCTGGAGACCATATTTGAGGAAAGATATAATGCCGACTTGCAGATAGCATCTGTGGGTACTGGTACTGCTTTGACTTATGGTAAGAATGGTGATGCGGATGTGGTTGCTGTCCACGACCCCGCTCAAGAGGCAGCATTTATAGCCGGTAACTATACTCTTAACGCAACAGTAAATAACACTTCTGCGGCGCGAGTCACCTGGGCTTATAACTATTTCATCATCGTAGGCCCGGAATCTGACCCTGCCGGCATTAGTGGAGAGAACGCGACAGCGGCTTTCCAAAAAATCCACGATGGGGGGGTGCTTAACTCGACGCTAGTTCAATTCGTCTCTCGAGGGGATAACTCGGGAACTCATGGCAAAGACAAAACCCTCTGGGCAGCAGCCGGCTATAATTATACAGCGGATATCGTAGGGAATGGGACGGCCGAGGGTTGGTATTTTTCAACTGGGCAAGGCATGGGAGCTACACTGACTGTGGCTAATCAGAAGCTGGCTTACACCCTGACAGACAAGGGAACCTACCTGGCCTATAAAAGCGAGTTGGATTTGGTACCCTTGGTAGATACAGGGGGCGATCTGATCAATATCTACTGTGTAATGATCTGCAAGAACGGTGTCCAGCCTGAGATAGCTCAAAATCTGGTGACTTTCCTTAGAGAGCCGATTATCCAGGCTTTAATCGCCGGGTTTGGCGTACCCGAATATGGAGAACCGCTATTCTATCCCTACGATCCAGAGATTTGCGGGTTGCCCTAACAGATAAGAGGTGTGACATGCCGGTCATAGCAGCAATAGTGAAATGCAAAAAGTGCGGTGCTGAAGTCAGGTCAGACTGGAAGTACTGTCCTAAGTGTCCGGACAAGATTAACTGCGTCGGCAAGTACGAAGCCTGTGCCAAGAAATAACATATTGAAGCAGGTAGGAGCAATTGACAGAATTATGGAACGCCCTTACTAAGGCCATAGAACTCCTGATATCCCTTGACCCGCAAGTGATAGAGATAGCCGGGAGGTCCCTGAGGGTTTCAGGGACCTCCTGTCTGCTGGCCTCTCTGATTTGCCTACCGCTGGCGAGCTTAATATACTTCCATCACTTCCCTGGGAAAAGGGCCTTAATAAATATCATCCAGACGCTGTTCAGCGTGCCCACAGTTCTTGTTGGCTTGCTTGTTTTTGTGCTATTTTCCCGGGCCGGGCCACTGGGTTTCTTCGGTATAATACTCACGACTAAGGCCATGATAATTGGCCAGATGATATTAATCACTCCTATACTGCTTGGTTTCACCATTTCCGCGTTGAATGGTGTAAGTAAGGAGATTGTAGATACCGCTACCTCGCTTGGTGCCAGCGGCTTTCAGACTGTCTGGCTTGTGCTGAGAGAGGCAAGGTATGCTGTGCTGGCGGCTGTGATAATGGGTTTTGGCAGAGCCATATCGGAAATCGGATGTGCTCTGTTGGTTGGTGGCAATATGAGGGGAGCCACTAGGGTCCTGACCACAGCAATATCAATGGAGACATCCCAAGGCGACTTCGAGTTGGCAATAGCACTAGGCATGATTCTTTTATTCCTGGCACTTATCATTAACATTGTCTTGAATAGGTTGCAGCAGAGGTGACAATGTCCTTGATAGAATTAGTTGATTTAAGCCACAGCTATGGTGAGCGGAAGATACTGCGAGGCTTGAGCTTAAGTATTGACAAAGGTGAAGTTTTTACCCTGATTGGCCCGACTGGAGCGGGTAAAACAACACTCTTACGTATTATAGACCTGCTGGAAGTCCCTGGCGCGGGGGAAATCTTTTTTGATGGCAAATGCATCCCTCCGTCAGGGAAACAAAGATTGGAGATACGGCGTCGGATGTCATTTATACACCAGAAACCTCAGGTATTTAATTTGAGTGTCTATGACAACGTTGCCTGTGGGTTGAGATGGAGGGGAGAAGAAAAGGGCAGGATTGCCGGTAAAGTTGACCATATTCTGGAAATAGTGGGGTTAGAAGGATATAAGAATAGGAACGCCCGGACACTTTCGGGTGGGGAGGCGCAGAGAGTAGCTTTAGCCAGGTCCCTGGTGCTCGAACCCGAGGTTCTGTTGTTAGACGAGCCGACAGCTAACCTTGACCCTGTTTCCACGACAAAGATTGAGCAGTTAATTTCATACATTGCCAGGCAACGTAACACTACCATGATAATGGCAACGCATGTTATGTCTCAAGGACAACAACTTGCTGACCGGATAGGGGTGCTCCTTGAGGGCAAACTTGTCCAAACAGGCAATGCCATCGACATATTCCATTCACCTCAGAACGAACAGGTGGCTCATTTCGTCGGTATGGAGAACATCATAAAAGGCGTAATAATTGCAAATGACGAAGGTATAGCCACGGTAAATACAGATAGCAATGCCATACAGGCAGTTTCCAGCTATCCGGTCGGAAAGGAAGTATATGCTTGCATCAGGCCCGAAGATATCACTTTGGCTTTATCTAGCATCCAAAGTTCGGCAAGGAATTCCTTTCCGGCCAAGATTACCCAAGTAACCTTTCTTGGACCACTTAGCCGTGTGGAAACAGATTGTGGCTTTCGGCTAGTAGCTTTGGTCACTAAAATATCGGTAGAAGAATTGAATTTACAGCCAGGCACGGAAGTCTATGCTACTTTCAAAGCTACCGGCGTGCATATTATTGAAAGGCAAGCTAGCTAATGATCAGAATCCTAGACGATTTAATCTCTAGCTTAAGTGGAGACAGCGTAGTCCGTGAGGTACATACCTGTGTTTTCTGGACCGCAGCGCTAAGCAAGCACTGCGGTCTGGCCTCCACTTTCCATGAGCCACATCCATCTCACAGGCCAGTGAGACAGGCGGGAAGGTTAACCAAGCTATCAGCATTAGAGCTGGCACAATATGCCAGGTCGAACAATGTTCTGGAAGCATCTATTGGAATGGCAGCTATTAATTCGCTAATAGATATTGATGAAGCCAGGTGCGTTAGGGAAAATGCTCTTGATGTTCTGGCACAGAAAGGCAAGGGCAAAAATATAGCTATAGTAGGTCGCTTCCCTTGGATTCCAAAGCTGCGAATGATAGCAAGTACGCTTTGGGTCATAGAGCAAAGCCCTCGAGAGGGAGAATTGCCAGTAAAGGCAGCGGAAGATGTATTGCCTCAAGCTGACGTGGTGGGTCTTACAGGGACTTCATTCGTAAATCACACAATTGGCAGGTTGCTAGACTTAAGTAAGAATAGCTTTGTTGTCATCGTGGGACCCACCACGCCTTTATCGCCAGTTTTGTTTGATTATGGTGTGGATATCCTCGCTGGAGTAACGGTAGTTGAACCTGATAAGACAATTCGTTCCATCAGTCAGGGTGCCA
>Ga0172362_10002527_pt1 | contig 15826 bp, 13 predicted proteins | sample LakKivs1_kivu2a2_FD_114534 | JGI IMG/M metagenome (GOLD analysis project Ga0172362, IMG submission 114534) | Sediment microbial communities from Lake Kivu, Rwanda - Sediment s1_kivu2a2 | ecosystem: Environmental > Aquatic > Freshwater > Lake > Sediment | place: Rwanda: Western Province, Lake...
GTGCAGGTACCGTAACTGAGAACCGGGGGGATACCAAGGGCGTGGCAAAGACCTCTGAGTCCGTCACCGGCAAAGTCTTTGGCTTCAGGCTGGCAAAGACCAGCCACCTGCATTGCCGCATTACCACAACCCATTGATAGCACCAGAAGGTCACGCTTGATTAGTTCTTTGGCTACCCTTACGCTATGGACATCCTGACCGCTATCCCTCAGGGTAGTGCAGGAGATAAGACCTATTACTCCTCGTACTGCGCCGCTTTTGATTGCCTGAAGGAGTGGCTCAATGGTACCGCCAAGGGCATCAACAATGCTCTCGGTAGAGAATCCGACCAGAGCCTGGTTCATAGGCAGCCCGGTGACCGGTTTCACCGAGGCTCGGCGTTGCTTAAAATTGTCTATCGCCATCCGGAGAAGCTGGGCTGCTTGCTCTTCAGCCTTCTCTGGCTCATAGTTGACACGCTCCGTAACCCCGTCAAAGGCAACTAAATCGCTTACTGGAACAAGCACTATCCTGTACTTCTCAGCATAAGAGGGGTCAACCGGCATGGAGCAGTTCATATCGCAGGCAAAGAGGTCAACGCAGCCGGTAGCCAGGACAGCCTCCTGCATTATCCAGTTGCCGGTAAAACCATAGAAAGCGTCGTCCATTTGCCATCTCTGAATCATCTCCTGACCGGTCTCAATATTAGCAATAATACGCAGCCCCTTGGCACCTACCGCTCTGGCTCTATCCTGCCATTCCGGTCTTCTGGCTAGCTGAACCATGGCAAAACCAAGGAAGGGCTCATGTCCGTTGGGCAAGACATTGACATAATCGGGCTCGAGGACACCAAGGTCGACACGCATTTTGTGAGGCTGAGGAATTCCAAAGAGTATATCCTGACAGTACTCGTTAATAATCTGACTCTGATAGGCCATGGCAATGCCCATACGCATTGCCTTGAGGGCTAGGCTGAGGTAATAGCCATCCACATTGGTGAGACACGAGCTTGTTGCCCGCATCATCTCACCATAGATACCACCGGGAAAGAGGTCTAGCTTTTTCCACACCGCCTTACGTTCTTCAGGAGCTAAAGCCTCCACGATTTGGCTTGGTTCATCAAACTTGCGGTTAAAATCAGCCTCAGCAAAGTCACAGAGGCGAAGGGCAACATCCTTTTCCGAGCCTGAGGTGTCCACTCCAAGTCTCGTAGCAAATGCCTTCAGCTTATCTTTCTCTGTAATTTGGAACGGGGTTTTGCCATTTGCCGTAGCCCGAAGTGTTTTAATGGTCTGCTCAGTGTGGTAATGATAGGTTGAGGTTCCCATAACGTTCCTGAGCAGCATCATCCGCATCGCCATGCCATCAGCGGTAATGCCGCAAACACCCTTTTTGTCTTTGGCAGCGTCGGAGCGGCATGGTCCGTTAGAGCAAAGGTCGCAGCGAATACCTGCCATACAGAAAGGGCAGCGCTGGTCGGGATTGCCTCCCATACCCTGAGCCTCAAACCTATCCCAGATATTGTCCATGCCGTCTTCTTTGATTCTTTCGTAGACCTTACGCACCGAGTCATGATATGAAATCCGGTCACCTTCCATAACCACAAACCTCCTCAATTTATTACAACTCCTAGCTGAATCCCACCAGCCAAGATTTAAACCCTATGGATTATATGATATAATAGCACACTAATGATATCTAGGGGGAAGAATAAAATGGATGATGCACTGGAGGCCCTTGTCGTAACCGAGAAGAAACTGAATCGGGAACTGGTGGCTGAAATTCTGTCACCGTACGTCAGGCTTGATAAAGATGCTTGCACTATCCGCCCTCTGGAGGCATGGCTTGGGCTTGGAATTGAACTGAAGATTTTGGTGTGCCTTCTGGCCAGGAAAGCCATGGTGACCCTTGGCTTTGGTTTAGAGGTGGAGGGGGCGACAGTGAGCGAAACCGCCCGTGATATAAGTCTCGAACAGGACACAGTTAAACCTGTGCTCAGAAGGATGTACGCCGAAGGAATTCTGGACCGAACACAGGGGCGCAGATACTTCGTGCCCAACGATGCCATTGAGAGAATCAAAGGCATGGTTAGCAAGAGGTAACAGCCCATAATGGGCAATATGCCCCGCCCAGCTACTGCTTTCCCTCAACCAAGGTATCAACTACCGATGGGTCAGCCAAGGTGCTGGTATCACCCAGGTCATGGACATCGCCGGCAGCAATCTTAGTCAGTACCCGTCTCATAATCTTGCCGCTCCTTGTCTTGGGCAGACCATCAGCAAACTGGATTTTATCTGGAGTGGCTATGGGGCCAATCTCCTTACGGACATGAGCCACCAGCTCTTTTTTCAGGGCGTCTGAAGCTTCTACCCCCAGCTTCAAGGTAACAAAAGCGTATATAGCCTGTCCCTTAACGCTGTGGGGCATACCAACCACTGCTGCTTCAGCCACTGCCTCATGGGATACCAGGGCACTTTCCACCTCAGCTGTTCCTATGCGGTGACCTGATATCTTAATAACATCGTCTATTCGCCCCATCAGCCAGTAGTAGCCATCCTCATCTACTCTAGCCCCGTCTCCAGTATTATATACGCCGGGGAAACGAACGAAGTAGGTATTCTTGAACCTTTCCGCCTCGCCGTAGACCCGCCGCATCAAACCTGGCCACGGTCTCTTAATCACCAAATAACCACCCTCATTGACAGCGGCAACAGAACCATCCTCTCTGAGCACTGCCGGCATAACCCCGGGGAAGGGTAGTGTTGCTGAGCCCGGTTTGAGCGGGGTAGCCCCGGGCAGGGGGGTAATTAGTATGCCACCGGTCTCCGTCTGCCACCAGGTATCCACGATGGGGTGCTTACCCTTGCCAATCACATTGTAATACCACATCCAGGCTTCAGGGTTAATCGGTTCACCCACTGAACCAAGGACGCGCAGCGAGGTTAAGTCGTGCTTATTAGGCCATTCATCACCCTCCCTCATTATGGAGCGAAGGGCGGTGGGGGCGGTATAGAAGATATTGACCCGGTACTTTTCGATAACATCCCAGAATCTATCGGGGTGGGGGTAGGTTGGCACCCCCTCAAACATAAGGCTGGTGGTGCCAAAGGCTAGCGGTCCATATACAATATAGCTGTGTCCGGTAACCCAGCCGATGTCTGCGGTGCACCAGAAGGTATCCTCTTCCTTGACATCAAATATCCACTTAAAGGTCTGGTAAGTAAATAGGAGATAACCAGCCTGGGTATGGAGAACCCCTTTTGGTTTCCCTGTGCTGCCGCTGGTATACAGGATAAACAGAGGGTCTTCGGCATCCATCACCTCTGGCTCGCAGTAAGGCTTGATATCCTCGGCAGCCATTTCACTATGCCACCAGTAGTCGCGACCGGGCTGCATTTTTACTCCAATATCCGCCCTCTTGACTACAATCACATCCTTTACCTCAGGACACGCCTCAAGGGCGACATCGGGGTTGTCCTTGCTCCTGATAATCCTGCCCCCCCGATAGTAGCCATCGGCGCAGATGAGTATCTTAGCCCCGCAGTCCAGTATCCTGTCTCGTAGTGCCTCGGCACTGAAGCCGCCAAAAACAACGCTGTGAATGGCGCCAATTCTGGCACAGGCGAGCATGGCAATGGGTAGCTCAAGAATCATCGGCAGGTAGATAGAGACACGGTCGCCCTTCTTAACCCCATGCTTCTTTAATACATTGGCGAACTTGCACACCTCATAATACAGTTGCTGGTAGGTTAAGGTCTTGCTATCACCACCGTCTCCTTCCCAGATTAGGGCTGCCTTATTTTTTCTCCACGTGTTAAGGTGCCGGTCCAGGCAGTTATAACTGACATTGAGCTTGCTACCAACAAACCATTCGTGTTTGGCTTCCTTGAAGTCTTCCACCAGCACCTTGTCCCACTTCTTGTACCAGTCAAGCTGCTCCGCCAGCTCTCCCCAGAAACCCTCAGGGTCATCAATGGACCTCTGATAAATTTTCTTATATTCATCCAGACTCTTTATATATGCCTTTGCCTTGATTTCTTTAGAGGGAGCAAATACCCTCTTTTCTGCCATCATAGAGGTAATTGTTTTTTCCTGTTCCGTAGTAGACTTTTTTTCTTGGTCAGATTCTTTTTTCACTAGTAAATTCCCTTTCTAGTCAAATCCCTTTTTCACTCTCATCAATCTAAAGGGAACCGATTAAGTTGCCCTGGATTGTACTGGAGGCTAACTTGGTATAATAGCTGTGACGGTAGCGAGGGTTAATCCTGATAGGTAACGCCCATTAATTGAGTAAATGCCGCCCGCAGTCTTTTTGAAATGACGTAGGCTACCCCTCCAGCAATTGCAGCGCACAGCTTGGGGTTGGTATAAACCAAATTGCGCAGCTCCATGCCGTTAAAGGCAAGTGCCTTTGTCCTCTCCACAGCTTTGGTGGTGGCGGTGCAACGGAATGGTGGTATCGTGGCTGACCAGCCGAAACACTCAAAATTGGAGGCAGCCTGGATTTGTCGCTTATCTGTTGGCCCCAAATCCAGAAGAACGGATACCAGCCCCTCTTCAATCACATATATGTCTTTCTCCTCCGTGTCCTGCTTACATATGATTGTCCCGGCTTCAAATACTTTAGGGCTGCACATCTTCTCCACTATCCTGAGCTCGTCCTCATCTAGGTAGTGGAATACGTCAGACCTTCTCAGTACTTCTATCCTCTTCATCTTTGACCTCCAAGGTTTTCTGCCCCGTGACTAACTACACGGAATTTATTATACCCTGTCCGTAGTATGTTTTTCAAACCGCCACCTTGAGGTCGTTTAGCAACCTATCCTCCTGACCCCCTTCAGAAGGAGAGGGAGATTAAGGGGTGAGGTTAATAAACAATCTCCAGCTTGTCACTGGAGAACTATCGGTGTAAAATGCTAGCAGGCTCATGCTGGGGGTTACTTTCACGGATACCGCGGGAATGCTAAAATGTAGCCACCCGGAACTGAGGCGAAGGGAGTCAATATGGAAATCCAAAAGATTTTAGACCAGGCAAAAAAGGACGATGTAAAATTTGTCAGCTTGCAATTTACTGATTTGGTCGGTGTGGTTAAGGAGGTCATCATTCCAGTAGAACAATTGGAAGGTGCGCTGGCTGATGGAATATGGTTTGATGGCTCTTCTATCGAAGGCTTTGCCAGAATACAGGAAAGCGACCTGTTTTTGAAACCTGACCTAAAAACCTATTCTGTTGTTCCTTGGCTAACAGAAGGCGGTAAAACAGCCAGGCTAATCTGCGATATTTACGGAGCCAGCGGAGAATCCTTTGAAGGCGACCCCAGATTTGTTCTTAAAAGGATGATTGCTGAAGCCAATGAAATGGGGTTCCAATATAATGTTGGACCTGAGCCAGAGTTTTATTTATTCAGGAAGGAGGAGGCAGCCAAAAAATCGCCTATAGATTATGGTAGTTATTTTGAGCTTTCTTCGGCTGAAGGTTATAAGGTTATAAAAGAAATAATTGCCGCTCTCAAGACTTTTGGCATTAACGTGGAAGCATCGCACCACGAGGTGGGTCATGGTCAATATGAAATAGATTTTAATTACGGGCATTGTTTGGAAGTAGCTGATGAACTACTCACGCTGAAATATACGGTAAAGAAAATTGCCCAGATGCATAATCTAGAGGCAACCTTTATGCCAAAACCAATGATGGGTATTGCTGGTTCTGGTATGCATATTCACCAAAGCCTGTTTGCCATTGAAACAAAAAGAAACACTTTTTATGACGAAAACGATAAATACGGGTTATCAAAGACTGCCTACAACTTCATTGCCGGTCAGATGAAACACATTAAAGCAATGTGTGTAATTCTTTGTCCCACGATAAACTCCTATAAGAGATTGGTCTCCGGGTTTGAAGCTCCAGTATATATTACCTGGGCAAGTATGAATCGCTCCGCCCTGATAAGAGTGCCCAAATGGTTCAGGCAGAAACAAGAATCAGCCAGAATTGAGTTAAGATGCCCGGACCCAACCTGCAATCCATATTTAGCCTTTGCAGTTATATTAAAAGCTGGTCTGGACGGGATTAAAAATAATCTAACGCCATCCCAGCCAGTGGAAGAAAATGTATATCAACTTGATAGGCAAAGTATGATAAGCAAAAAGGTCGATGTTTTGCCAACATCATTATGGGAAGCATTAAGCGAACTGAAAAAGAATAAACTTATTCAAGAAGTCCTCGGCAATCATCTATTTGAAAGATATGTTAATATAAAAACAGAAGAGTGGGATGAGTTTAAAATGCAAGTTACCTCTTGGGAAATAGACAAGTACCTAGATATTTACTAAACTTTCCCCTGAGGCTGATAAGCTCCTCCACTCATAAGGGGTCAGTAAGGTTTTGCTGGTTTTTTTATTTCATCGGGGAATAAGCTATGCACTCCAGTTCAATAAGCATGCTCGGCAGAGCCAAGGCAGCTACCACCGTGGAGCGGGCTGGTCTGTCCTTAACAAAATAACTCTGATATACCTCATTCATCTTAGCAAAGTCTTCCTGATTGCGGAGAAAGACGGTTACCTTCACCACATCGTCCAGAGAGCAACCGGCAACCGTTAACACCTGCTTTATATTCTCCAGGCATTGCTTGGTCTGAGCCTTTATCCCCTTGACTTCCTTACCTTCAGCATCTACAAATCCAGCCTGACCCGAGACAAAAATGTAGTCGCCGGCTCTTATCCCTGGAGAAAATGGAAGCTTAGGTGCACCGGGTACAGTAATAACCTTTTTCACCATGGCAAATCTCCTTTATTAAAATATGCCCTATTGGCAGGTTTAAGGTAGTCTATTATCAGGTTTTAGTCAACGGCGTTTTTTAGACAGGGAGTCGGCTAGGCGGCTTGGGTCAATATTTCCGCCGCTTAGCAGACAAACGACCTCAGAACCGTTGGGAAGGCTAACCTTTTTGAACAGGAGAGCAGCAAACCCCGCCGCCCCCGCCGGTTCGGTCAGGATTTTACACCATTCTAAGAGCAAGCTAAGAGCCTCAATCATTTCGTCGTCTGAAACTAGGCCCAGCTCATCAACATACTTCTGGACCAGAGCCAAATTGAGCTCGCCGACAAAGGGGGCAGCTAAGCCCTCAGCAATGGTGTCTATTCTATCTAAATGAACCACCGTCTTCTGCTGGAGGCTTTGCCACATAGCCGAGGCGCCGACAGGCTCTACGCCGATAATTTTTACCGCCGGCTTCTTTAGCTTGATAGCCGTGGCGACCCCTGAAATCAAGCCACCACCGCCGACGGGGACGAAAACAGCATCAACCTCAGGCAGGTCGTCCAAGATTTCCAGCCCTATCGTCCCATGACCAGCCACGATATAGGGGTCGTCAAAGGGGTGAACCAAGGTTAGGTTGCGTTCCTTTTGAATCTCAAGGCAGGTGGTAAGCAGGTCACCCTTGGCAAGAACCACTTCGGCACCATAGCCCCTGGTGGCATTGACCTTGTTGGCAGGAGTGGTGCCAGGCATGACCACCGTAGCCGGGATACCAAATAAAGAGGCGGCGTAGGCAAGACCCTGGGCGTGGTTTCCCGATGACATGGTGATGACTCCTCTTTTCCTCTCCTCCTGGGTTAAATGATGCAGTTTATTTATCGAACCTCTAGGCTTGAATGAGCCTGTCTTCTGGAAGACCTCAGCTTTGAAATGAAGGCGTACGTTAGTTCGTCTCCCCAGACTCAGGGAGGACATCAAAGGGGTTCTATGGACTCGACCAGCTATGACCTGCTGGGCAGTGGTGATATCCCTTAGTTCAATCATATCGTGGCTTTGTCCCAGTTAGGCTTTGGCAGCCTGTGCCCGATAAGTTTCTTCACCCTTCTGGTAAGCAGGAGGCATGTAGTGGTTATCCATGCTTATGGCAAACTGGAGGCAGGTCTGCACACAGGTGGCACAGTAGATGCATTTAAAGGGGTCATAGTGTATCTCTTGCCCCTCAGTATCCACCAAGAGGGCATCTGCCGGGCAAACTCGAGCACAATCCCCACAAAGGTCACATTTATTGGTATCAAAATATAGCCGTCCCCGAGCCTCCGGGAAAGGCTCCCTTATATCAAAGAAGGGGTAGCGCCTGGTGGCAGGTCTAGTAAATAGATTCTTTATCACTGTGGGAAACATCCAGGGCATCTTATCCTCCTATCTTTCGGTGCAAGAGATACAAGGGTCAATGGAAAGGGTAATCACCGGCACATCAGCCAACTCACAACCCGGTATCATAACTAGTAGGGTAGGGATGTTGGCGAAGGTTGGAGTCCTTATTTTCAGTCTTTCTAGGTTATTAGTCCCGTTGCCCTTTACATAATAAATTAGCTCCCCCCTGGGCTGCTCCGCCCGGGAGATAGCTTCACCTTTTGGCCAGCCATCAACCCTGACCTCTATCTCACCCTGGGGCATCATTGACAGGGCAGTGAGGACTAACTCCATGGATTGATAAATCTCCCTCAACCTTACCAAGGTACGGGCATAGCTATCTCCAGCAGTTTCAACCACAGGTTCAAAGCCAGTCTCTTTATAGGCAGCATATCCCGTCATCCGTACGTCTAGAGCGACCCCGCTTCCCCTTAGAGTGGGACCTACTGCCCCCAGTGATTGAGCTTGCTCCTTAGATAGAACCCCTTTACCCACTGTCCTTCGCTTTATAGTAGGGTCATTCAGAATAACCGGGCGAATGGTGGTATCCATAATTTCCTTTAACCGTGAAAGGTCGGCTTCTATCCGCCTGACCATCTCACTATTAATGTCTCTTCTCACCCCACCAACTGTACTGGTGGACTGGATAACCCGATGTCCGCTGGTCATCTCCGAGAGGTCCATAATTATCTCCCGGGCTCTCCAGATTTGCATGAAGAGGCTCTCAAAGCCAAAGGCATCAGCCAGAAGACCAAGCCACAAAAGGTGACTATGGACTCGTGACAGCTCAGCCCAGGCGGTGCGGAGAAATCTGGCTCTGGAGGGGGCCTCAACCCCCATCACCTTTTCAATCGCTTGGCAATAGGTTAAGGCATGCATGAAGCTACAGATACCGCAGACCCTCTCGCAGAGAAAGACGTTCTGACGGAATCCATTAAGCTCAGCGGCTTTCTCAATCCCTCGGTGCACATAGCCAATGACCGGCAGCACCCCCACCACCCTCTCGTCCTCGCATTCAAGCTTAAGCTGTATTGGCTCCGGGAGTACCGGATGCTGTGGACCAAAAGGCACTACTGTGCGCGCCATATCCTTCCCTCCACGTATAGACTACTGCTCAAGGTCGCACCTCCAGCAGCGTTCTCCTTCAGCCATAGCCATCTCTTCAGTCAAGCCAAGCTCTACTTCATCAAAACTGGAAGTCCGCTGCGCCAAAGGGATAGTCGGTACTATAGGGCGACTTTTCTCCGCCAATCTCTCTCTAAAGGTGTGGCGTGAAGTAGGCTCCTTAACCTCTATTGGTTCTACCTTTAGTATACCTTCGCCGCCAAGGTACTTATCAATGGAAATAGCCGCTTTCTTGCCAGCTCCGATAGCCTCAATCACTGAGACTGGACCGGTAACTGCATCCCCGGCAGCAAATATCCCCGGTCTGGAGGTAGCCAGCGTCTCAGGGTCGGCTTGTATCACATTTCCTCTCTGGGTTACCAAGTCAAACTGTTCAGGAATCTCTGGACGCTGACCGATAGCAGCTATGACAGCATCACAATCTAGGCGAAACTCACTGCCAGGAATAGGCTCTGGGCGGGGTCTGCCGCTGGCATCAGGGGCACCCAGCTTCATACGTATCGCCTCCAGAGAGACAACTCCGTCCTGACTGAAAATCCTTGTCGGTGCTGCCAGAAACTCAATCTTTACTCCCTCGCTCAGCGCCGCTTCCACCTCGTGTTCGCTGGCGGGCATCTCACTTCTGGTACGCCGATAGAGGATAGTCACTTCTTTAGCCCTTAGACGCAGGGCGGTGCGTGCCGAATCAATAGCGGCATTGCCACCACCAATCACGATAACTCGCTCACCTAGTTTGACTGGCTTGCCTAAGTTGACCGACCTTAAGAAGGTGACACACTCCATTACCCTGGGGTGCTCCTCGCCCTCAACGCCAAGCTTTATTTCCTGGTGAGCCCCGACAGCAACTAGGATAGCCTGATAACCTTGCTGGAAGAGAGAATCCAAGGAGCCAACTTTGGTATTAGTTCTTATCTCAACCCCCAGATTCCTGACCATGTCAATCTCACCATCCAGTACCTCCCTGGGCAGCCGATACGGCGGAATTCCTACCCTCATCATGCCCCCTGGCTCGGGCAAGGCTTCAAAGATGGTGACACTGTGACCAAGCTTAGCCAGATAGTAGGCAGCGGTAAGACCTGCCGGACCGGAGCCAACTATGGCAACCCGTTTGTGGGTCGGTCTGGCAGCGACCGATTCCTCATAGGTAGCATTATCATAGGCAAATCTCTTCAATATCCTGATGCTGATTGGCTCCCACTGCTTCCCTTGGCGACAGGCTTCCTCGCAAGGAGCAAAACAAACCCGACCACAAATCCCGGGGAAGGGATTAGCTTGCTTAATTACCGCTAACGCCTCGGCAAATTTACCCTCTCCAATAAGCCGGACATAGCGGGGTACATCAACTCTCGCTGGACAGGCTTTACTACACCTTGCCTGGAGCCTTTCCGGGGGCATTATCACAATGGGAATAGCCCGGAACATGGTTGTTTTGGGGCTCTCCTGACCATGAAGCATCCCACCGTGAAAATCAATGGTGCTTCCGATAATATTGATGCCAAACAGCTCCTTCATTTCATTCTCAATAAGGGAGGCAGAAGGATAAATATTGGAGATGCTGGGCAGGCTATCATTCTTACCTAAGTGGACTCGAATATTGGCTAAGTCTAATCCCAGCTCAAAATGGTAAATGACCTCAAATCTATCTCCCAGGTCAAGGCAGCTGGCAGTGCCAAAGCGATAACCTTGGGCTAGCATCTTCTGTACCTCAGTAATAAACTCCGACTTGCTTACTGTCCTCTCGTTTTCCAGTTTGGCGGCAGCTACCGCAACTGGCGGCGGTTTTATCGCTGCTGGGACCCCGCTGACGGTCTCTTTCATTAACCGGTCGAGGTCATCAAGGTCTAGGGGCTTAATCAAGTATTCGGCAGCTCCTGTCTTCATCGCCTCTACTGCTGTTTCCACCGAGGGGTAAGCGGTAATGATTATCCCCTTAAGTTGCGGTTTCTGAGCTTTAGCTTCCCTAAGTACCTGGAGCCCGCTCTTTCCGGGCAGCCGCATATCAAGGAGCACAAGGTCAAAATCCTGCTCCTCAATCATCTTCAGCCCCTCCTCACCGTCGGCAGCGGTTTCAACCTGGTAGCCGGCATCGGTGAGCCAGTCGCGGAGCGACTCCCTCATAATAGCTTCGTCTTCCACTATTAATATTGGCTTCATCCTCTCACCTTGCCTTAGCAAGCTTACCCAGAGCTAGAACCACACCATCAATTATAGCCTCGGGTTTGACAGCACATCCGGGAATATAGACATCAACTGGGATAACCTTATCTATACCGCCTAAAATATTTGGGCAATTATAAAACACGCCCCCGGTGCAGGCGCAGGTACCTATGGCTATTACCACCTTTGGGTCGGGCATTTGCTGGTAAAGATTGTGCAGGACCCGATAGTTACGGTGGTTAGCTGGTCCGGTAACAGCCAGAACATCGGCGTGTTTAGGGTTCCCGATATTGAGGATGCCAAACCTCTCCACATCATAGACGGGAGTGAGACAAGCCAGCAGCTCAATATCACAGCCATTACAGCTCCCGCAGTCAAAGTGAAGCAGCCATGGCGATTTTACCCTTGATGTCGTAATTAGCCCCACTTTTTATCCTCCAAAGAAATGAAGACCTACCAGATTTAGCACCACCAAGCCTAAACCGCCAACCCAGGAAACCCTCAGCATCCGGGGCCAGGTCAGACGGGCAGTGATATTGTCGATAATAAGCACCACAAAAAAGGAGAACAGGGCAAGGAGTATGCCGGGCCAGACTCCAGGAACCCAGAGGAGAGAGATGATACTCAATAGCAAGACCATTTCGTACCAGTGAGCCAGTTCTAATAACCCAAGGTACGATCCAGAATATTCGGTGAACACCCCCCGCACTATCTCCTGATGAGCATGCTCAGAGGCTGATATATCGAACGGGGATTTCCTCATCACTATAATCAGGGCAATGAGTAAAGCCAGGTAAGTGACCCAAAGGGAGGGAAGGAGTGGCTCACCTTGGTCAAAGATATTTCCGATGAAGAATGCCCCGGTCTTCAGATATATAGCCACCGCCACCAAAATCAAAATAGGCTCATAGGCAAGCATCTGCAAGAGCTCACGGTGACCACCAAATTGGCTGTAGGGCGACCTCACGCTGAGGCTACCTAAAACCAAACAGACACTGCCAACGCCGAGAACGAGAATAACCATAAGCAAGTCTTGCCTCAGAGCAAAAAGCACTAGGGAGGCTACTATCAGCAGCAGGTAACCGTAGGCAAGAACCAGTTGAGTTCTATTAGTGGTTATCGTCTGCTTACTAAAAAGCTTCACCACATCATAGAATGGCTGCTGAATCGGGGGACCTCTCCTGCCCTGCATCCTTGCCGTCAATTTTCTGTCCACCCCTCGGAGCAGCCCGCCAATAAAGGGTGTTACCACGATAGCCAGTATAAAAGCCAGTATTATCTGCCACCAACTCACAGTATTACCACCAGGGCAAATAGAATAAGCAATATTAGCAATGCCGTGGGATTGAACCACCGATTAAGATTATACTCACCCAGGGTTCTGGCTAGATAAAATCCCCCAGTCTCAAGCGGAGTTCTTTCATCAGCTACGGAGCGAAACTCAGCTGTCTCACTTTCTACATTCTCGCCACACATATAGGCAGGTCTAATTTGCTCCGGCTTCAATCTAATAACTAAGGATGGCACTACCAAAGCTAGGGCTAGAACAGCGAAAATCGGCCAGGCGACAAAACAGCCTATAGCCCCCCAGAAAAACCAATTGGCAGTGGTAACCACGGGGGTATAACATGCTCCTACTGCCGGGCAGATTATCCCTTGATAGAACGGAGCAACGAAGATGCTGAGCCCTATGGCGCCGACAATCAACAGTAACACCGGGGCATGATAGATGGGGGAAAAGCTTTCCATCTTAGCCCTCTTGGCGCTAGGTACCTGGCTCAGGAATCGCCCTAGCCATTTAATCCAAAACACGGTAGTCGCAGCGCTGCCAACCACAAGCAGGGCTAGAATCAGTGGAGACCAGTATGACGCTAAAGCTCCGGTAGCTTCAATTGCTGCCCACTTGCTAATCAAGACGCCAAAAGGTGCCAGTAACATAGAGATTATTCCGGCAACAGTTATGGTAGTGATAAGTGGCAGTTTGCTGACTAACCCTTGCATATCCTCTATGTTCTTGCTCCAGATATTATGCTCAATGATTCCCACACAAAGAAACAGAAGCCCCTTTGATATGGCGTGGAATACTAATAAGGTGATGCCGGCAGTTATTGCCAAGGGAGTATTTACTCCAGCACAAAGTATAATCAAGCCCAGATTACCAATAGTAGAGTAAGCCAGTACCCTCTTAGCTTCTGTTTGGCTTATGGCTAATATGGCAGTGGTCATGAAGGTAAAACCGCCGAACAGTGCTACCCCGGTAGAAAGGGCAGTCCCAGCAAAGGCAGGGGCAATTCTCAGTGCCAGATAGACCCCGGCGTTGACCATGGTGCTGGAATGGAGTAAGGCGGAAACGGGTGTTGGGGCAACCATAGCTCCAAGGAGCCAGCTCTGAAAGGGCATCTGGGCACTCTTAGTAAAAGTGGCAAGACAGAGGAAGGCTAATGGCAGGAGTAGCAATGGTACGCCGGGAGCAGCAATGATTTCGGCAAGCGATAGCGTCCCCAGCCGATTAAAAGCATAGATGATAGCAAAAACAAAGCCAGCACCGCCTATCAGGTTCATCCATAGAGCCCGAAGACCACAGCCAATAGCCTCCGGGGTCTCGTCATGACGAATAAGTGCATAACAGCAAAGGGTGGTTACCTCCCAGAAAAAGCAGAGCCAGAGCAAACTATTGGCAAAAACAAGCCCGTTCATGGCGCCAAGGAACATAATCATATAGAAGAAAAACCGTGGCTGTTTTGTCCTCTCAAGACCAAGATGCCTCTCGTGGTCCTCCATGTATTTTATGCCATAAATACAAATGAGAGAGCCAATAATACAGATAATCAGACACATGATTATGGACAGTTGGTCAACAAAGAATATAGGCTCCACCTCAACCGGGACATAAGGAGCCCAGGAAAACTCAAAGAGGGCTAAAAAGATTCCCTGAATAAGGACCAGGCCGATGGTGAAAACATTCCTGATGTTAATTCCTATTGAGATGAAGTCGGCAATACCTATGTAAAGGAAGTAGGCTAGCAGGACATAATCAAGCACCAATATGACTATGTCCCACTCAGCCGGAGGGGTATACTGAAACGCTCCATGCCTCAGGAATAAGATAGACAATGCAATCAGTGCTATAGAGGTGAAAAGGATAAGGGAAGCTCTTGCCCTGCTGTTTTTAAGTCCTAAACAGATAAACCCGGCAAAGAAAGGAAACATGATTGCTATTGCCAGTATAGTTCCTTCCATCAGCTCCTTTTGCTCCTGAAACTAGGCAAAAAAATCTTCCACTTATAAGTGGAAGAACTTTCCTTTTCTCAGTTGTCCGCTAAACACAGAAACCATCAGACGAATTGTAACCAAGTTAAGAGGCGATGTCAATAGTTGTGGGCTGAATGACCCAGGCAAAAGTTCTTCCGTTACTTGACAGGGGGAAGGGTAATCCTATACCCTTGAGCTTGTCTTTTATGTCCCTTGAGAAGTTTCAGCATCAAGAGGCATCCTTTGCCGGGTCTACATGGTTTAAAGCCAGGCGGGCTCGGCGAGGAAATTTGTGCCATCGCAATAAAAAGGAGGCAGGAGATGATAGGTAATCTATTCCCAGTTGGTGGGCTCATAGCGGGTATTCTTGCCATTGTTGCCGGAATCGTCATACTCGTCTGGCCCAAAATAGTTCCTTATATTATTGGTATCTACCTCATCATTGCCGGCGTAGTTAGTCTAATAGCCGTATTACGATGACAGTATTAACTCCAATTCTATTGTAGCCGGAGCCATCTCCTTTTGTTATTCCATATACTATCAGCGAGATAACAAAAGGTTAATATGAAGTATTGTAGGTAGTTACCCAAAATATATGTTAATCTTTTCCTGCCTCAGCCAAATCTCCTAGGCTCTCATCTCAGCCGCTTTTGCAGAAGCAGTTTATCGTCGCCAGGGGCGTAGAAGTCAGGGAGCCGAGCAATTAGTTCATAGCCGTGACCAAGGTGAAACCGCCTGGTCTTCTCATATTCCGGCGTGGATGATGTCTCAATAATAACCAGCCTTCCCTGAGCTTCCTTGATCTTGCCCTCGGCAGACTGTAAAAGAGCACTGCCTATGCCCTGGCTCTGCTTCTCCACAGCAACTGCTATCCAGTATATATCCCACGTCCCCTCGGTCAGTGGGGTAGGGCCGTAGCCAATGTAGCCAGCCACGGTTTTATCAACCTCGGCTATGAGGATATGATAGCCCGACCCAGCGGGGTCGCACAAAAAGCTATCAATCACCTCCTCGGCTACCACCACGTCAGAAGGCTTAAATTCAGGCGTAGTGCCAAGTATTCTCATTATACCGGGTTTATCTCCCTGGGTCATGGGGCGAATGTGGATTGCCACGGCTATTTCCCTTCGAGGGCCAGTAGCA
>Ga0172362_10002528_pt1 | contig 15822 bp, 8 predicted proteins | sample LakKivs1_kivu2a2_FD_114534 | JGI IMG/M metagenome (GOLD analysis project Ga0172362, IMG submission 114534) | Sediment microbial communities from Lake Kivu, Rwanda - Sediment s1_kivu2a2 | ecosystem: Environmental > Aquatic > Freshwater > Lake > Sediment | place: Rwanda: Western Province, Lake...
AACAACTTTTTGTGAAGGCGCCAAATACGAACAGCTGGGCGGACATTTCGCTTTGACATTAATGACCGGTATGTCGAACAATCATTTTGAAACCAAACTGGGGATAGTGTATAATCCATTCATCCTGTACAATAAATCTGATAATACGAATTGGGCATTCAAGTATATTCCTGTCATTTCAATTGGATACAGGTATCAGAAGCCTGGTGGCAGGATGTTTTACAGGATTGCCCTGAGTACAGGAGGGATTGGAGCAGGCACCGGTTTTATATTTTGGACTGACAACCGGCCACCGGCTTTTGGAATCTGAACAGAGGGATAATTCATTTCAGATTTTCCTCAAACAGCTTAAATATCCTCTTATACTCATCTGTCCAGCTGGATGCCTCTCTGAAACCATGGCTTTCGAGAGGATAAACTGCAAGCTCCCAGTTCTCTTTTCCAAGCTCGATGAGCCGCTGTGCAAGTCTTACAACATCCTGGAAATGAACATTGTCGTCAATCATGCCATGACAAATCAGTAGTGCCCCCTTCAGTCCTTCAGCATAATAGATCGGTGAGCTCCTCACATATGCGAGGCTGTCATCTACAGGAGTATTTAGTATGTCGGATGTGTAACCGTGGTTGTAATGAGCCCAGTCAGTGACAGGCCTGAGAGCGGCTCCGGCAGCAAATGTCCCCGGTTTTGTGAACAATGCCATCAGGGTTATGAATCCGCCGTAGGATCCGCCGTAAATGCCTATTTTCCCCGGATCAACCTGGTGCTGCTCCACAAGAAACTTTGCTCCGTCTACATGATCATCAAGGTCCCTGCCGCCCATATACCTGTATATGGCCGTGCGCCAGTCGCATCCGTATCCGGCGCTTCCGCGGTAGTCCATATCCAATACAGTGTACCCGTTATCAACAAGGAAATTGTGGAACATGTATTCGCGGAAATAACTGCTCCACCACCTGTGGGCATTCTGGAGGTATCCTGCGCCATGGACAAAAATGACGGCAGGTCCATTCTTTACCGCATTCTGAGGTTTATACAGCCTGGCCGGAACCATAACTCCGTCGGAAGCCCTGAAACGGATATATTCGGGAACCCTCCAGTTATAAGACCTGAATCCGGGTGTTGCCGACTCTGTTATCTGTACAGGAACTGCCTTGTCCCTGTTTTCCATCATGTAAAGTTCCCATGGCTTGTTTGCATATGAAACCCTCAGGGCAAAATATTTCTCATCAGGCGAAAGAGTGTATTCCACACCTCCCTCAAAAAGTGTGATCCTGGTTTTCTGACCTCCTGTGACAGGCATTTTGTAAAGTTCCCGTATTCCCGGATCTGCTTCATTTGAAATAAAATACCAGGTTTTTTTATCGTTCGACAGTTGAGCATTATAAACCTCATATGCGCCGGATGTAAGTGGCTTCTTCTCACCTGTCGTGACATCAAGAATATATAGATGTGAATATCCCGATTCTTCAGACTGGAAGTAAATGGTCCTGTTATCAGGCAGCCAGCCGATCTGGCCGTAGCCAACACCCGGACCCCCGATCCATGCAGAATCGTGCTGATGATCGAGCAGCTTCAGTCCTCCCGTTTTGATATCGATGAGCATTATCCAGCGCTCCTTGTTGTCATCCGAGAAAACATCTGTGACGGCACGGTTACCGTCATCAGACCAGACCGGATCGCGGAAGGAGAGTGCCCGTTTTTCCGTTACACCGGGGATATCTTTGCTCCTCGCCTGATATAGAGTATCGTATTTTATATCATAGATTGAAAGACCTGAAGTGAAGGATGATACCCCGACTTTTGATCTGCCCGGAATATCTTCCGTGTATCCTGATTCGGTAACATAATTGGGAACGATAGTCCTTTTATCCTCGGCAGTTCTTATTGATTGAAAAGTGATATAATTGCCGTCGGGACTCAGGTTCACTGACCTGGCCGTTCCCTGTCCGGAATATACCGGCTTCGGTCGTGACGGTTCCAGGGCTTTATTTTCCTTTGCTGACAGATCATTTGATCTCTTCCTTTCGCTGAGCGTTTTGAAAAGTGACATCTGACTCTGGTAAAGCCATTTTTCCCTCTCATTCGCATAGGGTAGTTCTTCGGGTTTCTCCTTCCCTGACCGGATATCGGTCAGCTGGGTGAATATGCCTTTGCTGATCTCCCATGAAAAAATATTATTACCTGAAGTAAAGAGGATCATGTCCTCTTTCCTGTTAAAAACGGGATTGGTTTCAGGAGTCGATGTTGAAGTTATTTGTCTTGCAGTTCCTGCTTTTATATCCAGCAGGAACAGATCGCCGTTTCTGGAATATACAAACATAGACCTGTCGCGGTTATAAGTTCCGTTCCCGGAAAGGTTTCTTCTTTCTTCAAGACTTACCTTCTGAGGAATCTTGCTTCCTGATCTTACTACATAGAGTGATGGCACCGAGTCGACGTTCTGTGTCCAGGTGAAATACAGGTTATTTCCGGAGGGTGACCAGCGGAGCCCTTCCGGGGAGATCCCTGTGAATTTCTCGCCCTGCATTATTTTTTCTATTGTGAGGGAGGATTGTGAAAATAAATATCCGGATGGAACAAATAAAACGCAAATCAGGAAGATATTCGGCAATGATTTTTTCATAACAAGCTTATTAGGGAGTTAGTCCGTTAAAATTATTAAATATTCTCTTCAATGAGTCCCGGCAGGGACGAACTGTTTATAGAAGAAGGAAACAAAATTTATTTTGAGCTTCGCAGAGCCCGCCCCGCATCAGATGGAGAGGCCTGTAAAATTAATTCATTAATTTAAGTATAATTAAAATATATCTTATATTTGTATAATATTTTAGATATAGGTAAAAGATATGAAAAGACAGATCAATATAAAACGAAATATTTACCTGAAGCGTGTGAAGCCATTTACAGGTAAAAATATTATTAAAGTATTTACAGGACAGCGTCGTGTCGGTAAGAGCTTTCTGATGCTTCAGATAATTGATCAGATAAGAAAATCAGACGCCGGGTCAAATATCATCTATATCAATAAAGAATTAATTAAATTCAATGCTGTAAGAGATTTCAATGACCTGTACACACATTTCATCACACACAGGAAAAAAGGACAGAATAATTATCTATTCATTGATGAGGTGCAGGAAATAGGGAATTTTGAAAAATGTCTGCGAAGTATACTTGCCTCGAATGAGGCCGATATTTATATTACCGGTAGCAATTCTGATATGCTTTCAGGTGAACTGGCAACTCTTTTAAGCGGCCGGCACATTGAGATAAAAGTGAATACTCTTTCTTTCAGCGAATTCATGAGGTTTAATAAGCTGGAAAATAATAATTCAAGCTTCGAGAGATACCTTAAGCACGGGGGTATGCCTGGGATGATCCACATAGATCAAACGGAAGACGCGATTTCCGATTACCTGCAGGGCATCTACTCTACAGTTTTGTTTAAAGATGTGACAGCAAGATACAATATCCGGAATGTCAGTTTTCTTGAGAACCTGGTATTTTATCTTGCCGACAATACAGGCAATATGGTTTCTGCGAAAAAAATAAGTGATTTTCTGAAATCGCAGAGGATCTCCGTAACTCCGAATATTGTTCTTGACTACCTGAATTTCCTTTCAAAAGCATACTTTTTGTCTAAAGTTAACCGCGCTGATATCGAAGGAAAGAAGATTTTTGAAATAGGAGGTAAGTATTATTTCGAAGATCTCGGTATAAGAAATTATATAGCCGGTTATAAACCGGGGGATATGAATAAGATTCTGGAGAATGTTGTTTATCTGCACCTTAAAATAGCAGGTTACAAAGTCTTTACAGGCAAGCTGGGAGAGAAGGAAATAGACTTTATCTGTGAAAGATCAGATGAAAAAATATATGTTCAGGTCTGTTATCTTATATCAGATGACAGAGTCGTTGAGAGAGAATTCGGAAACCTGATGCTTATCAGGGATAATTACCCCAAATATGTTGTATCAATGGATCAGATCGGAAAAACCACCAGCCATAAAGGGATAAGACATATGCATATACGCGAATTTTGCATGATGCTTATTCAGGATGAGATCATAAAATAACAATCTCCGTTTCTCCTATTCCCCCTTTTTCTCAATCTCATTTCAGCCCTGCAACGCTGATCACGCTGATTTACGCAGATCGCATTTCATCTATCGCATATCGAATATTTCTCCCCTTCTCATTTCATCCCTTCAACTGCCTTTCTTGCTGCTTCTAGATTAAGGTATACTTCAATGAACTCAAATACTCCACCATCTTTTATTTATTGTCCTTCGGGCGGCAGATGATGAAAATATCGTATTCGTATCCGGGTATGATGCTTGCAATTTGTAAATTACTTAGGATTTTGATAATCCGATAATCCTAACTTTTTTATAATGTTCTGAAATTCTGGCTCTGAACGAAGGTTATCGTAATCGGGATTATTATTCAGGTTGGCAAGTCCGGGGTCAGGATTTGCAAATCTATTTTCCAGCCAATTCAATGCTTCACTTTTTTTACCAACCATATTGTACCAAAGAGCCAAATTATTCGAGGAAGGGTTAGCCTTCTTTAATTCATTTTCAATAAGCCAGTTCAGAAGGCCATTAATTCCCGACTTTTCGTAAAGATTCTTCATCAGGTTTGATTGGGAGGAGTCTGCATTAAGTGCTTTCTGGAGAGCCTCCACAGCTTTCAAATCCTCCTTCTGTTTCACATATATATAGAATTCTAACCAGGAATTTGATCTAAAAAAGTAATCAGGATCAAGTTCCTCTAAGATTCGACATTCATCCAGTGATTCTTTGAACTTACCTTCATAATAATACCATCTTGAACTTAAGGCATGTAATACTGGTACAAATGGATCAAGTTTTAAAGCAAGATTAATTTGATTACGGGCTTCGGTATTGTGTCTAAGAATACTTAATAATTCAGAATAATAATGGTGAGCAGTTACATAGTTTGGATTAAGTTCAAGGGCAGTCTGAAATTCCTTCCGTGCCTCTTCCCATTTCCATTCCTTATAGTTTAATAAAGCTCCCAGGACAGTATGCCCTTCTGCAAGGTTCTTATCAATTGACAATGATTTTAGTGCCAGTTCCTTTGATTCGATGACTCCCTCCGTCCAAGGTATCCAACCCCAGTAAGCCTGGATAAAGTAAGCATCGGCCAGACCTGCATAAGCTAATGCATAACTTGTATCGATCAATATTGCTTTCGTGAAAAATTCCACACTTTTTTGTAATCCTTCTTCCGTTCTCATATACCAGAAAAGACGTCCCTGAAGGTAGAGATTATATGCCTCAGGATTTGTTGTCGGACTTGACTGGATTGCTTCTTTTTCTTCAGGAGAAAGTACTGATTTTAATTCATTTGCGATTCTCTGTGCAATATCGCTCTGCACTTCAAAGATATCATTCCAGTCTCTGTCATATATATCTGACCAGATATGACTTTCATTCAAAACCCTTATAAGTTGTACACTTATCCGCATCCTGTTTTTCTGTCTCTGAATAGTCCCTTCAATTATGTAGTTTACTTTTAATTCCCTGCCTATTTCTGAAATCGATTTTTTTTCACCTTTGAATTTTAAGGTAGATGTCCTTCCCACTACTCTAAGGTCTGAGATTTTTGCCAACTGGTTGATTATCACATCTGTTATTCCATCATTAAACCAGGCATATTCCTCATCACTGCTGAGGTTATCAAAAGGCAGGACCGCAATTGATTTTTCAGGTTCTTCAGAGGGATTAAACAGTTTTGGAATAAGGAAAATGCCAATAATTATCAATAACATTGCAATTAATGAACCGGTAATTATCTTGTATTTCAGATTCTTTTGAGGTGCAGGTTTTACAATATTTTCCTGTTTTGAGGTTTTTTCAATTTGGTGTCTCTGTTTTTTCAGTGCAGTAATAATTTCCTTCACCGCATTAGCTGCTTTATTTATCTGATTCCTGTAGATTGTTTTGTTAAGGTTATTATCAGGATGATCTTCGTGAGATCTCAGCGGCCGGTTTACTCCGGATTCCTTATAAATAAATTCTATTCCCCTGAGGAATCCTCCCAGTTCACTCTCAACAAGTCTTTTGTCATCTTCATCAAGGTCATGAATCTGAACAGGAAGAATCCTGCTTGCCACATTCCCACTGGACAGTTTAATGTCTCTTCCAAACCTGTCTTCCTTTGCCAGTTTATTGAATACACAAAATTCATGCTGCCAGGCAAAACTATTGGGATCGCAGTATGTTTGTGAGATGATTGGAATGAAGATAAGGCATCTTAACTTGTCCACAAGACTTTTATCAACGCTGTGAGTTTCCAGTAAGCCATCGTGGGGATTCTCATCAAAGTATATGGAAATATCCTCCTTGAAGGTAGCCTCAAGCTCTCCCTTCAGCTGGTTTACAAATTCAGTTACCCAACTGTCAAGTTTGTTGTCTTTCTGGCGATAGCTGATGAATATGTCGTAATTATATCCCTGGATGATGCTTGCCATGTCGCTGATTTGTTGAGATAAAGTTACGAAATGGATTGAGATGAATCAAATTAAATATTCCAGGATAATTAATATGTCAGATTCAATTGCCGTCAGCTTCAGCTGACAGTCAAAGGGAAACAAGTATGGTTATTAAGCTCAATTTCCCGCTGATCACGCTGATTTACGCAGATATCGCCTATTCTCCCCTTCTCATTTCAGTCCTTCAACAGCCTTTTTTGCCGCTTCAAGATGGATTCGGATTCTTTAGATAAAGATCTGATGATGCCAAAGGCAATCAAATCAATATTTTATGGTGATTATAATTGATTTCAGGTCTATCTGAAGGGATTAAAAGATTTTGTATTCTAAACCAGTGTGATAAGAGTCCAGACAGCCCCTATTGCGTCAATTATTCCAAACAATATCAGTGTTGGCCGGGCTTTCTTTGCAAGTACAAGTCCAAGGAAGCTCAGAAGAACAAAGAACCTGGTAAAAACAGTTGCCCAGAATATTACCGGGATGTTATAATAAGCTGCTACCAGATACAGGGCTGCAATAACCAGCACGAGAACGGCCATCACCCTGATCCACGGTTCTTCGGTTTTAGGCATTTTGAACATTGGCAGAACAAGATTAGGCATGAAGAGAAATCCTGCACCTACAAAGACCAGGTAGATGCCAAATACATACATACTGAGAACTGACTGATCCATGATATAGATTTTTAATGATTACTTTGATATAAAATTAGGAAACATTTCAATATCAGTCAAATAATATTTCATCGGGATAATGATGAGCCATCCTGAAAGATGGTACCTGGGACTGATTCTCCCAATCCCCTCTTCTATATTGTCCTCCGAAGTCTCAAGTCTTAAGAACGAAGTAGGCTCTCATTATTTATTAAAACACCAGATGATGAAGACAAACCGGCCGTGTTCATCCTGCAGCAATATCCAGCATTTTTTTTACGGCGGTGTTCGGATTTGTAATTTCATCTGCAGACCTGATAGTTATCGTGGGGATTGCACCATGTTCAAGATGTATCTGCATGCGCAGCTCTTCATCTTTATTTCTTCCTCCGAGACCTGAATAACCTATAGTACGGCATAATTTACCAAAGAGAAATTCATTCAAATCGCATCCTCCGGCACGTTCCAGTCCTTCAACAGAGGTTTGCCAGCTTTTAAAAAGATGAGCCTGGGCAAACGATTCTCCCTGGGCAGTTATTTCATTTAATCCTTCACCGCCGACAACAAGTCCTTCACCCAGCCTGGCCACGTGTTTAATAAGTCGGTTCATTCCTTCTGTCGGGGGCATTGATTCAACAAGGCAATTATGGATATTCCAGATACAAAGTGTCACATCAATAAAAACAGTATCAAGAGAAAGTTCCCTGGCAGCTTTGAGAATATTCTCACCGAGGATAGACCGCCACATGGTTAATCCGGGATGGACTTTTACCATGACTTTCTTGTCGCGGTTGTTCAGGCGGTTAAAGTTTGACTCGGGAACACCGATGCCCTTTCCTTTATACCAGCTCCAGCCCTGAAGCTGTTTTGTCTCAATATCCCTGTACTGGAAATCACGGATTTGAGCATAAACAGGATGTGAAGGATCCATATCTATGGAATTGAAATGAGGCATAACATGAAATCCCATCTGCCTGCATTTTTTAATGAAGGCTTTGGCATTATCACTTGCTATGTAGTCAGGGTAGTTTTCATCATAATTGTCGGTCCGCCAGTTTGAAAAATGAAGCAGGACCTTTTCCGGAGAGACTCTTTTTGCCAGGGCATCCAGGATTTCAGGTCTTCCGGGGCACCATGATAATGCCAGTTTTACATCATAGATCCAGGGTTTACGCCGCCGTTCTTCCTGTTCAAGATCATAAGTCTTCCTGTACCACTGCCTGTATCTTTCGGCTGGCACATGCCAGTCTCCCTGGTAAGTATTGATTCTCCAGCAGATACCGCCTGCACTCAGGTTGTTATCAACCGGACCGTATGCTTCGCTGTCGAGTCCGATTATGAAAGGATCGGATGCAGTCCCGGTTTGAATTGCCTTGTATCTGTACCTGTTGTCCTGGGTATGGATCCAGAAGCCCCCTTCTCCGGATTGTAGGATAGCAAAAGCGGCTTCCCATGAAAAGGGCCATCTCCACCGGTTATTTTTAATCAGAGGATCATCGAGTTTTAATTTGATCCCCTGGAAAAAAGGGGCAACAAGGTCGAGAGACGGTTTGATTCCTGAAATGCTCCAGCGGCATGCCAGTACTCCGGGGCGGGATGAATATGCGGCCGGTTCTATAAGGAGATCACCCGTCTCAGCATCTGCAGATACAAACAACACACCATCGCCATCCCAGCTATGAAATATTATTTCAGCCCTCTGGTCTGATAACTGACGGGTTTCTGTCGTGCCGAATTTTTCCTCATTGATTTCGGCAATTTCATTCCTGATATACAGTAATTGCAATGCCCGGAATGTGCTTATATCCGGTTTTTCAATGAATTCTTCGCCGGTTATTTTGCTTTTAAGGGAAGTCAGTACTCCTTTCTCTATTATACCTGATAATGTCATGGTTTCAATGTAGACCTTATTGTCTTTTACGACAACGGATGCCTGGTTTCCCATTGATTTGGATTGTAAACCTGATGAGATCTGATCAGGTTGATTTCCGCTCAATTGAGAAGGGATATATGCTGCTGCTGCAGTATATCCGGCAGTCTGTAAGAATTTTCTTCTTTTCATAGTTTTACAGATGGTTAAAAGAATTTTATTTTGCATTCCCCCTTCTCGCACTCTCGCCATCCCGCTCTCTATTTCTTATTTAATCCGGGCTACTGCCTTTATTGCTGCCTGGGGCTTATATATCCTCCTGTTACAAAAGGATTTATGATTTCGGTTTTCATACTACGCAAATCACGTTACGTAAATTACGCATAATTTTAAAAAACACGAATGATTTATAAAAAGACATTGACAATTTCCCGCTGATCACGCAGATTTACGCAGATATCGCATTTCATCTATCGCAAATCGAATATTTCTCCCCTTCTCATTTCATCCCTTCAACTGCCTTTCTTGCTGCTTCGAGATGAAGGTATGCTTCGTGGTTATAAATTGCCTGTTCTCTTCTTATATCCCAGCTTTTCTGAAGAATCTCAAGTGCTTCCAGGTATTTTCCCTGCTTGTATAATCCCCAGCCTTTTGTATGCAGATAATTAAAATTATCAGGGCTTAATTTCAGACCAGTTTCGATAAGTTCCATGCCTTCATTAATATTACGATCCTTATTAATCAGGAGATAAGCAAAAGCATTTATTCCTACTGAATTATCAGAATCTAATGAGAGTGACTGCCGGTAATATTCCTCTGCCTTATGCAGAATTTCTGCTTCGGCATAAATACTTGCAAGGTTTAATGCTATATCAGCCTCAGATGTCATTTCGTCTCTTTGAATAGATTTTACTTTTTCAATATATACATTTGCAGATTTCGTTTTCCCTTCAGTTAATGATAGGATAGCTTGTCTACGGATAAGTTGTGGATCATTAGGAAAATCTCTTTCTGCTTTCTTATAAAGCATTCGCTCTTTCTTAAATAAGCCCAATTGATGATAAGCAAATCCAAGGTGAGTGTAGCAAGCTACAAACCTGGGTTTTGAATTCCATTTCTTATATATTTCCAGTTGCATTTCAAATTCCTGGATCGCTTTCTCATATAAAAATAGATTATTGTAAGCTATTCCATTATTGTGATAAGGAATAGGCGTTTGATCATCAATGGCGATAAGCTGCTTAAAATATTTAATTCTTTCATACGGGGTTTCAAAATATATTGCATATAGTGCGTTTGTTTCAATTTTTTCTCTAATAGTTAGTTGATCACTTTTTTTGTTTAGCCTTAGCATCCATTTTCTGCCCTCCTCATATAAGCCCTGATTCGAATATGAAGATATAAGTAATGTAAGTGGGGCAAAAAAGTTTGAATCAATATCTATTGCCTTCATGAACCATTCTCTTGCTGGTGGATAATCAAGTTTATAAAAATCACGATTCCCATACATATAATATCTATAAGCTTCCGATGAAAAAGTAGTTACCTGTGGGCGTAATTCCTTTGGTAATTCCTTTTCCAGGACAGAAATTATTAGAAAATCCGATATCAGGTTTTTGAGTGAATCAATGATTGGGAAGATCATTTCTTCTTTAGCAGTGCCATCTATTTCAAAAGATTTAAAGGTTACTCCTGTATTTGAATTAGTTAATTGTGCATTTATACGTATTTTTTCTTTGGCCTGCTTTATACTCCCTGTGACGAAAACTCTTGCATTCAGTTTCTTTGAAATTTTTCTTGCCATAGAAGGTGTGACTGAAGCATAGCTAGTAAGACCTTCGGATTGAAATATAGCATCAAAAGATTCCGTTTGTCGGACTTCTAACTCACCGGGATAGGTTGAAAGAAATGTAATTAATTCATTTTTCAAACCATCCTGCCAGATATTCCAAGTTGTATCATTGGTCATATTCTGGAATGGCATTACAGCAATAGATATCCTTTCACCTGATGATCTTAATCTTTCAAGAGTATCCTGTTTGAATATCTTCGGATAAGCAATAATTCCGGCAATTATTAACAGGATACAGATGGCAATTGGAATCAGTAATCTGGCCCTCTTGGATTTAGCAGGTTTTTCCTTTACCTCTTTTATCTCCTCTGTTTTGACTTCTTTGAAAGATTCTTCAGGCTGTTTTTTTTCACCAATCACTTGGATTGGCTCATTTTTCATTCCAAGAATGATCTCCTTGATAGCATGAGCCACTTTGATTATCTGGATCCTGTATTTAGTATTATTAAGGTTTTTCTTTTCATCATCATCCGGAGCAAGCGGTTTGTCAATACCGGCTTCTTTGTAAATGAATTCGATTCCCCTCAATACTCCACCGAGCACTGATTCACATTCCTTTATATCAGCTGTATCCAGGTCATGAATTCTTACAGGCAGAACCCTGCCTGCCACATTACCATTTGCCAGTTTTATTTTCAATCCATACTGGTCTTTCGAAGCCTGCTCTACAAATGCCTTGAACTCATGGACCCAGGCAAACGATTTCGGGTCACAATAAGTACGGGAGAGAATGGGGATAAAAACAAGACATTTAAGCTTATCTTTCAGTGAAGCATCCACATCGTAAGATTCCAGGAGATAATCGCTCGGATTAATGTCAAAATAGACGCTTACTTCTTCCTTGAATGTGGATTCGAGTTCTGTCTTCAGAGCCTCAAGAAACTCACTTACCCACCTTTCGCCTTTGTTGTCCTTCTGGCGGTAGGAGATAAAGATGTCGTAATTATATCCCTGGATAAGGCTTGCCATGTCGTTGATTTATTGAGATAAAGTTACGAAATGGATTGAGATGAGTCAAATAAATGATTCCCGGATCATAAATATGTTTGATTCAATTGCCGTCGGCTTTAGCCGACGATTAAAGATTATTCTTCTAACATTCCGGACTTTAGTCCAAAGAGATTTGGGCTAAAGCCCCAGTTATTATAAAGATATAGAATCCGTTGGCTAAAGCCAACGGCAATAAAAACAAGTTCTGCAGCTTATAATACAGATTGTGCACAACAATGAGTCCCGTCAGGAAGACCTGTTTGCAGAAGTCTTACTTGTTTCATAAGATGAACAGACTATACCCGGCCTGCATATTCAGGTTTGCAATCAGTAATTCTGAAGAATCATTCCTGAAACCCTGGTTCTATGTTATCTAGACGTTTCTGCATATATCTTAGCTGTTCAATAAGTTCCTGATTCTGCTGCCTGATTGTCTCGATTTCCTTTTGCTGTTCCTTTATTGCCTCTGTCAGGACTGCTGTCATATTCATGTACTTCACGCTCAGCAATCCGTCGTTCTGATCCCTGACTACAAGTTCGGGAAATACTTTCTGTACATCCTGTGCCAGAAAACCAATGTCCCGTATATGAGAATCGTCGGATCTCCAGGTGAAATTTACTCCCTGCAGCTGAAGCACCTTTTCAAGTATTCCTGTCAGAGGCACAATATTTTCTTTCAGATGACTGTCCGATGAGTATTTTCTTATCCACCCGCTTTCCAGTACAAGAGTTGTTGCTCCTGATGAGGCGCTTGTAAGAGCAGAGGCTTCAATCTGATTGCTGATATGGACATCACCAGCATTAAAATATCCCGCCCAGTTGACACTTCCGCCTGCGGCAGATCCATAAATAGCCTGATTAACACCATCACCCGATACAGTTGCATATAATCCAATTCCCGTTGAGAGACCTGTCGAAGAACTGGTTGCAGCTCCATACAGACCAACGTTTTGACCGGTGCCATTTTGAGCTGACCCTACAACTCCGACATTACCCCCTGTGATTCCATGACAGTCAGAATAGATGCCATGGTTAATGCCTGCCTCGTCAACATCAACAAATAATTTCACATTAGTCACCGGTGACCGGTCCACTCCGACTGATGTTCCGTTATCCCTGATCAATCCATAAACAAGTCCCGAACCATTGCTTCTAGGTATATAAGTATCGGTTATTCCTGATATTTTGTCTGCAGATATTGAATTCACATCTGATGATGTAATTGAGCCATCAGTAATCTGACCTGATCCGACTGCATCCAGGGTGGCAAGAGCACCCAGTCCAAGGTTTGTCCTTGCTCCTGAAGCTGTTGATGATCCGGTTCCACCATTAGTTAAGGCAAGAATTCCGGTTGTAATGTTTGTAGCATTAATCCCGGTTCCGACCTTTGAGCCCGTAAGTGCTCCGTCCTCAAGGTCGGTTATGTCGGCATCTTTGTCTGTCAGGTTTCCCCAGCTCAGCTGTGCCTGTCCTGCCGTCTGCATATTTGTTTTTGTATAATAACCAGATGAAGCATCTGACCATACGGGATCATTTTCACTAAAATCACCTGCAGTCTCTGCATACAATGCATATGGAACGCTAAGTATCTGGGATGTTCCTGATATTGTATAGGTTGCGCCGCCGTTAAGGTCAATTTCTGTCTTCATGTAATATGTGCCTGATGACCAGTCAATTGTTGTAAAGCTCCCGTAAACAAGTACCCCGGCACCTATTTCAATTGTTACAAGCCCGGCCGCACTAGTAGTTGGAAAATGCCGTTCCACGTATACTGCCGTACCTGTCGGGGAAGCTTGAAGAATGCTTATCTGCATACCTATGCCTGTATTTTTTATCAGTTCGTTGAGATTGTTTCTTACAACTGCCTGGTAGCTGAACTTTTGAGGAACCTGTGCGCCGATCCTGCCAATTATTAAAAATGAAGCAAGGATGATGTAAATAAGGGGAGTAATTTTTTTCATGGGTTCAGTTCTTTATTATTTTGAATACTTTGATCTCTTTTCCGTTAAGTGATATTTTCAGGAAATATATTCCTGCTTTCAGATCTGAAAAAGAAACAGATGTTTCTTCAGAATTGATGGGTTCAACACTAATAATCCTTCCTGCTATATCGCTTAGCCCGTATTGTAATCCCTGGCAGCATAAATCACCAGTCTTTAGCATAAGCAGGTCACTGACAGGATTCGGGTAAACACTCAATTCAAGAGTGAAATCAGTATATTCAGATCCTGTTGGAACAGATATTTCAAACGGTTGCTGCACTCCTTCAGTAACAGAACCTGTTGTTCCGGAATATTCAGAATAAACAACCTGGCCTGTTGTATAACTTATTGATCCTGTTGTTCCTGTTCCGTTTCCTCCTGCTGAAGCGATAGAATTCTGTGCCTGAACTCTGTTCCATGCAAGCACAAAAAAAAGTATAAATATTAATTTGAATGCGGATTTCATATAGGTCAGTTTTAAAATCAGTTTAAGGTTCAACACCTGTTGTTTGATACATCTTTTTGTTAAAGTATAGGTTTTCTTGAATAATGAAATTGTCTTTTTTTGAAGTGATTCCTGATAAGATGCCGGATAACAGGATTAAATTTACAAAAAAGCGGCTGATCAACAATGTTTAAACATATTAATATAATATTTCAGGGTATCAGATGTTTATCATACCGCAGAAATAACCGGGTATATAAAAAAAGCAAAGCGGGAGCTATTGTATTCGGTCCCGCCTTGTTATTCTGCAATTTGTGGAGGAGAGCTCTCGCTCTCACTCCCACTCTCACTCTTTTTAAGTAGTCCCACCAGGACGTCAAAGGGCCATTCTCCTCTAATCTGACTTTCCGCCTCAACCCTGAAATATCCCGGTAAATAGCGGTTCTGAAAGAAAATTATCAGAGTAAGCAGTAAAATAAGATAAAAAATTAGTGGGGAAATGGTGGGGAAAACATTACCTTTGTATTGTCACCAACCATAAAAAATAATGGCTACAATCAGTTTTATCGTCAAATCCAAACGGAAAAGACAACCGGCAACTCTTTATTTAAGATTCAGGGACGGGCGTAAATTAGATGTAATTGTACCGACACCGGAAAGAGTATTCCCGGAGTACTGGAGTAACAAGACACAATCTTTTAAACAAAGAATCCTTTTTTCAGAGGTCTTCAGTGAGAAGGACAAGACGGGCATGGAAGGAAAGCTTTCCCGGCTTAAAGATTTTGTTGTTAAAGAAAAACAGGAACTAAAAGGGGGCCGTGTTACCCGCGAGTGGCTCCTTTCTGTAATTGAAAAGTTTAACGGTAAAAGGAGGGCCGGGAATGAGACACTTTCTGAATATATTGAAAGATTTCACCAAGAGGCAACCGGAGGCAGCCGACTCACTTACCAAAACAGGAAAATATATTCTTACGGATTTCTTAAGAACATAAACGGATTTAAGAACCTTTTTAATGAATTTCAGGGCATTTATACTGAGAAAAGATTGCAGGAACTTAAAGAGAAAGATGAAATCCCACGTCCCCGGAAAAGGGTTAATTTTGAGAATATTACCATAGACTTCTATAATGAATTTGTGGCCTTTTGTCAGGAGAGAAAGCACCGGCCAAATACTCTAGGCAAGTACCTCAAAATACTGAAATTCCTGATGAGGCAGTCCCGGGAAGAGGGTTTGCATAATCAGGTTGAATTTGAGAGACGGGGGTTCCGGTCCATAAATGAACCTGTGCATAACATTTACCTTAATGAATCCGAGCTCAAAAAGCTTTTTGAGTTAGACCTCAGCGGGAATCCTTCCTGGCAGCTAGCCCGGGATGTGTTCCTTATTGGATCCTATACGGCCCAAAGGTTTTCCGATTACTCAAAGATAAGCTCCTCAAATATCAGGACATTGGAGAACGGGAAAAAAGTTGTCGATCTGATCCAGCAAAAAACAGGTGAAGAAGTTAT
>Ga0172362_10002529_pt1 | contig 15818 bp, 19 predicted proteins | sample LakKivs1_kivu2a2_FD_114534 | JGI IMG/M metagenome (GOLD analysis project Ga0172362, IMG submission 114534) | Sediment microbial communities from Lake Kivu, Rwanda - Sediment s1_kivu2a2 | ecosystem: Environmental > Aquatic > Freshwater > Lake > Sediment | place: Rwanda: Western Province, Lake...
AGGCTGCACTCCAAGAATAAATACCTCTTTATTGAAGAATTCCGAAAGCTTCTTGAGCGAGATGTTATGTGTATTGAAAGTCATATCCGTGATCCTGTTTACCGGCAGCAGCTCAAAGCTTCCGGGTTGTTTTTTTATGTCAGCGCAGTCGATCAGTACAAGTATGTCATGGTCGATTGAGTTGATCTTCCCGATGTAGTTTTCAATACTAACTTCCGCAGTCAGTACTTTGATCTTCTCACTTTCTTTCAGGCGGTTACTGATATAAACCCCTATACCGTCATCCTGTTTAAGAACGTTGCCGATCCCCACGAAGAGGATCTTCCGGTTTCCTGGTATCAGCAGTTCACCGGTACTGTCAGGCACCTTTGATGAGATATTTGACCGTTATCTGCCTCAGGCAGTTGGGGCAGATGATACTGAACATATCCCTTCGCTGCAGCGTGTCGCCTGTCTCAGCTGCCAGGTCCTGTCCCTCGGCAAGCTTCAGCTTGCGGTTGAGCATGTTAAGGTTCAGTATTGAGGCAAACGCTTTCGGCCCCAGCTTGCGGTGCATGTAATTAAGATGTTCAACAGTTGTTATCACTGCTCCGCAGCTCTGGCATATCAGCAGTTCTTTGTGCTGGTACTCAACATTGTTCTGCCTGTCAAATACTGCAATGTCATAGATCTTGTCTGACAATTTCACTCCCTTGCCGGTGATGCAGTGCTCCTGGCACATACCGCAGAAGATGCATCTGCCGTAGTCCCTTGTGATGGTACGGATCTTCTTCTCCGCGTCATCACTGAAGGTTATGGCATGCGGAGGGCAGACATTGGCACATGTCTCGCATCCGACACAATTCTCGTCGTCAACTACCGGTTTCCCCCTGAAGCCTTCGAAGGGGATGTGCTCCGTTGCCGGGAACCTGGAAGTGTATGCAGGCGTCACCAGTGAAATGACAGCCTCTCTCAGCTCTCTCAGTTTGGGGTATTTCATTTTACTGCCTCCCTGTAGTCATCCCTGACTGTTTTATCACTCATCTTAGTCCTGAAATGGTATGCTCCCCTGATCAGTGCATGAGCACTTACGGTAGCCGTGAAGAAGAGGATAGGAATGGCGACCAGCGCTTTTATTCCTCCTCCTGCAAAACCAAAATGGAACAGTACCCCAAGAAGGATGCTGCAGCATCCCAGCGTCACACATTTGGTGGCTGCCTGGAGCCTGTTGTACATATCAGGCAGACGCAGCAGTCCAATGCATCCGAAGATGTTGAACAGAACTCCTATGGATATCAGGATAATGGTAGCCATATCATTCGTTTAATTTTTTCCCGCTGAGGTACTTTGCAAGCGTCAGCGTTCCGATGAAACTAAGTATTACCCAGGCGATCCCGATGTCAAGGATAAAATCCTTGCCGGTCTGAATTGCTATTATCGAACATATGCCCACCACCAGGATACCGAAGATATCAATTCCTACCATCCGGTCAGGTATGGTAGGTCCTCTGATGATTCGGAAGAGGCATGCTGCACAGAGCCCGATCTGCAGATAAAGCATTATATTCAGGAATTCACTCATTCTGCAAATTTTTTAATGTATTCTTCAAACTTCCCCGTAACCATTTTTGTATATACTGCCGGGTCTTCTGACCTGATAAAGATCCAATGCACATAAAGTACATCATCTATTATGTCAACGGTTATTGTTCCGGGGGTCATGGTAATGGAATTGGCCAGCAATGTTTTTGCAAACTCTGACCTCAGAGTAGTCTTTATCTTCACTATACCGGGTCTGATGGGCATTGCCGGGTGCAGGACACGGTAGGCAACGTCAAAATTGGCTTTTATGCAGGCCCAGATAAATGTCACAAGGTATACAAGGAACCAGAACCAGCGTCGTGGCTCCAGGAACTTATAGACATTATGAAAATAATATCTGCCGAAGATCAAAGTTGTGATAATGGCAGCACCGGCTCCGACTGCAAGATTCGCCACTGTGAATTCAAATGTGATCAGCAGCCAGAAGATCATTGATAATATAAACACTGTCACATATCTCATATCACATACCGGTTATCTGTGAGGAATACTTCATCTGATCCATAAGTATATCTGTTGCCGGGGTCAGTATCGTTTCACGTACACCCGGAAGGGCAACAGCGCTGAGAAGGAGGCAAACAATTGCCAGTATCACCATGCTTATAAGCATAGGCACCGGCACTTCCCTGATACCTTCCTTTACCGCAGAAGGCTTTTTGTCATAAAAGGCATAACGCTGGAATTTCATGAATGAAGCCAGGGTTATGATGCTTACTATGGCAGCCAGGGCAGCAAGCAGGTAAAAACGTGCCATCACTGCGGCAATTATTATTATCAGCTTGCTGAAGAAACCGTTGAACGGAGGTATACCTGAGATTGAAAGCGAGGCGGCAAATGATGTCGCTGACGTCACAGGCATGTCCTTCGCCAGTCCTCCCATCTCTCTCAGGTCACGTGTGCCGGCAGAGTATTCAATGGCGCCGGCATTGAGGAAGAGCAGTCCCTTGAACGCGGCATGGTTCATCATATGGAAGAGGCCGCCGGTTATGGCCAGTGCTGCCACTTCCGTCCTTATTCCCCTGGCCATCAGCAGCATGCCGATACCGACAGACATCACCACGTAACCCATCTGGCTGATGCTGTGATATGCGAGCAGTCGCTTGATATCCCACTGGCCTATGGCAAGGAAGACCCCTATGACCATTGACAGGGTGCCCAGTGTGGTGATCACAACAGCCATACCCTCGGTTATCTCGAACATGTTAAAGAAGAGTCGTATGATGACGTATATACCGACGGCTTTGATGAGGACGCCGGAGAGCATTGCCGAGATGGGTGAAGGTGCTGATGAGTGTGCGTCCGGCAGCCATGCATGGAAGGGTATGATTGCTGCTTTAAGGCCAAAACCGGAAAGAAGCAGAAGCTGTATCAGCAGGTAGTAGCCATGGTCATGGCCCTGACCCAGCACCGTGCGTATGTCTGCAAGGTTAAGTGTTCTTGTCTTCCAGTAAATGAATGCAATTGCGAATAATATAAGGAATGATGCTATGCCGCCCAGCACCTGGTATTTAAGTGTGGCTTCCAGCTCATTCTTTCCGACGCCGAAGGCGACAAGGGCATACGATGAAATTGATGATATCTCAAGGAAGACGAAGATATTAAAGATATCACCGCTGAGCACCACCCCGTTCATTCCGCTGATCATCAGGCAGAAGAGTGCATAGAAATAGTTCTGTGACGTGAACCTGTCAATATACGAGAATGAATAGAGCACAGAGAGAAAACCGATCAGGCTGATAATGCAGAGTATTATCGCCGAGAACCCGTCAAGGACCATATATATCCCGATGGGTATGCTGTTCACAGCTTCCCATCCGCCTGCCTTGTAAACCGATACGGTCTCACCGGTGGTAAAGAGCGCACGGAAGCTGATGACGGCAAGGAACAGGAGCACAGCAGCAGCCAGGTACCTGTCGAGGTGCCTGACAAACCTTGACAGTATCATCGTCAGGAATGCTCCGGCGAGAGGTACGGCAACGAAAAGCGGTATCAGCGTATCCATCATTAACCTCTTAAGTTCTTTATCTCTCTTATGTCAAAAGTTCCGTATTTCCTGTAGATCCTGATGATTACAGCCATCAGCATTGCGGTAGTTGCAAGGCCGATAACGATCGCTGTCAGTACCAGTGCCTGAGGCAGCGGATCAACATATGTCTTAACCGGATCGGCAGGATCGACAATGGGAACAACCCCGCCCTCAGTGTATCCTATCAGCGCCAGGAACAGGAAAGAGCTGAATTCCATCACTGACAGTGATATAGCTATCTTTATCAGGTTTCTCCTGGTGATCACGCCGTAGAGGCCGACGAGGAACAGTATGAAGCAAAGCAGGTAAACGATCATTTCAATATCTCCTCCTTAAAGATTATTAAAGCCAGGAATATTGTGAGTATTGAAGCAGCAACCTCGATACCTACAAAGATGTTGTAGAGAGGCAGGAATCCGGCGCTGATCAAATGTCCCGGCGTGCCGTGAGGCAGCCAGTTTGCAAAGAAAACATGGACACCGGCCACCAGTCCTGTAAGTGCAAGGAAAAGGAAGATGAATATAGCCAGGTTCTCGTACAGTGTTGATCCGGTTTCTTCCTTCACAAGATTGAGGAAGTCGCTTCCGTAGGCAAGGATAAGCAGTATGAAAGAACCGGCAAGGACAACGCCTCCTGCAAACCCTCCTCCGGGTGTCAGATGGCCGTGAATTATGATATATATCCCGTAGAGAAAGATTATGCCGGCTATCAGCTGTGTCGTCTTCTTTACTATGAATGTCATTCCTTTCATTTTTTTAATAAATGATTTAAGAACAAGGATTAACGATTTAGGATTTTTGAGGTTTTCTCTTTGTCTTATTATCCAGATTCTTCTGTGCAGTTTCTGTGCTTTTTACGAAAATTGAGATTAATTCATTATTCTCATTCAGAGCTTCCTTCATCAGATTATCATCCTTAAAAAGTATGGATCTGTCGATGATCTTCAGGCAAACATAGGTTTCTCTTAATTCTTTCAGTACTATTTTGATTTTATGTATAAAGTCTTTTCTTGATTCTCCACTTTGTGCCTCTCCATAGTTCAGAGAAGGCGAAGTCCCGGAACGTATTAGCTGTCCTGCGAGATGGTTGGCAGCCCTGGTGTCGGGCATGCTTTCGACAATCCTGATAATCAGAACTGCGAAATTTATCAACCTGTCTTCAAGATCATACTTATTCATTTCCTCTTCGGCTAATTGAGTTCACTTCTTAAATCATCATTCGTTATTCCTTGTTCATCATTCAAAGTTACTTTCTCCCTTTAATCCTAAGAATTGTCAGTACTCCAAGTACGGCAGTTACAAGCACTGTCGCTTCGCCAAGGGTATCATACCCGCGGAAGTCAAAGACCACGCCTGTGACAAGGTTTACACTTCCTGTCCTGTCGACGGCGCCATTGACATAAGCATCAGCCATCCTCAGCGAGTTGTGCCCGAACGGGTCAAGAGACAGTGCAGCAGTCCTCATGAACCAGAAGAGCGCTGCGATTATTATCACGGCAGCGGCAGCATTTATATATGCCCTGGTGTCAAACTTACTGTAGGCTTCAACCCTTGAACTGTCAAGCACCACAGCCACCATTATGATGAGGGTGATGGTCTCAACCACAATCTGTACAATGGCAAGGTCAGGAGCCTTCAGCAGGAGGAAGCAGATGACAAGGCTGTATCCGACGATCCCGCCGGCGATCACCGCTGAAAGTATATCCCTGGCATGAATAGCGTACAGGGCGCCCAGTATCATAAATCCTACTATAACCGATATTGCCAGTTCCATTGTTCTTATTATATCAGATCATTATCAGCAACATGATTATCAGTCCTGCACACACCCACAACACATACCCGGGCAGGACACCTGTATGAGCGCTGCTCAGTTTCTCACTGAACCATAGCACTGCGTGTTTTGAAAGATCGTAGATATCAAATGCCTTTTCCTCAGCCTTTTTATATATCCGTGCGAGGAATTTGAACTCGGTGAATGTCTTGTAGAACTCGGGAGCAGGATAAGCAGTCCTGTCCTGCATCTTCTCGCCTCCTATGAAGCTGTCTTCAATCCTGAATTTCTTCTTTCCTGACGCAGCATAGATAATAAAGCCGAGCACGAGAGAGATCAGAACAAGAAGCGAGACAAACGAGGAGTTCCATATCCCGCTGAACGTGAACGTGCCTGTCACCGGCATGAACAGTTTCGGCACCACCCAGCCGGTGGCGAACACGCCGAAGAACGCACATCCCAGTGCCAGCAGTACCATTGGCAGCCACATGAGCACCGGCACTTCCCTGACCAGCGGCATTGTCGGATCTGGCCTGCCAAAGAAGATACCGCTAATAAACTTGATGAAGCTGGCAAGGGTTAATGCCGATCCCAGCACCGCCAGCCCGAGCCATACCATCCAAAGGCTGCTTGCTATCCCTTCACCGGCACCGAAATCAATTATGCCCTGGTAGATCATCCATTTTGAAGCAAAACCGTTGAATGGAGGCACACCTGAAATTGACATGGCAAATATGAGTGATGAAAAGAATGTCACCGGCATTGCTTTCGATAGCCCGCCCAGCTCACTTATATCAGTTCTGCCGGTCTGGCGCTGCACTGCACCCGTGCTCAGGAAGAGGCCGCTTTTATATATCGCGTTGTTGATCATATGGAAGAGTCCGGCTGCTATCCCTATCAGCGAACCAAGCCCGAAGCCCACTATCATGTAACCTACCTGTGATACGGCATGATAGCCTAGCAGGCGCCTGGCGTCATGCTGCATCAGGGCCATCATTACTGCCGTGATGATGGTTATGACACCAATGATCAGAAGCGTAAGCTTGATCCCTTCAGTCATCACAAAGAGATCGGAGGTTATCCTTGCAAGGAAATATATCCCCAGCAGCTTGTCAAGTGAGGCTGGCAGCAATGCTGTTGATGATGCCGGCGCATTCTCAGCATAGTCGGGCACCCATGAGTGGAACGGAAAGGCTCCCGCCTTGGTAAAGCTGCCAACCAGCAGGGCAAGGAATGCCGTTACATTTAATATGTTATTTGTCTCAAGTGAGATCCCGTTGATGCTTATAGTGTCCGTCAATCTCCAGATGAGAGCTATTCCAAGCAACATGATCGTGTCGGAGGCTCCGATGAGAATCATAGTCTTTTTCGCGGCAGCAGAACTGGCTTCGTCCTTACCCGGTATGAGTTTGTACAATGTGATGCCCAGCATGCCCCAGAAAAGAATGAATACTATAAGGTTATCTGCGAGCACTGCGCCGTATGAGCAGCCGAGGGTGAGAAGGAACCACGGATAGTAGTTTCTTACGCTGACTGACCTGTTGTAGACCAGTGAATAGAGAAGTATCAGTATTGACAGGATGCTTATGAAGAGTATTATCAGCCTGCTCAGTGAATCTACGGTGAAGCTGAGATAATCGCCGGCATATTTCAGCATGTCAAGGTTAAAGAGTGTGATGCAGCTTTTCCTGACTGTCTCGCCTTGTATTATCATCTGACTGGCGGCAGAGAAGAGCCTTACTGAGAAATATGCAGAAGCAAGAGCAGCAGCAAGGGTAAGAATACCTTTTATCCGCTGCAGTTTATCGGGGATAAGGAAGAAAAGTATCCCTGTGGCTAGCGGAATAATTATCAGCATCTGCAGCAACCAGCATGCAGATGGCCCGGCTGGTATTGACAGAAGTTCATTCATGACCTGCACCTGATTTCCTTAGTTCTGCTGTTCTCCTGAGCGAATGTTCAATCAGCTCTGTGCCATTGAAAATTCTCTCTCCGGAGGAGATGTCATAAGCTGCAGCCATTCTTTCGGTGCAGCAGTAGCATGGGTCAACGGCGGCAAGCGAGATGGTGGCGTCAGCGATTGTCTGACCTATACATGCCTTTTTGAATGTGGCTATGTTAACATAGCTTGGCGCTCTTATCTTATGTCTTGCCGGTGAGTTTGATCCGTCCGAAACCACGAAATGAAATACTTCTCCGCGTGGTGCTTCTGCACGTCCGGTGCCCACACCTTCAGGTATCTCATTTACTTTTACATTTACGTCGCCTTCCTTTGTTTTTTCCAGGCCCTGCAGGCACTGCTCAATGATAGAGGCAGACTCGTACATCTCAAGAAGCCTTACCTGCGCCTTGGCAAAGACATCACCTTCCTGTGCCGTTATCACCTTCCAGTTCACGAGGGGGTAAGCGGCATAGGGGTCATCCTTCCTTATATCAATAGCCACCCCGGAGGCTCTTGCAGTAGGTCCCACAGCAGCATAGTCAATGACATCCTGCCTTGTAAGAACACCTACGCCTTTGGTTCTTGAATGAATGACAGGATCATCCATCACAGCACCGGTAAGAAGGTCGAGCTTTTTGTGCAGGTCAGAAAGGATCTCCCTGATCCTGGGTATCTTGAAGCTCTCGATATCGCGTCTGACACCTCCGACACGGAACATGGCGTAACTGTTCCTGTTGCCGGTTATCATCTCAAACAGGTCGAGTATAGGCTCACGGTATTTCCATGCCCACATGAAGACGGTGTTGTAACCGAGGAAGTGACCGGCGAGTCCTACCCACAGGAGGTGGCTGTGGATGCGTTCCAGCTCACCTATTATTGACCTGATATATTTTGCCCTGTCTGTTATCTCAACGCCGGCGATCTCTTCGACGGCATTGGCGAAGGCAAAAGGATGTGATGTTGAACAGATGCCGCAGATACGTTCCACAAGGAAGAACACCTGGTCATATGATTTTGATTCACTGAGTTTCTCAATGCCCCTGTGATTATAACCGGTCTCCCATTTAATGTCCTTTACTATCTCACCGTCACAGAAGAGCTTGAACAGTTCCGGTTCTTCCTGCAGCGGGTGATAGGGACCTATGGGTATCAGTGTCTTTCTGCTCATTGCGATCAGTATATTATTTAAATTCTTTCCTGTAGGGATAGACTCCTTCAGCCCAGTTGCCTTCAGAAAGGAGCTTCTCCTGGTTCGGGTGGTGCATGAAATCTATGCCGAACAGTTCATGCATCTCTCTTTCTATCCAGTTTGAGGCGCTGAACATGTTGGAAAGTGATTCAATACGGGGTTTCTCCGCGTCAAGTATCACATGAAGACTGAGTACGAGGCCTTTGCTGTCGAGGCTGAAGTGATAGTATATTTCAAATCCCCTTCGGGTATGGAGAGCAGAAGCAATGATGAACCGGTAACCTTCATTCAGGTAAAGGTGGCTGGCTATGGCAGGCAGTGCTGCCGGGTTAACGGTTACAATAGCCCGCCTTTCCTTTACAAGCCTGATCTCTACGGTGTCACTGCTGAATTTCTCCGTCAGTTTGTTTATGATTATGTCAGTCTCCATCGTCCGCGCAGCTATTTTTTACCAACCAGTTTGACTATTCCGGCGATTATTGCCTCGGGTTTCGGGGGACAGCCCGGTATATATGCATCTACCGGGATAACCTTATCAACAGGTCCGGCGAATGTTGGTCCGTCGGCGAATATACCGCCTGTACATCCGCAGGCTCCTATGGCCACAACAAGCAATGGTTTGGGAGCCTGGTGATAGAGTTCAAGCAACCTGTCTCTGTCACGCATGTTTATTGAGCCGTTGACAAGAAGCACGTCTGCATGCCTGATGCTGCCTACCAGCAAAATCCCGAACCGCTCAAGATCATGCCTGGGTGTCAGGCAGTCAAGGATCTCGATGTCACAGTTGTTGCATGAGGCTCCGCCGAAGTGAAAGACCCAGAGAGATTTTTTGAAGCAATAATCCTTGAAACCCACGTTCAAACTGTTTATAATCCAAATGCAATAAGCACAATAGCAACTACAACAAGCAGGTTCATCCATACAAAGAAGAAGGCGGAAGCCTGCTTTATCTTCAGCCTCGGATTGGTGTTCCTGATAAGAGTTATCAGCAGCACCACGGCCAGGATCTTAAGTACAGTCCATATAATGTTCACGCCGCCATTCATGCCGTTCATCAGCAGGGCTACCATAAATGCAGGCAGCACGAACAGCATTATGTACTTTGCAAGCTTGATCATGGCGTACGGAGTGCCCGAATACTCTATAAAAATTCCTTCAGACAGTTCAGCCTCCGCCTCAGGCATATCAAATGGCACGAAAGCCAGTTTAGCCTGTATGCAGAAGATGCCGACGATGAACAGGATCACTCCGGAGATGCTGCCGATGAATGGTGTGCCCGACTGTTGTGTTTCAATAACCGAGTTGAGGTCAAAATGCTGGCCACTCTTCATTATTACCGCAGCTATGAACAGGAGGAAAGTGAGTTCATAGCTTATTATGAGCTTCATCTCGCGTGATCCGCCGACAGCAGCAAGAGGGTTGCCTGAGGCCAGCGAGCCGATGATGTATGAGAATGATGGCAGCGTAAGCAGGTAGAATATGACTATCAGGTCACCCCTGAAGCCGGTGTTGATCTTAAACAATGGAAGGAGGATGAATACTCCGGCCATCGTGGCGCCGAACACCGCGAGCAACGGTGCCATAAGAAATACGAAGCGCGACCCGTGTTTTGGCAAGATTGTCTCCTTGACAAGCAGCAGCTTGAAGAAATCATAGAAGGGCTGAAGCAGGGGAGGACCTTTGCGGAACTGTACCCTGGCGGTTATTTTCCTGTCAAACCAGGAAAGAAACGCTCCGGCGACCGCCACAAAAATCAGTCCCGGGAAAATGAAGAAATAAAAGAGATTTACCGCCATACTGTTTCTCTTTACTCTTATTCTTTAATATACAGGTACTCTCTTATGAGCACCCTGTCATTCAGTTTATATATATGCTCCGCGGGCTTCTCCTCACCATCGGTGAGCATAGCTGTTCCGGGGGGGCATGCCGCAATAAACTTCGATGCCTGTGCCGGATCACACAGGTCATATAACAGGTCTTTGTTGCGGTGATAGCTGAAGAAATCTGTCATCATTGTACCAAACGGACAGATAGTGACGCATGACTTACATGAGACGCACAGATTGGTATGACGCCTGATCATCCCGTCACCGTCTTTCTCGAGGGCGTCGGCAGGGCATACTGCTATGCAGGGTGCATCGTCACACCTGCGGCAGGTGAACCTGAAGGCAGCAAGCTCCCTTATGGTCTTGAGGCCGTTTGTGTTTGCAGTGCTGTAACACAGAGCCTCAGGCAGCTTAAGGGATGAGTCTGCCGTCATCGCCGCCCTCAGTTTTATCATATCTATCAGCACCTTCATAATGCAGTTCTGTTATTTCCAGATATCGGGGTTATGCTTTATCTCCTTGTAGGTAAAGACAGGGCCGTCTTTACATACAAAGAATTCACCCATCATACAATGGCCGCATTTGCCAAGGCCGCATGACATGTTCTTCTCCATTGAGAGATATATCTGGTCATCACGATATCCCATTTCCAGGAGTCTTATTGTCCCGAATTTCATCATAATTGGGGGGCCGCAGACTACGGCAACAGAATCAGAAATATTGATTTTAATACTGTCAAGCAGTTTTGTTGCCACACCCACGGGACCGTCCCAGCCTTCCTCTGTTTTGTCAACAGTGCGGTAGGCTTCAAATTTGTCTATGCTGTTAAGCCTGCTGAAGAGAGGTTTGTAGATACAGTCAGAAGGGGTCTTTGATCCGTAACAGAGAATCACTTTCTCAAGGTCATCCCTCATATGTTCAAGGGTGAACAGCAGTGATCTTATAGGAGCGAGGCCGCATCCGCCCCCAAGGATCAGGACTTCCTTTCCTGAGAAAGCCTTTACGGGATAACCGCGGCCGTATGGACCTCTGATACCCATGAAAGCACCGGGTTTAAGCTGGTGCATATAACCCGTGACATAACCTGTTTTCATTACAGTTACCTCCAGCCTGTCGGTCACCAGCGGTGATGAAGAGGGAGTAAAGGGTGCTTCTCCTATACCATCGACCGATAACTCTATGAACTGGCCGGTGCTGAACGAGAACTCCTCCTCCGGTATGAGCACGAAGGTCTTTATCAGCGGCGATTCCTCGATGACTTCATCAAGTCTTGCCCTTACCGGCTTATATATGTTTTTGCCATTCGCCATGACATGCAGTTAAACCAGTTCCATGAACAGCTCATTCTTGTTTATCCTGCCGATGCATGCCTCAATGCATCTCCCGCAACCTGTGCAGGCTATTGCGTTGAACTTCTGCGGACGCCATACATATTTGCACATATACCTGTTCCTGAACCGGTGCGGAAGCTCGAAGAGAGTATCTTCGCCTCCGGCCACTCTTTCAAAGCCCGGATACTGGCAGGCATCCATCTGTTTGACCTTTTCAAATCCCGGTTTGTCAATGAGCAGGAAGCAGCTGCAAGTCGGGCAGATCGTTGTACATGCGCCGCACGAAACGCATTTGGAAGAGTATTTCTCCCATATGCCATTACCGGCTTTCTGCACCAGCATCCCGGTGGTCATGTAGTCAGGCAGTCCCTTGTTCCTCGATGTCAGCAGATCCTCAACGGCCTTATGCTTTTCTTCGAGAAATGTAACCACAGAGGTGTCAGTCATCACATTTGAGGCTGTCAGCTGCGATGCGAGCTCTTCGCCCTTTGATGAAAAGACCTTCAGATAGACGTCTTCCCCGTCAGCCACAAGCGCCATATCGGAATAACCGGTCGGATAAGGCTTCACGCCATATGTCAGGCAATGGCAGTGTTCATTTATGCCGAAACAGTCAGATGAAATGATTATGGTATTATTCCGCCGGTTCCTGTAAAATGGATCAGGGAACGATTCTTCCATATATATCTCATCAAGAAGCTTCAGCGCTTCAACATCACAGTTCGGAACGCCTATTATGATCCTGGGTTTGTCTTCAATCCTTGCCGAGGTGACATTTTCTCTTACGGGAAGGAAAAAGTTCTTTAAAGGGGTTGCAGGCTTAGGGTCATTATAGGCTATTTTCCCAGCCTCCGGGAGCCTGAAGGGCTCATAATCAAGGCTGTATTCATCTTTCACCGGAACGAACACTTCATAGGTTGAAAGCAGTTTCTCAAGTGAAAGGTGCCAATCTTCCTTTTTAATGTTAATGTTGTACATTTATGTGAGAAGATTCACATAATAAATTTACATGTGCAAAAAACTCAAGTCAAATTTTTTTTATTGCTCACACTATGCAGAGATAGAGATATTTTTATAAGCTACTAATAATCAAAAATTTAATTTTTATGCTTGTTATTTTTAAAACTTGGTTTATATTGCATAAAGTTAACCCTGACAGCAATTTAATGTGAAACAATTCACAAAACACAGTGTCAGAAACTGCCTGAAGAGAGTGTTTCTCTATCACGGGCTCCTGGTAAGACTCAAGAACATGGGGGTCAGCAGGGTTTATTCCCATACTCTTGCAGATGTATCAGGCGTCACGCCGGAACAGGTCAGGAAAGACTTTTCAGAGTTTCACATCAGGGGCAACAGGAGGGGAGGATATTCAATTGACTCACTGCTTGGTGACATGGAGGCACTCTTTAACAGGCAGAGTGCTTGCAATGTAGTACTTGTCGGGATGGGGAACCTGGGACAGGCTCTCTCCCGCTACGGACTTTTCGTGGAGAGAGGGATAAACGTCGTTGCTACTTTTGACATAGATCCCTATAAGCAGAAGATGAGGTCAGACAATCCCGTTTACCCGCTCGAACGCCTCCAGGAGATAATAGACAGGTTCAGGGTCACCATTGCCATTGTTGCCGTCCCTGAGGTTTCTGCACAGGAGCTCTGCAATGACCTTGTTGGAATGGGTATAAGGGGAATAGTCAATTTCTCGCCGGTATTGCTTAAGCTGCCTGCATATGTTGTCATAAACAATGTGAATCTCTGTGACGAGATAGAAAGTGTTATCTGGTCAGTACGCAAAATGAGAGAAGAACAGACTTTGTATTTATAGCAGCCATCAAGACAGCGTACGAGATATTGATCAGGGGGCTGGTGCAGGGAGTGGGATTCCGTCCGTTCATCTACCGGCTGGCAGAGGAGCACAGGCTTAACGGCGAAGTCATTAACAGGACTGACGGGGTTGCCGTAATACTCCAGTGTGACCGTAAAAAAGCTGAAGCTTTCATTAATGATATACGGTCTCTGGCACCACCGGCATCAGGCATCAGGTCGGTTGATATAAGCCGGAGAATGGTCAGGGGTTACAGTGCATTCAGCATAACCCCCAGTGTCGATATTGATGAAGCCATAACCGAGGTAAGTCCTGATATAGCGGTATGCCCTGAGTGCCTTGAAGACCTTGAGACCGATCCTGACCGTATCGGTTACCCTTTTGTTAATTGCACGAACTGCGGACCGCGTTTCACCATTATCAGGGCTCTTCCATATGACAGGGCCAATACCTCCATGGAGCCGTTCGCCATGTGCCTGCGCTGCACATCTGAGTATAATGATATACTTGACCGGAGGTTCCATGCACAGCCTGTCGCATGTAACAGGTGCGGCCCGGAATATATTATGAATGAGGATGGGAACCGCCTGACCGGCATACACGCGATCCTCAATACGATCGCAGGGCGAATTGCGGGAGGTAAAAGCGTTGCCATCAAGTCAACGGGCGGATACAACCTCATGTGCGATGCCCTGAATGAAGAGGCAGTAGCATCACTGAGACTGCGCAAGCAGCGTGACAGCAAGCCCTTTGCAGTAATGTTCAGGGATATGACGGCTGTCAGGGAATACTGTGTTGCAGGCTCTGAGGAAGAAACGCTCATGTCATCATGGAGAAGGCCTGTAGTTATTCTGAAACAGCTGAAACCGCTGGCGCCTTCGGTGAGCGGCGGACTTGATACCACAGGAGCCATGCTCCCTCATATGCCCGTGCATTATATGCTTTTCAGGGTGCTCAGGACACCGGCTGTGGTACTGACCAGCGGCAATTTATCGGAAGAACCTATAATCACCGATGACCTTATCGCGGAGGAGCGGCTCATGCCGGTTACGGGCTGTGTGGTAAGCTATAACAGGAAAATAGAGAACAGGGTTGACGATTCAGTCATACGGGTCATCAACGGGGAGACCAGTATGATCCGCAGGGCAAGGGGATTTGTTCCCCAACCTGTTGAAGTCAGATGCAATGCTGAAGGGATATTTGCAGCCGGAGCCGAACAGAAAAACACCTTCTGCATCGGAAAAGGATCACAGGCGATCATGAGCCAGTATATAGGCGACATTAAAAACGTTGCAACATATGACTTCTACCGGGAGACATACAGGCTTTTTTCAGGCCTCTTCAGGTTTCTGCCCGCAACGGTTGTCTGCGACATGCATCCTGACTATCTCTCCGGCAGATATGCCGAAAAGCTGGCAAAAGAGGCAGGTGTCCCGGTCATAAGGGTACAGCATCATCATGCTCATGCGGTATCAGTGATGGCTGAGCATGGGCTGAAAGAGAAGGTCATCGGGGTCAGCATGGACGGTACAGGCTATGGTTCTGACGGCAACATATGGGGCAGTGAGTTTATGATAGTCACGGCAACTGATTTTGAAAGATACTCTCATTTTGACTACTTCATGATGCCCGGAGGTGATATGGCGGTTGAGGAGCCCTGGCGCATGGCACTGTCATGCCTTTACAGGTACTTCGGCCGCGATTATAACTTTATGTCGCTTAAGCTTTTCCGTGGCATAGGCGAAAAGAAAGTAGCCCTTGTCACCGATATGCTTGACAAGCATATCAACACACCGCTTACTTCAGGTGCAGGCCGTGTATTTGATGCTGTATCGGCCCTGCTTATGCTGTGCCCTGAAACCACATTCGATTCCGAAGCTCCGATGAGACTGGAGTCAGCCATAGGAGGGAAAAGTGATGAATTTTATCCCTTCACCATTGGATCATCGATCTCGCTTGATGAGACTTTTCATGCCATAATTAAGGAAATCAGCTATACTGATGCTTCCGTGATCGCTGCCCGTTTCCACAATACTATTGCCAGGATCATTCTCCACGTATGTCTTGAGATGAAAAAGGAGACTGGCCTGAATAAAGTGGTTCTTTCCGGAGGCGTCTTTCAGAACCGTTATCTTCTTGAGAAATCATTGAATCTTTTAAAAGTGAACAGGTTTATGGTCTATACCAATCATCTTGTGCCTTCCAATGATGGAGGAATATCACTGGGGCAGCTTCTGGCAGCTGCAGAAAGGAGGGAGTCATGTGCCTGAGCGTACCGGCAAGGGTTGTTGCTGTCAATGGCGATATGGCCGATGTCTCGGTGGGGGG
>Ga0172362_10002532_pt1 | contig 15812 bp, 16 predicted proteins | sample LakKivs1_kivu2a2_FD_114534 | JGI IMG/M metagenome (GOLD analysis project Ga0172362, IMG submission 114534) | Sediment microbial communities from Lake Kivu, Rwanda - Sediment s1_kivu2a2 | ecosystem: Environmental > Aquatic > Freshwater > Lake > Sediment | place: Rwanda: Western Province, Lake...
CTACGATCTTCCAGCCAACTATCCTAGAGGTAGAGAGTGAATTTGGTAGGTCGTATGGCTGACCCATCAACCACGCAACAGTTGCTCCAGGCGACATCCCCATATTGACAAGCGCCTTTCCCAAGGCTACTTCAATTAACGTTGGTGTGTACAATGGTCCGCTCAATAGCGCTGCTAACAGTACACCAAGCGAACCCGTTAAGTATGATTTTACTAGCTCTTCTGGAAAGAAGGCTTGGAAATAGCTCACTGCTACAAGCCCTATGAGGAACGCAGGAAGAATTTGTTTTGCTAGAAACCCGCCGAACTTAAGGGCGCTCCAGAGTTTCTCATCAACAGGCTGCTTTATAATATCTATTGAGGCATTCTTGTTCGGCTTGTTTTTGAATTGTCGCTCAAACTTTTCGCCCCAAGGCGTCTTTGAAATCAAATACCCTATTAATACTGCGCTTATTCCTGCGGCTAACATGTCAGCGAGGGCAATGTTCCACCCCAAAACCTGTATGGTTACGATGTCTGCTAAGAGGTTGTTGGCGGGAGCAACGAGCAGAAAGGTTAAGGCGGGACCTATTCCTCCGCCTGCGTAAATGACGCCTGCGAAAATCGGCACCATCGTGCAAGAACATACGCAGAAAACAGGCGCGATGAGTGTGGCAACCAGATATGATATGGGCTTTCCGCTGCTCATGTATTTTAACATAAACTCTCGGGGGATGAATTCAGAGAATACGCCGGCGATTGTAAAAGCAAAGCCCAGACATAGCCAGCCATGTTGAGCGTAATCCCATATGTAGACTAGCGGTATTTGCCATAGAGGAAGACCTCTGAGGTCTTCTGCAGTAGATGAAGGCGTTAGCGTGTAGGCTTCTATGATGGCTCTGGCCATCATTATTACAAAGAACAGAATAAAACTGACCATGAGAATGGTCTTAATCGCCCGTTTCCTTTCCAAAACTAGCTCGCCTTACGGCGTTTCTCGTAATAGCCTTTCAATGACGCTTGTGTCAGGCACCTTGCCCATGATTTTCACAACGCCGTTCACAGCGATTGCGGGAGACATCAACACGCCATATTTTGATATTGTCGCTTTTGCGGTTATGTCGAGCTTTGTGACTTCGACGTTCACTCCTTCCTCGATGAGTTTCGAAGCTGACTCCCTAGCATTTTCCTCAGTCTTTTTGCATCGTGGGCACGGAGGACTGACACCTATTACTTCGACTTTAATGTTTTTCAACACGCTCACCTTCGTTTTATACAGCCTTGTTTTCGGACTTTGGCTTCAACACTTTGTCAATAGTTAAATAAATCGACATATTTAAAATTATCGAATCGTTCTTCAAAAAACCAACAGTTCGAAATATTTAAATCTATTTACTGAACCTAAATGTTTTAGGCGCAATTCAAGGCAGTGCAAATGCAATGAAGGATGAAAAAAGTTCAAAAAGATTCGGCGAAAGACTTGAGAGGCTAGTATGCTCAGGTCTGATACCGCCCAAAGGCATCGAAATTTACGCTCAAGAGTTGAGAAACCTCGCTGCTGAGGTGGCTGAACCTGAATATTTCAGGAGCCAAAGTCGTCTGCTGAAAGCCTTAGCTAACGATACTAGGCTAAAAATGCTAAGGCTGCTTAGCCTAAAGGAGATGTGCGTCTGCGAATTAACAATAGCATTAGGTCTGACGCAGCCAACAGCGTCCCATCATCTGAACATTCTGCAGAATGTTGGGTTGATTAAGGACCGGAAAGAAGGAAAATGGGTCTTTTATAGCGTTGCGAAACCAGAAACCGTCCAACACCTTTTTGGCTTCCTCGGAATCCCCCGACAACATTAATGAATTTTGTACCATTTGTTATATTATCAAGCTCATAATAATTTGAACAGAAAGGTTTAAATTCAAAAATTTAAATTTATTAATTCCAAAAAATTTACTCGACGAGATGATAAATGTGGCTGAAGAAAAAACCAAACTTGGGATTTTCGAGAAATATCTGACACTATGGATTGCCCTGTGCATAGCCGCTGGGTTACTCGTTGGCAAGTTCGCTCCGCAGTTCGGGCAGTTTATGGATTCACTGAAATTCAGTAACGTGTCGATTCCGATCGGCATTCTCCTCTTCTTCATGATGTACCCCACGGTTCTGGGGATACAGTTCAGCGACATTAAGAAGGCAGCCTCTAAGCCTAAGCCGCTTCTTGTCACCATAATCGCCAACTGGGTCATAGCTCCGCCGCTGATGACGCTTTACGCGAACGTCGTCCTTGCTGGGAACCCGCAGTACATTGCAGGCGTGATTCTTCTCGGTTTGTCTCCCTGCACAGCGATGGTCATGTGGTGGATGTTCCTCGCGAAGGGCGACATGGCCCAGGGGCTGATAAACACCTCGATAAACGCCCTGCTGATGTTGCTTCTTTACGCGCCGCTCGCAGCCTTCTACCTTGGCGTGAGCAGCATCCCCGTGCCGATGGACCTTATCGCCGTCAGCGTCCTAGCCTTCATCGCGTTGCCCGTTGCTTCGGGCGCGGTCTCAAGAAAAGTAATCATACAAAAGAAAGGCGAAGAGTGGTTCAACGGGATGTACCGGACTATTGTTGGAAAAGTGTCCATCGTCGCCCTACTCACGACTCTGGTTGTCCTATTCTCGTTCGAGGGGGAAGTCATCCTCAACAACCCCGCCTTGGTCGCCTACCTTGCTGCGCCGAACCTGATGCACTACGCGACCATGATCGTGTGGACCTACCTCCTCGGCTACTTCGCGGGCTGGACGTACGAGACCGCAATTGACGTCACCCTCATCGGGTCAAGCAGCCACTTCGAAGTCGCCATCGCCGTCGCGACGACGCTTTACGGGATAGGCTCAGGAGCCGCCCTTGCCACGGTCATCGGTCCGCTGATGGAGGTCCCGCTGATGCTTTCGCTTGTCAAGCTCGGGCTTAGAACGAGTCGCAAGTTCCCGAGAAACATGAAGAAAGAAACTGAAAAGCTAAATTAATCTGAGCTTTTCGGTCTATTAAAGCTAACATTAATACAACAAGTTTTTTCTTACCAAAATAGCAGCGCCTTGTTCTATCAAAGTTTGGTGCTGACTTCTAGGCCGTCGTTGTCCGAGGGGACGTAGCGGCTTTCGTACTTTCTCGACTTCCGCACGTAGTTCAGGTAGTCCCTCATCGAGTGCGCGGAGGTTCCAGCGTTGTCTGCGACGATTACGCTGCCTTTGCGGAGCTTGCCCTCGACGAGTCGCAGGTGGCGGAGGTACTCGTGCTTGTCCGCGTCCAAGAACACGAGGTCGAACTGCCCACCGATTTTCGGAATAAGGCTCGAAGCGTCCCCCACGAGGACGTGCACCTCTGGCACAATTTTTGCGTCTTGAATGTTGCGTTTTGCGGCTTCAGCTTCGTCCTCGTCGATTTCGATTGAAACTATCTCGGCGCCGCTTCCAAGCTCCCTACCCATCAGAATCGTGGAGTACCCGATGAGTCCGCCGACCTCCAGCACGCGCTGCGGACTGGCTTTCCGCACAATCTCAGCCAGAATCCTGCCTCTAAAGGGACCGATTATGGGCAGGTAGCCCCGTTCGGACTCTTCCTCAATCGCTCTGAGGACCCTGCCGGATTCTTCTGTTGCCATCCTTGACCCAGCTGGGGCTTTCCAGAACTATGTTGACGGACAGGATATATGCATACCTTCGAAGCCTTCAAGATTTTCCTATTCCACGTTCGGGAATTTGACCTCGAGAAGAAGACGGTGGAACGTTTATTAGACTTGGTATACTAATACTTTCAGGAGGGACATGTTTTGAGCGAAGTTAAAGAGTTTTCGTTGACAGAATTGAACAAGCCCAAGGACTGGAAAACCCTTACGGACATGGCGAAGAAGCACGTGCCAGTAATCACGGCGCCAGAAAGGGTCAAGGCGAAGGAGCCTTTTGCAGTAAAAGTCAAAATCGGCGGAATCGACGGAGTCGAGCACCCGAACACTCTGGGGCACTGGATTAACTGGGTTGAGCTGTACGCTGGGGAACGCTTGGTTTCGAGGGTCGAGTTTGCGCCTGAGCTGAGCGACGGCTACGTCGTCACCGTCAATGTGACCTTGAACGAGACAGCGACGTTGAGAGCTCGCGGGTACTGCAACCTGCACGGGGTCTGGGAAGGAAGAGAACGGCAAGTCGTCGTTGAATAAGGCGTTTTCTTCCGCGGGCTATGCTGTAGCGCCCTTTTCGCAGTAGTAGTCGCCTTCGAGGTCGTAGTCCATGTGGACTTGGCAGGCTGGGCACAGGCACCCGTTCCTTTTTATTTTCTGTTTGCTTTTTTGCCTCGCGCAGAAGAGCCACTCGCCCGTCCCGGGGTAGCTTGGGCAGCTCCCGCAGAAGTCCTTGCACGTTTCCTCGTTTCTTCGGCTGTCTTCGACCTTCATCTCTGACCGTCCGAATAATTGTGCGCAGTTCTAATAACAGTTTTCGTTCACACGAAAAATTCTATTATTCGAAAGATGCTTATTGGGTTAAATTTCGAGTTCTTTTTTGTCCAGAAGCCAAAGGAGTGTATTTTTTATCGTGCTGAGGCGGCACACCTTGCACAGTTCAGCGGTCTCCTCGTTGTGCAGGACACTGAATATCTTTTTTCGGTCCTCCGGGGACAGCTTACCCTCCAGCTTTTTAACTTCTCTGTCGATACGTCTGATCTTCTCTTCAACGTCGAGCTCGGTCTTCATGCAGCTCACCCGCCAGTTTTTCGGTCATATGAAGTCGCTTATGCTTTCTCCGAGTACCTCGATGCGGTTGATGTCGGTTTCCCCGAGGTTCCTCTTCTTAACTACCTTTAGGGACGGAATGTCCAGCGGGTCTTCCTCCGCGAGGGTGCTTCCGACGGTTTCGACCGCCGCCGGGTCCCTGCCCACGATGAGGAGGTCTCTTCTCTCTCTTTCCAAGGGCAAACCCTCCTTCCATTCGGCGCCGTACATGTACGTCCCGTCAATCACGGCGAGGTCAATCCACCCTACGGCTTCAGCCATGTCGATGAGGGCAGCACCCAGTTTTTCGTGGAACCGCTCCTTCCTGACGTCCGGAATCAGCCCGAGGAGGTTCTTGAAGACGCAGCCCGCCTTGCCCTTGCGCAGAACGTGGAGACTGACGAAGAAGTTGGGCTTGAAGAGCACGCTCGAGAATCGGAGTTTCTCTCCGTTAACCGTCACTTCGCGCGTCTGCGGGTCGTCCGAGAGGCTGAAGGGCTTCACGCGGTCAGAGAATACGTCTTTCCACTCTTGCAGCCGTTCGAGGGCTTTGCCGTTGTGGTTGTCGGACTCGACGATGAGGACCCTCTTCGACTCTGCGAACGAGTCCGCCACCGCCTTGACAACCGGGACCGTGGGATAGTTGGTGTTCCGCTTGTCGTACAAGCCGACCTTTATCGTCACGTTCGGGGCGTCCAAGAAGCTTTTTCCGCCGATGAGCTTCAGAGCTCGCTGGTAAGCTTCCGCCGCGTTTCCTTCGGTCTTCACAAGTGCAACCTTCGCCGTCATTTGAAAACACCAGCAGTAGATACAGCCAAGTAATACTTGAACCTAACGTAATCGGATGCGGGATGAAGGAATCGGGAAAGTTCGGCGGCTCAGAATTGTTTAATGAACGTTTCATGCCGCTGGGTTTTTGGCAGCTTATGGTTGATTGTTACTTCATGGCTTCTATGATGACTGAAACGTCTACGTCGTCGATGGGCAGTTTCGCGAGCGTTTTACCCTTCATGTGGGGCAAGGTGTCGAGGTAGGTCGGCTTTTCCTCCTTGTAGAAGACGCCTATCGGAATCCGTTCACCCCACTCGAAGCTCTTCTCGAGAGCCTTCCGCCTGTCGGTGTAGTCGTGCCCCTGCTCGCTGAGTTTGTACAGCCGTTCTCGGAACCACTGGTACGTGTTCAGGTAGTTGAACGAGACGCAGGGCTGGAAAACGTCGACGTACCCGAAGCCCCTGTGCCTTACGGCTTCAACGATGAGGCTCTGGAGATGCCTCGGGTCTCCCGCGTAGCCTCGGGCGACGAACGTCCCGTTGCTGACGAGGGCATTGGCTATCGGGTTCAGCGGAGGAGTGACCGAGCCGAAGGGCGTCGATTTGGATTTGAACCCTTGGAGGCTAGTTGCCGTGGTCTGCCCCGTTGTCAAGCCGAGGGTCTGGTTATCGTGCACTATCAGCGTCACGTCGACATTCCGCCGCATCGCGTGGCAGAAGTGGTCCCAGCCCTCGTCGTACTGGTCGGCGTCCCCAGCGAACCCTATGACAGTGAGTTCGGGGTTGGCCAGCTTGATGCCTGTGGCTGTCGGGATGACCCTGCCGTGTATGCCGTGGAAGCCGTTCACGTTAACGTAGTTGACTATTTTTCCGTGGCATCCTATCCCCGAAACGATGACAACCTGCTCCCTGTCTAAGCCGAGCTCCACCAAAGCCCCCTTCACAGCCGTCAGGATGCCGAAGTTCCCACAGCCGGGGCACCAGTCAGGCTTGACGGGCGTAGCCAAGTCCTTCAAAGCGACCATTTTCACAGCGCCTCCTTCACCTTCGCCGCCAAGTAAGCGGGGCTGAAGGGTCTCCCGTCGTACTTCAGAATCGTACCGTCCACGTCTCGTAGTAGACGTTCGCGGATGAGGCTGGAAAGCTGAGACGTCTTGTTGTGTTCTATTACAATCGCCTTTTTTGAGTTGTCAAGTGCTTTTTTGACCCTTTCGACTGGGAATGGATGCAAATAGATTATCTGCAGGTAATTGGCAACGACGCCGTCGCGCTTAAGAATCTTTAAGGCTTCGCGTATCGGACCCTTCGTTCCGCCCCACGAAACCACCGTCGCTGCTGCGTCCCGTGGACCGTACAGCTTGGTCGTCTCGACCCCCGTTTCCTCGAGCTCCTTTACCAGATAGTTTATTTTTTTTAGCCTTTTCTCGACCATGCTGACTACAGTCGCCGGGTCCTCGCTTGTGAAGCCAAACTCGTCATGCTCGTCGGCGTTAGCCCTCACAATTGCACCTTGGGTTGACGGCAGAGCCCTCGGGGAGACGCCGGTTTCGGCGAGCTCGTACTTCCTGTACTCGCCCGTGCCTTGGAACTGCCCAGTTATCAGGTTGCCCCTTTCAGTTTTGACGCGGCTGGTTTCGAAGGGTTCGGTTGAGGCTTGGCTTTCAACGAGGTACTTGTCGGTCAACACGATGACGGGCGTCTGGTACTTTTCCGCCCAGTTGAAGGCGCGCATCGTCTCGTAGAAGCATTCCTCGACGTCGCCTGGGGCCACGACGACCCTCGGGAACTCGCCCTGAGACGCGTGGACCACGAACCGAAGGTCGCCCTGCGCGGAGTACGTCGGCAACCCCGTGCTCGGTCCCGGCCTCTGCCCGACCACGATTACGGCGGGGGTCTCCGTCATGCCAGCCATGCCTAAGCCTTCAACCATGAGGCAGAATCCTCCTCCAGACGTCGCGGTCATTGCTCTGGCTCCCGCGAAGGCTGCGCCCGCCACCATGTTCACGGCTGCGATTTCGCCTTCGGGCTGGATGAGGAGCGTCTCCATGCTTCTTTCGTTCTCGGCCATGAAGTGGAGCAGCCCAGTTGTCGGCGTCATCGGGTAGCCCGCGAAGAACTTGCACCCCGCCTTCAGCGCTCCCAGCCCGATTGCCTCGTTTCCGCTCAGCAGGATTCTTTGTTTGCCAGCCGATTTCGTCTTTACGAGTTTGTACCCGAAGCTGCCGCCGAAATTGCTCTTGGCGTAGTCGTACCCTTTGCGGGCAGCCTTAACGTTCGCCTCCGCGACCGCGGGCTTGAACGTGTCCTTCAGGACATCTTCCAACAGGTCCATGTCGCAATCCAGAAGGGCGAAGGCAGCTCCCAGGGCGACGGTGTTCCGCATTATCGGGTCTTCCTTGAGCTCCTCCCACACGATTTTCTTCAGGGGAACAGGGCAAAGCGTCAAGTCTTCTCGACCTAGGGTCCCTGTGTTCTGCGGAGCGTCGTCGGGGTCGTAGATTACGCCTCCGCCTGGAACCAGCTCGTCCTTGTGGAGCGCAACGGTCTCCGCGTTCAGAGCCAGAAGAAGGTTGATTTTATCAGACTGTGAGTACACTTCCTCCGTGTCCACTTGGACGACGTAGAAGTTGTGTCCGCCCCTGATGAGGGACTGGTAGTCGTTGGTCCCGAAGACGTTGAGCCCCGCCCTCATGCAAGCCTTGGCGAACAGGAAGCCTGAACGCGTGATTCCCGCACCAGCCTCGCCGCCGATGAGAAATGACAACTTGTTCACTATCATTCCTTTTCCCCCAAAAGAGCCACGATTAAAGATGAGGGTTACTGAAATAAAACATTTTTTAGGAACCTTGGTTCCGCGCTGTTTACATAATCCTTAAAATATGCGCTTAGGATGACTTACTTACCATTCACTCAACTAGGTGGCGTCGACGTTTGAGCGAGAAAGACGTTGTTGACGTAATCGAGAGGGCAAGCCGAAGCGTCGTCAACGTGAACACGGTGCGGATATTCCGGGACCTCTTCTACCGCGTCGTCCCGGTCCAAGGCATGGGCTCAGGCTTCATCATCGACAGCGAAGGCTACGTGCTGACTAACAACCACGTCATCGCGGAAGCCCGCGAAATCACCGTAACACTGAGCGACGGGCGCGCCTTTCAGGGGCAACTCGCTGGAACGAGTAGAAGATCCGACGTCGCCGTCATAAAGATCAGCGGCGAAAACCTGACCCCCGTGGCGCTCGGAGACTCGGACAGGCTGCGCGTCGGGCAGAGAGTCTACGCCATTGGGAACCCGTTCGGTCTCGTCGGCGGACCCACGGTAACCTCGGGCGTCATCAGCGCCTTAAATCGCACGATTCATTCGGAGCAGGTCGCCTTCGAAGGCTTGGTCCAGACGGACGCGGCGATCAACCCTGGGAACAGTGGCGGACCGCTCATAGACGTCGAGGGAAGGGTGGTCGCGATCAACACCGCGATCATCCCGTTCGCCCAGGGCATAGGCTTCGCTGTCCCGATCAACGCCGCCAAGGCTTGCGCGGACGACATTCTGGTTCACGGCTCCGTCAGGAAGCCATGGCTCGGAATATCGGGGTTCACGATAACCAGAGAAGTCGCGGCACAATACAGGCTGCCCGTCGAGAGCGGAGTGCTTGTGGTGGGTGTGGAAAGCGAAAGCCCCTCAAGCAAGGCTGGGATGAGGAAGGACGACATTATACTGGGCATGGACGGCAAGGGAACCGGCAGCATCGAAGAGCTCCAGGACGTGCTGCGCGAAAAGCAACCCGGAGAAGAAACCGTACTAATCGTCATGAGGGATTCCAGGCGATTCCAACTCCGCATAGTGCTGGAAAGGATGCCCTAGCCCTTTCTGGGAAACGTTAATATTTTCGCGGTTCCTATTTTATTAAAGGTGAACTGTTTGCCTATTGACCCCGATTTTCAGAAGAACCGCACAAAGACGAGCGAGCAGGAAGGCGTCGCAGTCTGGGGACCCACGGAGCCTCCCAAGAAGCTGGGCATTAGAGGAACCAACGTGGCCGTCAACTGGGACATCTGCGAAGGACACGGAATATGCATCGAAGTCTGCCCCGTGCAGCTCTACGAGTGGCGGGACACGCCTGGGCACCCGAAGTCGGACAAGAAGACTTTCCCCGCGAGGCAAAGCGAGTGCATACAGTGCCTAGCGTGCGAAACCCAGTGCCCCGTTCAGGCCATAAAAATCACCCCGCCCTAGAATCCGATGTTTTAAAACTTCCGAAAATCTGCTCTTAAACAGCCATCCTGCACAGAATCTTTTTCTTTTTGTTTCTTCATATCTAGTTAAACCTTGCGGAGGAATGGATGTGGCTCCTGTTGAATTGGTTAAAAACGTTTACTGGGTCGGCGTGGTAGACTGGGACCTGAGGGATTTCCACGGCTACGAGACGCGGAGGGGAACAACGTACAACGCGTACCTGATTGTGGACGAAAAGTCGGTCCTCGTTGACACCGTCAAGTGCCCCTTCAAAGACGCATTGGCTAAAAACGTCAGCGAAGTGGTCGCTCCCGAAAAGCTGAACTACGTTATCGTCAACCACGTCGAAATGGACCACTCGAGCTCCCTGAGCCATGTCATGCAGCATACGAAAAACGCTATTGTAGTGACGTCGAAGAGGGGGATGGATGGCTTGGAAAAACATTACGGGCCGACGAACTGGAATTACCAAGTCGTGAAGACGGGTGACGAGCTTAAAATCGGGTCGAGAACCCTCGCGTTCGTGGAGGCTCCTATGCTGCATTGGCCCGACAGCATGTTCACTTACCTAAAGGAGGACAGGATATTGATGCCGAACGACGCCTTCGGCCAGCATTTGGCGACTTCTCAGAGGTTCGACGACGAGGTTGACCAAAGCGTCCTCATGGACGAGGCCGCCAAGTACTTCGCCAATATCCTTATGCCCTTCTCGCTGCTGATTATAAAGAAGGTTAAGGAGATTTCGAATCTAGGCATAGAACCGAGAATCGTCGCTCCCAGCCACGGCGTCATCTGGCGCAACAGCCCTGAAAAGATTGTAAAAGCCTATCTCGATTGGAGCGAAGGCAAAACCCGCAACAAAGCCGTCGTAGTGTACGATTCCATGTGGGGAAGCACAAAGAAGATGGCTGAAGAAATCTGCGGCGCCATCGGCGACAGGGGAGTAGAGGTGCACCTTTTCAACATCCGCAAGTCGGAGCACGCTGAGGTCCTGAAGGAAATCCTTGAAGCGAAGGCTGTGGTTGTGGGGTCGCCGACCCTTAACACTTCCATGACACCTTCCATCAGCGGTTTCCTGACCTACGTTGCTGGATTAAGACCTAAAGGCAAAATCTGGGCGTGCTTCGGCTCCTACGGCTGGGGCGGCGGAGCGGTCAAAGCCATGACGGAGCAGCTTAAGGCAGCAAGGTTTGACGTTACCGAACCAGGATTGCAGGTCCAGTACGTGCCCTCCCTAGAAGAAACAAAGGCATGCAGGGACTTTGGCCAAAAAATCGCTGAAGCGGTCCAGAAGGCAGAATAACAAAGCGCAAAGCGAAGGTTGCCCTGATGAGTGAGGGAAGCTCGTTCGTCGTCACGGTTCCGTCCGGCTTCGAACCCGAGGTGAAAAGGGAGATACGGAGCTTAATCCCCGACTCGAAGGTCCGAATCTTGTTCTTCAAGGGCAACCTCCTCGTCAGGTCCAGTTTGGAAGAGGCGGAGGCGGTGAAGAGGCTGAGGGACTCCGAGACCCTCTACGTCGGACGAGTTTTCCCCGTCAGCGCGAAGGTCGCAATTTCGCCCGAAAAAGAAAGCATCCTCAGACTTTACGGACCGTTGGAGGGGAAGCTCAAGCCCGAGGACAGTTTTATGGTCAGGTGCCAGAGGCGGGGGATGCACGGCTTTTCGAGCCAAGACGTCGAACGGGCACTTGGCATGAAGCTCGAAGAATCATCCAAAGCCACCGTAGACCTGAAGAATCCGAGGAAGGTCGTTGTCGTCCAGATTTTCCAGAACACTGCCTACGTGGGGGTCACGGACTCTGAGAACCTCGTCGTCAAGCCGATTCGGGTCTCCCGGAAGTACGCGAAGGGCGAGAGGCCGTTCACGCGCGCAGAGCACAAGATCAAGGAAGCCCTCGAAGCCTTCAATGTGAAAGTCAATTCAGATTATGAAGTACTGGACCTCGGCGCGGCTCCTGGAGGCTGGACTAAAGTTTTTGCTGGCCTAGCGAAAAGAGTAGTGGCGGTTGACCCTGCTGCTTTGGAGCTCGAGGTTGAGAAGCTGCCCAACGTGGTTCACCTGCAGTGCAGGGCAGAGGAAATTCCGAATGATGCAGGCATATTCAACTTGGTCACTAACGACATGAACCTTGCTCCCGCCGAATCCGCGGTGACAATGGTCGCCGTTGCCCCGCTCCTAAAGAAGGGAGGCTTCGCCGTCATGACGGTGAAGTTCGTGACGAGGGACAGGAGGGGGCACGTTGAGGAGGCGCTCCGGGTCCTTGAGGCTCAATACTCGAACTTCAGGGTCAAGAGGCTACCTCACAACAGGCTCGAAACCACTGTCTTCATGCAGAAGAAGTGACGACGCCGCGTTCCCGAAACCCTTTTGTCTTCAACGAAGCACTAGAATAGTCGAAGATTGGAGGTTGACTTTTTGAGCACGAAAGAGACGTTGCTGAAGTTTCTCAGGGACCAGATTAAAGTCGAGAACGAAATCGTGGACTCGCTGAACAAGGGCTTGACGGACGTCGCGAATCCTGCGGTGAAAGGAACCCTGAAGGGCGTCTCGCTGGACTCACTGAAGCACGCCCAGATGTACGCGTCGGCCATCAGCCTCTTGACGAAGGTTCCGATGGCTCTCACGCAGAAGCAGCTCGACGCCCAGAAGGCATTGGTCGAGAAGCACATCAGGATAGAGGCGGTCCTCATCGAGAAAATCGGCGAGCAGCTCCCCAGCCTGAAGGACGAGAAGGTGAAGCTATTGCTCACGGCGATTCTGGAGGACGAGAAGAGGCACCACGCGCTCCTGCAGAGGGTCCTCGAAATCCTTGTCCGGGGCGAAACCATCACCGAAGAGGAGTGGTTCGGGGTCATGTGGAGAAGCGTCCCCTTCCACGGCTCGCCCGGAGGATAAAAAGCCGGACGTTTTTGGTGGTTTGCCCCGTGAGCGAAATGGTTCCGTTCAAGCTCCTCATCTCCCGCGAAGAAGCGGTCAAGAGAATCATGAGCACCGTCAAGCCCGTTGAAAGAACCGAAGATGTCCCAATCGAGGAATCTATGGGGCGGGTCTTGGCGGAGGACGTCGCAGCCGTTGAGGACGTTCCGCCGTTCACCCGGGCTGCCATGGACGGCTACGCGGTCAGAGCCGAGGATACCTACGGGGCTTCGCAGCAGAACCCCAAGGCACTCAAGGTCGTAGCCGTTTTGCACGCGGGAGAATCAGCCGACAACGCTGTGAGCAAGGGCGAATGCGTGAGGATAGCCACAGGCTGCACAGTTCCGCCGAGCGCGGACTCCGTGGTCATGGTGGAGTTCACCGACGAAAAAGAGGGCAACGTATCCGTCTTCGACGCAGTTCACCCCGGAGCCAACATTTCGCCTCAGGGAGAGGACATGAAGAAGGGCGAGGCCGTCCTGAAGAAGGGTGAAGCTGTCACGCCAGCAAAGGTCGGAGTCTTGGCTGCGCTGGGAAAAAGAAAGGTGTTGGTCTACGGGAAGCCCCGCGTCGCCGTCGTCCCGACCGGAACCGAGGTCTGCGAGCCCGGCGCGAAGCTTGGCAAGGGGCAGATTTACGACGTCAACACTTACACTTTGTCGTCAGTTCTTTCGGCGAACGGAGCCCAAGTGACGAAGTCCCCGATTGTGCCCGACTCTTTCGAAAGCCTCAAGTCCACGATAACTCGGTTCCTCGACCACGACTTGACGATTTTCTCGGGCGGGAGCTCGGTCGGCGAACGGGACCTCCTCGTCAAGGTCCTCGAACAGGCGGGCAAGGTCGTCTTCCACGGCGTCCAAATCAAGCCCGGCAAGCCCACCCTCTTCGGAACCGTTGAAAACGAGCCAGTCTTTGGGATGCCCGGATACCCGACTTCGTGCCTCAGCAACGCCTACGTCTTTCTCGTCCCGGCGGTCCGCGCGATGGCTAGGCTGCCCCCCGCGAAACCCCGCACGGTCAAGGCGAAGATGGGCAAGAAGTTCGTTTCGGGCTCAGGCAGAGAGCAATTCCTCTCGGTCAAGATTAAGAACGGCAAGGCATACTCGACGTTCAAGAAGTCGGGCGACATAACTAGCCTCGCCAAGGCGGACGGCTACGTCATACTGCCCGTGAACCTCGACGTGATAGAGGAAGGCGAAGAAATCACCGTCACGCTGTTCGAATAGAAAGCAACCGTTGACACTCAAACGCAAAAATAATTTGCCACTCAAATCAGACCAGATAGAGACACCTTGACTACCTTCTCTTCATTAATGAGTACTGTTGAAACAATTTTTATCATTCCTCCCAAAGGGTTTAGTTAAATTTAATATGAGGATGCGGAAAAACAATCTCGTGATGAGGTGGCAGAGTTGGTTAAGGTTCAAGGCTACGAAGTCCCCGAGGGCTTGTATTACTCCAAGGAGTGGATGTGGGTCAAGGTCGAAGGCAGCAAAGTCCGAGTTGGCGTGACCGACTACGCCCAGAAGCAGCTGAACGAGGTCGTGTTCGCCGAGCTCCCCAAGGCGGGGGACGAGGCGATGAGGGGCGAACCGTTCGGAACGGTCGAGTCGGTCAAGTCCGTGTCCGACCTCGTGGCGCCCGTCAGCGGGAAAATCGTCGAAGTCAACAGCAAGGTCAACAGTAATCCCGAGGTCCTCAACCAGGACCCTTATAATGAGGGCTGGATAATCATCGTGTCGCCCACGAACCTTACGGACGACCTCAAGACCCTCATGAACTTTGAACAGTCAGCTGAGTGGCACAAGAAACTCGCCGAGGAAAGCTAAGCGAGATGCCAAAGAGAATAGTCATCGTCGGGGCGAACGCTGCGGGCGTCGACGCAGCCGTGGCAGCTCGGAAGACGGACAGGGAAGCCGAAATCACTCTTCTGACCAAAGACGACGTGGGGGCGTACTCGAGGTGCGGGCTCCCCTTCGTCCTCGGCGGGCACATACCGTCGCTTGAGAGCCTCGTCGTTTATCCGCCAAGTTTCTATAAAATGATGAAGTTCGACCTGAGGACGGAGACCGCTGCCACAAACGTCGACGCGAAGGCTAAAACCGTCGAAGCCGAAGCCAAGGACGGAAAGCACGATACCCTAGAATACGACAGCTTGATTCTGGCGACGGGAGCTCTCCCCTTCAGGCTGCCCCTCGAAGGAATCGACAAGGAAGGCGTCCTCACCCTCCACACGCTGAGCGACGCCGAGAAGCTAGCCAAAGCCATGCAGAAAGCCAAAGCAGCCGCAGTCATCGGCTCAGGGCTTGTTGGGCTGGAGGCTGCCGAAGCCTTCGTGGAGCGGGGGATAAAGACCACAATCGTCGAAATGCTGCCGACGGTCCTCCCGCGGCTACTGGACCCCGACATGTCCGCCGACGTCCAGAAAAGGTTCGAAGAAAACGGCGTAACCGTCGTCCTCGGCAAACCAGCGGGAGCCATCATCGGAGAAAAAAGAGCTGAGGCGATAACCGTCGGCGGCGAAAAGGTCCCAGCGGACATCGTCCTAAACGCCGCGGGCGTGAGACCCAACACCGAACTAGCCCAAAAGGCGGGAATTGCTGTTGGCGAGACCCGAGGCATCAAAACGGACAATCGCATGCGGACAAGCGACCCAAACATCTACGCGGCGGGAGACTGCGCCGAAACGACGCACATCGTAACTGGAAAGCCAGCGTTACCGCTTCTGGGCTCGGCAGCCGTCAAGATGGGCAAGGTGGCAGGCACCAACGCCGCAGGCGGAGACGCAACGTATCCCGGGACCCTCTTCCCGTGGGTTTCCCGAATCTTCCACCTCGACGTGGGCGGGGTCGGGCTCACCGAGTTCTGGGCGAAGCAGGTCGGCGTGGACGTCGTTGCAGGTAAGCTAACGAGCAAGACGAGGGCAGACTACTTCCCCGGAGGTCTGCCGATAAAGGTCAAGGTCGTCGTGGAGAAGGCGACCGAACGCGTCGTCGGGGGGCAAATCGTCGGCGGCGAAGAGGTGACCCAGCGCATCAACGCCTTGGCTTTGGCTATCCAGAACCGCCTCTCGGTCTACGACCTAGCTAAGGCTGAGACCTGCTACGCGCCGTCAGTCTGCGAAGCTTGGGAGCCGTTTGTCTTAGCGGCGGAACTCGCCCAGAGAAG
>Ga0172362_10002533_pt1 | contig 15811 bp, 14 predicted proteins | sample LakKivs1_kivu2a2_FD_114534 | JGI IMG/M metagenome (GOLD analysis project Ga0172362, IMG submission 114534) | Sediment microbial communities from Lake Kivu, Rwanda - Sediment s1_kivu2a2 | ecosystem: Environmental > Aquatic > Freshwater > Lake > Sediment | place: Rwanda: Western Province, Lake...
GGGGAAAGTTTTTGGGGAGAGTTTCAAGTGTTCCGTTTTCAGTGTTCAGCAACAAGGAATTCAGCACATTCTTCTTTGCTGAAAACTGAACACTGAAAACTTCCACGCTCGCGCAGCGCAAGCTCTTTGAAAATTCGAGAAGCGATCGCCCGACAGCGGAGCCTGGTATCAGGCTTAGCCCTTGAAGGCACTTGCGATCAGGGCCACGTTCTGACCGCCAAAGCCGAAGCTGTTGGTCAGGGCGTGTTCGCAGCGAGCCTCGCGCGCCTGGTTCGGAATGTAATCCAGGTCGCACTCGGGATCGGGCGTGTGGTAGTTGATCGTCGGCGGCAGCACGCCGTCGCGAATCGCCAGCAGGCACACGATCAGTTCCGTCGCCCCGGCGGCGGCGATCAGATGTCCCATCATGCTCTTGGTGCTCGAGACCGGCACCTTGTAAGCATGTTCGCCCAGGGCCTTCTTGATCGCCAGCGATTCCACCCGATCGTTGACCGTGGTGCTGGTGCCGTGGGCGTTGATGTAATGGATGTCGGTGGGGTTCACCTCGGCATCTTCCATCGCGAGCTGGATGCAGCGCGTCGCGCCGCGTCCCTCGGGATGCGTGTCGGTGATCCGGTAGGCGTCGGCCGTCGAGCCGTAGCCCGTCAGCTCGCCATAGATGGTGGCTCCGCGCTTGCGGGCATGTTCGAGCTCTTCGAGCACGACCATCGACGCGCCTTCGCCGAGGACGAACCCATCGCGATCCTTATCGAAGGGCCGCGAAGCACCGTGCGGATCGTCGTTGTTCGTAGACAGCGCCGTGAGCAGGTTGAAGCCCGTCACACCGAAGGGGTGAATCATGCTGTGCGTGCCGCCGGAGAGCATCAAGTCGACGTCTCCCGCGCGGATCAGCTCGACGGCTTCACCAATCGCCTGGCTGCTGGCCGCACACGCGGTGAGGCAATTGGCATTGGGACCTTGAGCGCCAAACATCGCCGCCAGGTGACCGGCCGGCATGTTCGGCTCTTGTTCCAGCTCGACGGTCGGATGCAGCCACTCGAGGCCGGCCTTGGTGAACAGGGCCAGGTCGAACGCTTCGCCCTTAAGGGCGGCCGCCATCATGCGGGCAAAGCACTGGAAGTCCTGCTGACCTTCGCCGCTGCCCAGATACACGCCAAAGCGGGTGGGATCGAGCTTGGCATCCAGGATGCCGGCATCGACGACTGCTTTCTTGGCCGCGCCGGCCGCGAACTTGGTGTGCCGGCCGCGCAGCTCCCAGACACCCAGATCCTCGCCGACTTCGCTGACGTCCCAATTGCGGACTTCGGCCGAGATCTTGGTCGGGAAGCGGCTGGCATCGAAGATCGAGGTGTAACCGACGCCCGAGGCGCCCTGTTTGAGGCCCTCCCAGATCGTTTTGACATCGGTGCCCATCGGCGTGATGCAACCCACACCGGTAACAACCACGCGACGGCGGTTTTGAGCTCGTCCGATCATGATCACTCCCCTCGATTACGCTTGGTTTCCGGCCGCGGCCAGGAGGCTGGCAGGAACATTCAGCGGCTTCCCCTGGCTGTCGCGTCCGACTTCGAACACGCCGAGCAACTTGAGCATCGCCAGCAGGCTGGCCGGATCGAACAGCGATTTGCTGCCGGCCACGGACTCGCTGAGGTGCGCAAAGACCAACTGCACCTCGGCCTGCAACCGCGGCCCCACGTGGCTCGTGCCACTAACGATTGCTCCATCCTTGTGGATATCGTCAATCGTGACCTGGTAAACGAGCGTGTCACCCGGGGTCGCGGAGAAATGAAAGCGGGCTTTGGCCACCTTGGCCAGTACAACCCGTTCTTCGAAATCATTGTGCTCGGCCGACAAAAGCCCACCGGTTTGCGCGAGCCCTTCGATGACCAACGAATTGGGCATTAGAGGAGCGCCTGGAAAATGATCGTGCAGGTGCCCTTCGGCCAGCGAGACGTTTTTCACCGCCGTCGCCGACCGTCCGCTTTCGAACTGCGTGAATCGATCGATCCAGAACCAGCGCATGGACTAATGGGCCTTAGGCTTGAGACAACAGAGGCTTACGGGCGCCGAACGGTCGGCGGCCGCTCACCCTTAGGCGCCGACCTTGCTTTCGACATACCGGCACATGTCCTGGACCGTCAGCAGGTTGCCGAAGTCCTGAACCACGGGATTGGCCGAAAAGTTCGTCAGATCGGCAAACGGCATCCGGGCTTCAAGTTGCTTGAGGCCTTCGGGCGTGACGCGGCCGTTCTGCACGTACTGGGCATTCGTCAGGATGTCTTCCGGGAACAGTTCGCCGCGAGGAATCTTGATGTCGAAGGCTTTTTCCAGGCGGAACACGATATCGAGGAAGTCGATCGACTCGGCCCCAAGATCGCCGACCAGTCGGGCTTCGGGCGTGACTTCTTCTTCATCGACGCCGAGCGCATCAACCAGCGCACCCTGAACCTTCGTGTAAACTTCCTCCTTCGTCGCTGCCATCACAGACCTCCATAAACGAATCGCATGCAAGAATTGTAAAGGTTCGCCACAGAGCTGCTTAGCCCAAATGGCATTCGGCTGGACTGGCATCTCGCGAGACGCCAACGACCAATGGGGCCGACAGCAACTCTGACAGCCTCGAGCCAGTTGCGGGGACGAACCCGAAGGCTTATCGGCCGCAAAATCGTCAAATGTCCACTAACTTTGCAAAACGCCAGTCTAGCGATTCACCCTAGGGGGCTCAAGGAGCCTGGGTAACGCGTTGCTCCGGCAAGCGGATGAGGAAACAATAGGCAGTAGGGCGAGGAATCGGTGCGATAGCAGCGGGCAATGACAGGTTTGGAATTTCGGCTATGAACCTGGTGAATTTAGTTTGCTTGATCGCGGTCCTGCCCATGCAGCCTGCGGCTACCAAACCGGCAGTCGCACCGCCTCGGATTGCGCGGTTCCTGGAACTTTGTGAGACCACGCGCCGAGGCGCAATCTTGCAGCTTGAGCACGAGCTTAGAAATCAGAGGAACGCTCCTTCGGCCCAACGCTCGCCGCTTAAAATCTCGCAGCTGGAAACCCGGCTGAAACAGCTGCAGTCTGGGCAAGAACTTACGGTGCCCACGATTTCGTTCCCACCGCAAGCGGGCGCGATTGGCCGTTTACCGGATGACGCCTGCTACGTTAAGCAGGTGATTTCGTCCGACGAGGTGCTTATTCGCTGCCATTTCCGTGTGCCGGTGACGACGATTCGAAATTATCGGGCCTATCGCGATGCCGTGGTCCAGCCTGTCACGGCGGTGGTGCGCGGCTGGAATCAGCAAGTCTCCGAGGGACAAGACACGACCACTCAGGAAATATTCGAGGTTGTCGGCCGCGATCGTTATGCCACTCAAGGCGGCGGTGGTCGCACGGTGCTGGTGCTGAAACCCCTTGAGATGGGCGAACTGGAGCCCTATTTGCCTTCTTACCCCATGGCCAAACCCGCCAGGCCGCTCGCCACAGGTACATCTGGGGGGTAATCTCGACCTCACTTCTTCCATTTAAGAAAGATTTGGCCCGGCATTCGCACCCTTGTAGAGGGGAAAGGTAATCCCCCGGCGAATGTGCATCCTCGACAATTACATCCGCTCTAACGTGGGGGTCCGGATGCCCGTGCCAATTGGTATGCTAATTCAAACGTCACCGCTGGACTATCGCGGCGCGGGCGCGCGCGACTGGGCGTTAGTCTTAAGGTGCCTTGGCTTTAGAGGTGTGGGATGAGCATCAAGTTGCTAATCGCCGATGACCATGAGGTGGTTCGGGCGGGGTTGAAAACTTTGCTTGCTGGTACCGATATCAAGGTCGTAGCCGAGGCTGCCTCAGGCGAGCAGGCGGTACGGCTGGCACTGAAGCACGAACCCGATCTCGTCCTCATGGACATCCGCATGCCAGAAGGGGATGGGCTAAACGCTCTCGGGCGAATCAAGCTAGATCGTCCCAATATGCCGGTGTTGATCCTGTCGACCTACGATAACCCGACTTACGTAGCGCGCGCTGTTGCTCTGGGGGCGAACGGCTTCTTGCTGAAAGGCACCACCAAAGAGAAGTTGCTCGAAGGAATTCATGCTGCTGCCCAGGGACAGAACGTGTGGACCCGCGACGAGTTGCGTCGAGTAACCGGTGCTCTTGCGACACCTCGCCTCGCCGCCGATGTTGAAGTGCCCCTTACACAACGAGAGAGCGAAGTACTTAGGCAACTTGCGTTCGGATTAACGAACAAGGAAATAGCGCTCGCACTTCATATTAGCTACGAGACAGTGAAGGAACACGTCCAGCACATTCTACGTAAGATTGGCGTTTCAGACCGAACCCAGGCAGCTGTTTGGGCCGTACGCAAGGGACTGGTATAAAAGGGGTTTGGTACCACTTGCCCCCTATCCAAACGACCTCTCGTGCCCAAGCCCTCTGATATTCGCATTTGTCGCGCTAGTGCCAGCACAGAGCGCAGCGAGTACCGCACCCCCATCAAGTTTGGCGGGCGTGTGGTTACCGAAGTCGTGCAACTACACGTTGAAGTCGAGGTTGAAACTGCCGGTGGTCGCCGCGCTATCGGATTCGGCTCCATGCCAATGGGTAACGTGTGGACCTGGCCCACACAGTGTGCTACCTCCGATCAGACGCTCGCCGCCATGATTGAGTTAGGGCAACGGCTAGTTTCCGCGGCCGACTGCTCAGGGCTAGAGGGACACCCCCTGGATATCACGCGAGACTTGGCGGCGCATCACTCCGCCGAAGCCCAAGACGTAGTTGCCAGCCGGGTCGTTCCTGAACCGATGCCACCGCTTGCGCAACTGGTAGCAGCGAGCCCGCTGGAAGCCGCAATTCACGACGCATTCGGGCAAGTCCACGGCCACAATTCCTACCATCTGCTCGGTCCGGAGTGGGTCAACGCGGATCTCTCTCACTACCTTTCGCCCGAGTTCCGTGGTGAGTATCTGGATCGCTACACGTTGCGCAAGCCCAAAGCACGAATGCCGCTCTATCATCTTGTCGGAGCAATCGATCCGCTCACACTTGCCGACGTGCAAAAGCCCGTCGGCGACGGACTACCAGAAACGCTAGGTGAATGGATCGCCGCCGATGGGCTTACGCATCTAAAAATCAAGCTCGCGGGCGACGATCTGCGTTGGGATGTCGAACGAGTGCTGGCGGTTGAGAATGTCGCCAGCGAAGTCCAACATGATCGCGGATGCACGAACTGGTTCTATTCGCTCGATTTCAACGAGAAGTGCGCGAACGTGGAATACATTCTCGATTTTCTGGCGCAAATCGAGGAGCGTTCACCCGAGGCATTTCGCCGCGTACAGTACATCGAACAACCCACGCACCGTGATCTAGGCGCGCATCCTGAGAACCGCATGCATCGAGCGGCCGAGGTCAAACCTGTCGTGATCGACGAGTCGCTCATCGACTTTGAAAGCCTGTTGCTCTGCCGCGAACTGGGCTACACCGGTGTTGCGCTCAAGGCCTGCAAAGGTCAGACCGAGGCGCTGCTGATGGGAGCGGCAGCGCAGAAGTATGGAATGTTCCTCTGCGTCCAGGATCTGACTTGCCCGGGCCGCTCCTTCCTGCACTCGGCGAGCATTGCCGCTCGCTTGCCCACGATTGCTGCCATCGAAGGTAACGGTCGACAGTATTGCCCCGCGGGAAACCGTGGTTGGACCGATCGTTATCCGACGATGTTCGAGGTCACCGACGGCATGCTTGGCACCTCAGTGCTCGATGGCCTAGGGCTTGGCTACCAATAATAATCGGCAGCCGCCATCCTCCGGACGCGCAATAAATCAACCCCGCGCAGCCAGAGACGAACTGCGCGGGGTTCTCGAAGATGCTCGATCATTCCAGTTCGAGCGAACTTGCCATTGAACTTACGGGTTGGCTGGCGGCGGGTTTTCACCCGATTGCTCAACCGTGGTCGATTCGGTGACCGTAGTCTCGCCGCCAGGTGTTTCGACGGTTGTCTCGGTAGTCTTTTCCGCCTTCTGATCACAACCCATGGTCAACATGGCGACCATGCTCAGCGCCGCACAGAACGCGAAAAAGCGCTTCATCTGTTGAGTCTCCTTCGTTTGAGAACTTGTCGCTCGGCAAGCAACAGTGATTCAGCACGCTTTTACAGTTTGCAGAACACCTGCAACGAAACTTGGCCGCTACTGATTGAGATCCCGTCAGGCGGCACCATATTCCGCACTGCTGAATTTGGCCGCAAATCAGTCGATCTGACTCAATAGCGACCAACGTCATTGGTTATCTTGAGACCAATCTTTCCAATCTCGGATGATCACAAATGGCCACCCAGGGCCAAGAAATGAAACCAAGCGTTGTCAAAACAACGATCGTGGCCGCGCTGCTCTTGCTGTTGGGCTATGCCGTAAATGCCAATGACGTGCCGCCGATTGACCTTGATGGTTTTGATTACTCAGGCTCGGCCACACGCAAAACTACGAAACCTCGACCTGCTCCCCGCTGAACGCGCTCGCTTGAGCGATATTCGCTTGCTTCTACTACCAGGGGAAGAGCCGAACATTACACCTCGGCGGCCATTGGATCTATCTGTTCCCTCACCCGGTAGTGATACCGCTTGGAAGCGCCTGGATGATGAGCAGAACACGCCAGCAACTCCTGGACTTCGAAAGAACCAACGCCGTCACGCTCTCCGTTGACGACAATTTCGAATCCGCCACTGACGAGCTTCGCTCACTACTCGCAGTTAATCTCAGGAGACGGAACCGACACGCGCAGTCAAAGGATTGATCTATCGCACATGAGTTCGTTCGACGAAGACTCTTTCTCGATTCCCATCGAAACTGGTGGGCAACACCGGATTCGTATAGAAAAGCGGGGCATCGCGACGAACTGCGCATTTGCTCAACCGTGCGGCTCAAGCTACCTTGAAAACCTTCAAGGCAGCATCACCCGGCCGCCACACGCAACCAATGTTTGTCCCACCATGAAGCGACTTGCGTCGCTGAGCAGAAAGTGCACCACATCTGCCACTTCATCGGGCTGGCCGATTCGCCTCATCGGGGTTTCGTTGACAATCCGCTCCAGCACCGGTGCATCCACATCGTCGATGATTTCCGTTTCGATCAGCCCAGGCGCCACGGCATTGACGCGGATGTTGTGTGAAATCAGGGCCTCAGAGACGCTCTTGGTAAAGCCGATCACTCCCGCCTTGCTCGCTGAATAGGCGATTCCATAGGGCCGGCTGCGCAGTCCTGAGATCGAGGACATGTTCACAATCCGGCCGAACTTTCGGGCGATCATCTGCGGTTTGACAGCCCAGGTGACAATGAACAGCCCCGTCAGATTAATGTCAATCGTTCGCCGCCAATGTTCGAGGGTTGCGTCCTCATGCTGCACGTACTCGAAGATGCCCGCGTTGTTCACGAGCATGTCGATCGGGCCAAGTTCGTTGTTGACGCGAGTGACCATCGCTGCGACGGATGCTTCGTCCGCCACATTCCCCTGTACGGCAAGCGCCTTTGAGCCGGCAGCTTCGCACTGGCGAACCGTTGCGGCGGCGTCCGCTTCCTGTCGCTGATAATTGACAGCTACGCGAGCGCCAGCCTTGGCCAAACGCAGACAACATGCCCGCCCGATCCCGCGCGAGCCACCCGTCACAAGCACCGTGCGGTTCTCAAAGTCCGGTTCGCTCATTGTGAGCTTCTATCCTGTATTCTTAAGGCCCGCAGCAATGCCATTGATCGTGATAAACAGCGCGTGCTGCGCTCGCTCCTGAGCCGCCTCGTCGAGGCCATTGTCGCGAATCTCGCGTAGCAGCCGGAGTTGGATAAAGTTTAGCGGATCGACATAGGGATTGCGCAAGCGAATCGAGCGTTGCAGTAGTGGTTCGTTGTCGAGGACTGCTTTCTGCCCCGACACTTGGATAACACAGTGCACGGTTTCCTCGAAGGCCGACTGAATCGCCCCAAACACGCGATCCCGAATTCCCTCATCCTTCACCAGGCCCGCATAGAGGCGGGCAATGCCCATGTCTGATTTGCCAAGAGCGAGTTGAACATTGTCGATCAGCGACGTGAAGAACGGCCACTGCTTGTACATGTCGCGCATCAGCGCCAGCCGCTGGTCTCTCTGGGGGCCACCGACAAAAGCCGCAATCGCCCGCCCCACGCCGAACCAAGCCGGCAAGTTGTGCCGACTTTGCATCCAACTAAAGCCCCAGGGAATCGCCCGAAGGCCCGCAAACACATCGCCCCCTTTGCGGCGTGCCGGCCGAGAACCGATTCGCATTCCACTCAGTTCGTTAATCGGAGTGGCCTCTTGCCAGTACTCGAGCACTTCGGGCGTTTCATAAACAAATTCGCGGTACGCTCTGTAGGCGGTCGCCGCCAAGTCATTCATCGCGGCCGTCCAGGCCAGCTTCGGCGTCGCGCTGCGCTTGTGGGCGGGCGAGGATGCAATCAGAACCGCACTGACAAGCTGTTCCAGATGTCGCTCGGCAATTTCCGGATGGAAATAGAACTCGTTGATCACTTCCCCCTGTTCGGTGATCCTGATCCGCCCTTCGACCGAACCTGGCGGCTGCGCCAGAATTGCCCGATTCGTCGGACCGCCGCCGCGTGCAATGGTTCCACCGCGGCCGTGGAACAACGTCAACCCGATGCCATGCTCGGCGCAGCAACTCGTTAGCTTGTCCTGCGCCTGGTACAGCTCCCAGGTCGCGGTCAGGAAGCCCGCGTCCTTGTTGCTGTCAGAATAACCAATCATGACGACTTGCTCACGTCCCTGCGCTTCCAAATGTTCACGGTAACTAGGATGTGCGAATAGTGCCTGCATAATCGCCGGCGCGGCGACCAAGTCTTGACGCGTTTCGAACAGCGGCGCTATTGCCGGTAGTGACTGCTTATTCCCATCTTCGCGCAGACAAAGCCCATGCCGTTTGGCCAGGAGCAGCACTCCCAAAACGTCGTCGACGCCTTTGGTCATGCTGATGATGTAAGGACCGATAACTTCCGGACCGTACAGTTCGACCGCCCGGCCGATCACCCGAAACAGTCGCAGCATTTCGCCGGTTGCCTCGGTATAGGACGACGGCTCGCCGAGTTCTGGGGTTCTCGCTGCGAGCTGCCTAGTCAGCAAGGCGACGCGTGCCTCTTCCGAAAGCTGTTGGTAGTCCTGGGCGATGTCTAGTCGCGCGAAGATTTCGGCTAAGGCCTGATCGTGCGCATCACTGAGCTGCCGGATGTCCAGCCGGGCCACGCTCACGCCAAACACGCCGGCTTGAATAAGCGTGTCTTTGAGAATCGAGTCCGCGATCGTGTCCGTTTGCCCATTGCGCAAGCTACGATCGATCCGCTCGAGCGGCCGAATAAGATCGCTGGCAGAGCGAATGTCCGCCATCGGTGAATTGTCATTCTCTAATAGCCGCGACTTCACAGGGTCACGATTGGCGTCGTCCAGGTTCGCCTTAAGTGCTGCCGCCAATAAACGGTAAGGCTCCTCGGGATACTGCTCGGCCAGAAACCGCACATGACGGGAAAAATCAGCCGCCTCCTCTTGAAGTAGAGACAGCAGTTCGGCGCTTGGCTCGTGGAGCTTCTCCGAGAGGCTCAGCGAACGATTGAGGCGACGCACCTTTTCGGAATGCTTTGAGAGCGCCAGACCACGATGCAGACGCAGCGTTTCAGCCGTCACGAAGGCCGTCACGTTGGGATTTCCATCGCGATCGCCACCAATCCAACTACCGAACGTCAAGAATCGCTGCGGCATCTTAACGTGCGGATAGAACTCTTCGAGCGCGCTTTGCATCGCCCGATAAACCCGCGGAACCACCTCCCAGAGCGTCGTCTCGAAGTAGTGCAGGCCGGTCTTGACCTCATCCGTCACCAGCGGCTTGGCCACGCGACTTTGGGCTGTCAGCCAGAGAATCGTTATCTCGGCCTGTAGCTCGTCCTTAGCACGCGATTCTTCCGAGGGTAGCAGCTTGCCGCTATCGAGTTCGCCGAGCAGCCGCCCGATATGCCGAAGCTTAGAGATTACCGTACGACGTTTGGCCTCGGTGGGATGCGCCGTGAAGACGGGCTCGACGTGCAATCGGTCGACGATCTCCTGCATCTCGATCTCATCGACGCCATCCTGCCACAGTTCACCGATCGCCGCACGAATCGACTCGTCGACCGCCCGTGGCGACTCTGCGCGAATCCTGCCTCGCAGCACGCGCGCCCGGTGATGATCCTCTGCCACGTTGATGAGTTGAAAATAGATCGTGAACGCCTGGGCAACTGCTTCCAGGTTCGTCGGATCGAGTGATTCGACCAGACCATTCAAGCGGGCCGAGACTTCGGCCGACGAATCCTTGTCGCCGCGGCGAACTTTCGAAAGGGCTCGAAATCGCTCTTCCAATTCGTAGACGTCGACGCCGGCCTGCCGACGGATGACTTTGCCCAGAATGTCGCCAAGCAGGTGGATGTCGGCGGAAAGTGCTTTGTGCGAAGGTTTGTGCATACTGGCAGCGGGCGATAATAAGGAGAGTCAAGAATTACGAACTTCCGCCAAACCGCCTGCGATTGAGTTTAGCGTCTAGCGGGCAGTTTCTGTAGCGGTCAAAATCGGCGGCCTGTCGGCGGCGGACCGGCTTTCGATACAATACCTTGGTCCAGTTCGAGATTTCTGCGGCTCAAGGACACCACCCCTTCATGGATCTTGGTCGATTCCCTCGTGTTTCGCTCTGCCATCGGCCGACTCCGCTAGAGCCGCTGCGCCGACTCACCGAGTATCTCGGCGGCCCCACGATATACGTCAAACGCGACGATTGCACAGGCCTGGCCCTGGGGGGAAACAAAGCCCGGAAGCTTGAGTTTCTGGTGGCCGAGGCTCTCGCCCAAAATTGCGACACGCTGGTCACGATCGGAGGCCTGCAATCCAATCACTGCCGCCAGACCGCGGCCGCGGCTGCCCGCTATGGATTGCGGTGCGAGTTGATTCTGCCGCACCTGTCGCGATTCAACAGCGCGAAGTATGAAACCAGTGGCAACGTATTGCTCGACCAACTTTTCGGGGCGAAGTTGCACGTTGTGGCCAGCATGGAAGCGGCAGTCAGTCGTATTAAGGAAGTGCTCGACGGCGTTCGCGCCCGTGGCAATAGCCCTTACTTTATTCCCGCCGGCGGCTCCACTCCGCTCGGCGCGCTGGGTTACGTGGACGCCGCCCGCGAACTTGTCGATCAGGCCGCCGCCCAGGAGCTGACGATCGACCAGGTTGTCGTCACGACTGGCAGTTCCACGACGCACGCTGGACTCGTGGTCGGCATGCACGTGCTTGAACTCGAGCAGAAGAAATCCCAAACACCTCCGATTGCAGGAATCTCGGTTTATCAGCGCGAGCAGCCAGCTACGGCGCTGGTGCGGCAAAGGGCCAGGGAAACCGCGGAGTTGCTGGGAATCTCGACCGAAGGGCTGGCCGAACGGGTCAGTGTGACGGATGCCTATCTGGGCCGCGGTTACGGCGAACCGACTGAGGGAATGGTCGAGGCGGTACAGCTCACCGCACGCCTTGAAGGGCTCCTGCTCGATCCCGTATATACCGGCAAAACCATGGCGGGACTCATCGACCAGGTTCGAAAAGGACGATTCTCCTCGACAGACAACATTGTCTTCATGCACACCGGCGGCATGCCTGCGCTGTTCGCTTATCGCGACGCATTCTCTTCGATTCTGGAAGCTGGGAGTGAGTAAGCCATGGCGGAATGGCAAAACTGGTCGGGTCTCGTCACCTGCAATCCGGGCGAGATCGCATTTCCGACAAGCGAAGCGCAGGTGGGCGAGCTTGTCGTTCGGGCCTCGGCCGCTGGAAAGAACGTTCGCGTATGCGGCAGCGGACACTCGTTTCAGCCCCTGTGCGTCACCAGCGACCTGCTGATCTCGCTCGATCATCTGACCGGAATCGAATCGGTCAACTGGGAAGCCGGCGAAGCCACGATCCTGGCTGGCACCAAGCTGCATGACATCGGCGCGCCGCTGGCGGCTCACGGGCTGGCGCTTGAAAATCAGGGAGACGTCGACGTGCAGGCCCTGGCTGGCGCGGTCTCGACCGGAACGCACGGCACCGGCCGCGAACTTGGCAGCATCTCTACCCAGGTCGTCGGGTTGCGGATCGTGGCAGGCGATGGCTCGCTGCACCAAGTCACGTTGCGAGACGATCCGGACACTTTTCGTGCGATGGCGATTTCGCTGGGATCGTGCGGCGTGCTCACAGCCATCCGCATGCGGCTGTTGCCGGCGTATCGTTTGCACGAACGCACTTGGCGTGAGCCCATCGACGAGTGCCTGGTGCGTCTGGAAGAGCGAATCGCGGCCACCCGACATTACGAGTTCTTCTGGTATCCGCAAGCAGACGAAGCCTTCTGCAAGGCCCTGCAGCCTACCAACGCCGATCCTTCGCCGCTCGATTCCCGAGAAGGCGAACGGATCGATCACAACTATCGCGTATTTCCGACAGCGCGAAACGTCCGCTTTAACGAGATGGAATACGCAGTCCCGGAAGAAACGGGACTCGCCTGTTTCGCCGCGATCCGCAAGCTGATGCGCGAGCGCCATCCGCACATTACCTGGCCGGTCGAGTATCGCTCGGTGGCCGCCGACGAGCTGGACTTCAGTCCCAATTACGGTCGTGCCACGATCGCCATCTCGATTCACCAGGCCGCCGAACTCGATCATCGCCCATTCTTCGCCGACGCGGAACCAATCTTCCGCACACACGGAGGCCGGCCGCACTGGGGCAAGCTCCACTCGCTGTCGGCCCGAGAGCTGGCGCCGCTCTATCCCCGCTGGCAGCACTTCGCCAGTGTTCGTGAGCGATTCGATCCGCGGGGCGTGTTCCTGAACGACCATTTGCGGCGGATCCTCACCGGCTGAACAGCAAGCAATCGCGAGGCTACGAAAGCGGCGGTAACTTTGCGGCTTCGCTAGCAAGACTTTTCCCTCCCTCGCCACGCACACCCCGCGATCGTCAAAAACCGGTGCGTTCAGCACCCCAAACCGGTCGATTCTAAGGATGACACGCCGCTCTCCCTTCCGCATTCTTTCTTTCTCCCGTCACCTACTCTCGCATGGCGCCCGCGCCGCTCCGCTCCCAAGCTGCCTCGCCGCTTCCTGTCAGGCCGATCGTCCGGGCGCTGATCGCGCTGGCGATCTCGCTCGCGGCAAGCCTTTCGCCGGCAATAGCCCAGGTGGACTACGAGCCACTTCTCGCGCCCGATGAGCCGGCTCTTCAGCTCACGCCGCTGCGTAACTGGTGGCGAACGCACGAAACGCGGAACGAGGACGTCGAAGGCGTGATCGAAACCGATCGCCCCGACTTCACCGCCGCCGACACGCTCGTTCCCACAGGTTGGGCTCAGCTCGAAAGCGGTTATCAGTTCACGTACACCAAGAGTGGCGAGAGCGTGAAGAATCAATACTCCGCGCCGCAGTTGAACCTCCGTCTGGGGCTTTCCGAATGGGTCGAGCTTCGCACGCTCTGGTCGGGTTTTCAAACGACCGCCGAACGGAACGAAATTACTGGCGCCCGTTTGGTCGATAGCACGCTGTTCAATCTCCAGACCGGCTTCAAGTGGAAGATCAGCGACGAAGACGGCCTCATTCCGCAGTCCGCACTCATCACGACGCTCTTTCTCCCGACTGCCGGCCACACGGGAGAAGACAAAGTCTCGCCGATGATCGACTATATCTACGGCTGGCAAATCGTCGACAAGCTGCGTCTGTGCGGTAGCACCGGCATGATCTTCGCCGATCATGGTGATGTGCATAAAACCGAGTTCTATCAATCGCTCGTTTGCGAGCAGACCTGGCAGGAAAGCTTCAGCACCTATTTCGAGTGGTACGCCACGCAAACTGACTCCTACTATCGTCTGGCTTCCGGACACAACATGGACGGCGGATTCACCTGGCGACCCTGGAAGAATATCCAGTTCGACTGGCGGGCCGGCTTTCCCGTGGGCAGCGCCGACGACACATTCTTCACGAACGTGGGCTTTTCCGCGCGTTATTAGCAACTCATTAGCCCCCCAGGTTTTTCCCGCTTCTTCACCGCGGCAGGGTTTCCCTCGCCACGGGGGCCAGCTAGGCTAAAGCGGAACTTGCTCGCCGTCCTGCCAACCGATCCCGCGAGGTGCACCGTGTCGCGATTTTTGCTCCTGGCCCTGCTGTTGAATCTGCTCGCCGTGCCGACTTTGGCACACGACGATCACGCCCCGCCGAAGGTGCTCGACGACGACCTCTATCGCGCCACGCCAATGCCCGACCGGATCATCCTCACCTGGAAGGGCGACCCGGCCCATTCGCAAGCCGTCACCTGGCGAACCGACGGTTCGATCAAGCAGGGTCTGGCCGAAATCGCCGAGGCCACCCCCGGGCCGGACTTCGCCAAGAACCCTAAGCAGCTCACTGCGAGCACCGAACCGTTTGAAAGCAATCTCGGCCTGGCTCATTATCACAGCCTCGATTTCACGGAATTGAAACCGGCAACGAAGTACGCCTATCGCGTCGGCGACGGCACCAACTGGAGCGAATGGTTTCAGTTCACCACTGCCAGCGACCAGCCCGATGCCTTCTCGTTCATCTATTTTGGCGATGCTCAAACGCAAGTCCGCTCGCATTGGTCGCGGGTGATTCGCGAAGCCCATAGCGATGCTCCCAAGGCCCGGTTCATGATTCACGCGGGCGACCTCGTGAACAACGGCACGCGCGACGCCGAATGGGGCGAATGGTTTGGCGCGGGTGGCTGGTTGAACGCGATGGTTCCCAGCGTGCCCACGCCAGGCAACCACGAGTATGCCCGCGATCCGGAGCGGCCGCTGCTCAGGCGTGATCTGACGGCGCACTGGCGGCCGCAGTTCACGCTGCCCGAGAACGGCATCGAAGGTCTCGAAGAGTCGGTCTACTACCTCGACTACCAGGGCGTGCGGATCATTTCGCTCAATTCGAATGAGAAGGAACGCGAACAGGCGCCTTGGCTCGAAAGCGTGCTCCAGGACAATCCCAATCGATGGACCGTGCTCACGTTTCATCACCCGGTCTACTCGACGGCGAAGGGGCGCGATAATCCCGACATCCGCAACATGTGGAAACCGATCTTTGACAAATACCGCGTGGACCTGGTGCTGCAGGGTCACGACCACGGCTACGGCCGCTTCAGTGGCGAGCTCTCCGAGAACGTCGGCACCGGGCAGAACACGCAAAGTCCCGAAGGGGGCACCGTGTACGTCGTCTCGGTCAGCGGGCCGAAGATGTACAACGTCGAACGGACGCCGGCCATGGCCCGGGCTGCTGAGAACACGCAGCTTTACCAGATCATTTCGATCGACGGCGATGCCTTGCGTTACGAAGCCCGCACGGCGACCGGCGAGTTGTACGACGCATTCCGGCTGAAAAAGAAGCCGGGCGAGCGGAACGAACTCGTCGACGAGATTCCCGAGACGCCCGAGCGGCTGGGGATCCTGAAGAAGGAATAGCGGCGACCGGTTCGCGGTTGCAATCGCTGGTTCGAATTGTCAAAGAGCTTGCGCTGCGCGAGTGTGAAGTTTTCAGTGTTCAGTTTTCAGCAAAGAAGAATGTGCTGAATTCCTTGTTGCTGAACACTGAAAACGGAACACTTGAAACTCTCCCCAAAAACTTTCCCCGGCCGTTTCTCGGCGTTCGATTTTGCGCGTGTGTGCGCTGAAGTTTTCGTGAAAATGATGTTTCGGGCGCACACACCCATCCTGGCAAAGGCTTTCCGCGGCACTGGCGCGGGCGCGTGAGTCTCGCGGCTTCTGCAGGTTCTCAGCAGTGCGGGCATA
>Ga0172362_10002538_pt1 | contig 15803 bp, 8 predicted proteins | sample LakKivs1_kivu2a2_FD_114534 | JGI IMG/M metagenome (GOLD analysis project Ga0172362, IMG submission 114534) | Sediment microbial communities from Lake Kivu, Rwanda - Sediment s1_kivu2a2 | ecosystem: Environmental > Aquatic > Freshwater > Lake > Sediment | place: Rwanda: Western Province, Lake...
CACCGTCATCGGCTACACCGACAAGGAGGCCCACGAGGCGGGCAGGGCCCTGGCCGCCATCGGCGGGCTGCGCAAGTTCGCCGGAAACCACGTGCTCTACCGCCGCGGGCGGCTGTGGGTGATGCCCCAGGCGGCCGGACTCGACGTCGAAAAGGACGCCGACAAGATCACCACCGTCCAGCGGTTCAGCAAGGCCTATTTCGACCTGGTCCACGCCAACAGCCGGGCCGACAACGAGGTCCTCGCCAGCCAGCGCGAGGGTGAGGAGCTGCTGGTCCGCTTCCGCGACACGACGTATCGCGTGGTGGAGTAGCGCGGCCGCCGCTACCGCGTCGGGACGGCGACTTCCTCGCGTCGCCAGGGGCGCAGGACGCCCTTGCTGTCGAGGTAGGCCTCGCAGCGGGTCATCATCCCCGCGTCGTTGCTGTGCCCGTCGAACTGGAGGCTCAGGAACGGCTTGCCGGAGGCCTTGCGGATGAAGTGCTTCAGGAACGAGTCCGGGCCGCACTTGAAGTTGGTGACGTAGATGATGTGCAGGTTGGGCCGGCTGCCGACGATACTCGCGGCGGCCAGGATCCGCTGGCCCAGGTTCCAGTACATGTTCGCGTTGACCCCGCGCACGTCCTGGTCCTCGGTGGGCAGGAAGTCCAGCGGCACGACGTTCACGCCGTACTGCTCGCGGAGCTTGGCGGCCACGGAAAGGTTCATGCCGCCGTCGTGGACGTTGTACGGCCGGCCCACCAGCACGATGCCCGTCTCGCCCGTGCGTTGGAGCGTCTCCAGGGCGCGCCGCCCGGCGGCGGCGACGCGGGCGTCGAAGTCGTCCTGGGCGGCGAAGGCGGCCCCTGCGGCCGCGGCGACCTTCCGACGAGGCACGCCGAGGCGCCGGAAGAACCGCTCCAGCTCGCGCGCGACGAACGGGCGGCCCTGGCGGAAATGCACCGTGGGCGTAAGCAGCCGCCCCGCAGCCTGCGCCAGCGCCGGAGACTGGCGGCAGACGTACGGCAGCGTCTGGTGCCACGGGCACAGGTGGCTCTCGGTGTGCATCCACCGCGTTTCGGCCGAGATGACGTTTGGCAGGAAGATGTGGTCCACCTGCTTGGCGATCAGGTCGGCCACGTGCCCGTGGGCGGCGATGATGGGGAAGCACGGCTCGGCGACGACGGCGTCCAGCCCGGCCTGGACGATTCGCTTGTTGGTCGGGTCGCTCAGGACGGTGGCGAAGCCCATGTGCGCCAGCAGCGTCCGCCAGAACGGAAGCTGCTGCCAGGCGAACATGGTCAGCGGGATACCGACGGTCCGCGCGCCGCCCGGCGGCGCCGGCAGGGCCGATCCGTCCAGCAGCCAGCCCGTCCGCAGCGCCAGCAGGTCCTCGATGACCGGCTTGCGGGCGGCCTTGGCGCGCTTGCGGTAGCGGTCGGAGCACTTGTCGCCCCAGTAGGTCTTCTCCCCCTCCACGGTGAACTCCTGGATCGCGCAGGCGTTGGAGCAGCCGCGGCAGGTGAACTCGCGCAGCTTGTAGTCCACGGCGGACATGTCGTAGCCGCGGAATCGCGACCGTCGCGCGGCCGCGCCTCGCCGCTCGCTTTCCTCCGCGCGCGGCACCACCGGAATGTACTGGCCGATGGTCTGCCTGCGCTGGCCCTCTTCCGTGTTCCGGGCTCCGGGTTCCGTGTTCCGGCATACAGTTTCCGGCGCATAGAGCATTTTGTCCCGCGCCAGCAGCGCCGCGCCGATGGCCCCGATCACGCCGTTGTGCGGCGGGACGATGATGGGCTTGTCCAGCACCGCGGCGAACGCCGCCGCCACCGCGTCGTTGTAGGCCGTGCCGCCCTGAAAGAAGATGCACTGGCCGATCTTCCGCCCCCGCACGACGCGGTTGATGTAGTTGTAGACCACCGAGTAGGCCAGCCCTGCCACCAGGTCGCGCTTGCTGGCGCCGCGCTGGAGGTAGCTGTTCACGTCGCGCTCCATGAACACCGTGCAGCGCTCCCCCAGGCGGATGGGCGCCTCGCTGGAAAGCGCCGTCGCCGCGAACTCGCCCTTGATGGCGATGTCCAGCTCCTCGGCCCGCTCCTCCAGGAAACTGCCCGTCCCGGCCGCACACGCCTCGTTCATCGTGAAGTCGACCACCACGCCGTCCTGGAGTGAGATGTACTTGGCGTCCTGGCCGCCGATCTCGAAGATGGTGTCGGGCACCTGCCCGTCGAGCAGCGTGCGTCCGACGAACATGGCGCCGGTCTTGTGTGCGGTGATCTCGTCGTTGACGGTGTCGGCGCCGATCAGTTCGCCGATCAGCTCGCGCCCGCTGCCGGTGGTGCCCGCCCCGCGGACGCGGACGCGCCCGCCCCAGTCGCGCTCGAGCTGGCGCAGGCTGTCGGCGACGACCTCGATGGGCCTGCCCTTCGTGGGCACGTAAATCTCCTCGATCACGTGCCCGTCGGCGTCGATGAGCACCACGTTGGTGGACACGCTGCCGATGTCCAGGCCGAGGTAGGCGTCGATCCACTCGCCCGTGCGGGGCGGCTCGAAGTCCTCGATCCGGTCGCGCAGCAGGACGACGTTGTCCATGCTGAGTGATGGCGTGGTGGGGAAGGCCGCCCCCGTCGCGTCGCCGGTCGCCCGCAGGTCCGCCAGGCGCGAGAAGTCCAGCGCCCGCGGCTGCTGGCTGGCCGTCACCGCCGCCCCGATGGCCGCGGCGTGGGCGAAGGCCGGCGGGACCGTCAGATCCTCCTCGCCCAGTCCGAACGCCTCGCGCATCGCGCGGACGACGGCGGCGTTGGCGGCCACGCCGCCCAGGAACACCACGGGCTTGTCCACCGGGTGCGACCGGACGACCGCCGTGCGGAAGTTCCGCGCCACCGCGTCGCACAGCCCCCGCAGCACCTCCGCAGGAGAGTAGCCCTTCTGCTGGGCGTGGATCATGTCGCTCTTGGCGAACACGCTGCATCGCCCGGCCACCTGCGCCGCGCGCGGGGCCGACAGGACGATGCGCCCGATGTCCTCCACGGCGAACTTCAGCCGGCCCGCCTGCTGGTCGAGGAACGCCCCGGTCCCGGCCGCACAGTCGCCGTTGGTGGCGTAGTCGACGATGCCGTAGGCGCCGTGGTCGGCGCGGCTGAGGCGGAGGTACTTGCTGGTCTGCCCGCCCATTTCGAAAACGCAGCGGGCGTCGATGCCGGCGGCGGCCAGGCCCATGGCGATGGCCCGGAACTCGTTGACGGCGGCGGCGTCGAGGCGTTCGGCCAGCAGGGCGGCGCCGCTGCCGGTGAGGCAGGCGGCGGCGATCGCCCCGGCGCCCAGGGCGGCGTCCAGCTCGGTGAGCATGCGTGCGGCGGCGGCGGCGGGCCGGCCCCGCGTCCGGCGGTACTCGCCCACGAACAGGCGTCCGAAACCGTTGCCCCCCGACGGCAGCTCGCGCAGCATCGCCTCGCCCGCGGGGACCTCCAGGCCCACGTCCGTGACCACCACCGCCGCCTTGAGGCTGACGGCCCCGATGTCCAACCCGACGTAACAGCCCACGATAGCAGCTCCCGGCCGCGTCTGTCGGCACGCCCCGCGGGGCTTGGTGTTCGCTCCCTCGAACGCTCCATCCTATTCCGGCCGGACATTATCTACGCGATGGAGCGTTTCGACAAGGTGGAAACGGACATCCCACAGAGCCGCCGCGTGTCGCGGCGGATGGCTTCGGATGCGGCGCCGTCGTCGCGGCCATCCGCCGCGACACGCGGCGGCTCTGTGGGAAGGTCGACGAGCTTCCGCCGCTCCCCCAGCGAGCGTCCCCCTGTGCAGACCGCCACCTTCTTCCTCGCCGTCGTCCTCGTCGTCGTCCTCGTCGTCGGTCGTTTCTTCTCCCTCTCCGCGCAAAAGGAAAGCCTCCACCACTGTGCCGGAGCGGCCATTGGAAGAAGAACCCATTATGTCTAGGTGGGCAGCAGCCGGCCGCCGGAGCAGCCCGGACTCAGCCTCCCAGTAATGGGGTATCGGTTCTTTTCAACTAGGCCGCCGTGTCGGACACGGCAGAGGCTTATCTCACGGATGCATTATAGCACCTCCTGTATCGGTTCGGCGCGGGCAAAAGCATGAGCCCACCTGTGCCGCGGCGCCGCGCGCCTGTCAACCGTCGCCGCGGCGACCAGGCGAATAGAATGTCCCGACGCGAGAAGCCCCGGCCGCGACGCCGCGCGGAGGCGCCGAAGGCGCCGGCGCCGCCGGCCGGGCGACCACGCCGAGCAGATAGGGCGCGCCGGGCGCCGGTCTGCCGCCGCGAGCAGCCGCCACCGGGCGCCCGCGGAGAAACACACATGCTCCCGACACGCAGAACGACCCCCCGCGGCGGACCGGCACTGATCGTCCTGGCGGCGTGCGCCTGCCTGCTGGCGCCGGCCGCGGCGCCGGCGCAGGGGCCGCCCGACTGGCACAGGGGCACCTGGCCGCTCATCACCACCAGCGTGACGGCCTACAACGGCTGGGTCTACGCCGTCGGGCGGACGGAGGGCACGTACGGCTACGTCGTGTGGTACGTGCCGCTGGCGCCGGAGGGCGGCGCGGTGGTCATCCGCCACGGCATCTCGACGACCTACGTGTCGGTCGGGCCGCGGCAGTTCGTCATCGACGACACCACGGGGCAGACCGAGGAGCTGCGCAACGGACAGATATACCGGCGCTACGGGCCGCAGAACGGAACCACCTGGTCGCCGCCCATACGCCGGCCCCGGCCGACGGCGCCGAGCACCGAGCAGCCGCCGGCGGCGACCGGCGAGGCGCCCGGCCTGCAGACGCTGTCGCGCCGCCAGGAGCTGCTGCGCCGCGCGACGGAGGCCACCGAGGCGTACTTGTCGGCCCAGGCCGACCTGGCCCGCCTGCGCAACGACCGCACGACGCTGCCGGGGAAGATCGAGCAGGCCGAGCAGGCCGTCGCCCGCACCCAGGAGCGCGCCATGTACGCCCGCATGCGCCTCGAGCAGCAGCTCCGCGCGCCGGTGCCGGGAGTCGCCATGCCCACCGGCGGGCCGTTTCCCCAGTGGCCCGGCCTGATGGAGGCCACCGAGCACCTGACCTCCGAGCAGTCGCAGCGCCTCGACAAGGCCCAGCAGCAGGTCGTCGATCTGACCGAGAAGCTCAACGACGTGCAGGACAAGATCGACGAGCTGCGCCAGGCCGGCGGGCACGAGACGGAAATCAGGGCCCTTCGCCCCAAGGCCCTCGAGCTGCGCAGGCAGCTTGGCGAGGCCAACCTAAACGTGCGCGACCTGCTGCTGCAGGGCCAGGTCAACCGCGCCGCCGACATCGACCCGTCGCTGCGCGGGCAGCTTCAGGCGGCCGTGCAGAAGATCCTCGACCTGACCGCCCTGCTGCGCGTCAGCGAGGAGAAGATGCGTTCGGCCTCGACCGTCGCGGCGGCGGGGGGAAGCCGGCAGCAGCTTCAGGCGGCCGTCAACGCCAACCTGGAGCTGATGAAGAAGCGCACGGAGGCGTACAATCAGCTCAGCGCGCTGATCGACAAGGCGTACGAGAAGGCCGCGCCGCCCGCCACGCAACCGGCGGGCCTGTCGAGCAGGTGAGCGATGGAACCTGCGGATACGGCCGCAGAGCCGCCGCGTGTCGCGGCGGACGCCTTCGAATACCGCGCCGTGTCCGCAGGCTCTATCCCGTACAATCTCCCTTCATCCGCAGCGCCCTGTTCCGCTGGAAGCTGGAAGCTGGTGGCTGGAAGCTGGAAGCTGGTAGCTGGAAGCTGATAGAGCATGAACGAAGCCGAAGCTCGCCAGTACGTGCAGGTCCGCTCTCTGGCGGCCCGCCAGGCCGCCGCCGTGCTGGCCGTCTCCCCCGGCCGGCAGCGCGAGGACGCCCTGCGCGCCTGTGCGGCCGCCCTGCGACGCTCGGGGCCGTCGCTGAAGGACGCCAACGCCGCCGACCTGGACGCCGGGCGACAGGCGCACCTGCCCGAGCCGCTGCTGAAGCGCCTGGCCCTCGACGAGCGGCGGATCGAGGCGATGGCGGCGGCGCTGGAGGAAATCGCCGCGCAGGTCGATCCGGTCGGCAGGACGGCGGCGGCGTACAACCGCCCCAACGGCCTGCGGATCGAGAAACGCCGCGTGCCCATCGGCGTGATCGCCATCATCTACGAGAGCCGCCCCAACGTCACCTCCGACGCGGCCGGCCTGTGCCTCCGCAGCGGCAACGCGGCCATCCTCCGCGGCGGCAAGGAATCGCTGCGGTCGAACCTCGCGATCGCGGCCGCCCTGCGCGAGGGCCTGACGGCCGCGGGCCTGCCCCAGGCCGCCGTCACCGTCGTCGACGAGACCGACCGCGCGATCGTGCCGGCCCTGTGCCGCGCCGAGGGGCTGATCGACCTGATCATCCCCCGCGGCGGCAAGGGGCTGATCCGTGCCGTCGTCGACGCCGCCACCATCCCCGTCATCAAGCACCTCGACGGCGTCTGCCACGTCTACGTCCACGCCGCGGCGGACCTGGACATGGCCGAGAAGATCGCCGTCAACGCCAAGTGCCAGTATCCGGCCGTGTGCAACGCGATGGAGACGCTGCTGGTGGACGCTGCCGTCGCCGAGGCGTTCGTGCCGCGGATCGCGGCCGCGATGCGCCGGCGCGGCGTGGAGCTTCGCGGCTGCGAGCGCTGCCGCCGGCTCGTGGCCGACATGAGGCCCGCCGGCGAGGACGACTGGCGGGCGGAGTATCTCGACCTGATCCTGGCCGTGCGCGTGGTGGACGGCGTTGCGGCCGCCATCGAGCACGTCAACACCTACGGCAGCAGGCACACCGACGCGATCGTCACGGGCGAGATCGCCGCGGCAGAGCGGTTCGTCAACGAGGTGGACTCGGCCAGCGTGATGGTGAACGCCTCGACGCGCTGGGCGGACGGCGGGCGCTACGGGCTGGGCGCCGAGATAGGCATATCGACCGACAAGCTGCACGCCCGCGGCCCGATGGGCGCCGAGGACCTGACGACCTTCAAGTGGATCGTCACCGGACGGGGGCACGTGGTGGAGTAGGGGGAATTGGCGATTGTCGGTTGTCGATTGCGGACTGCGGATCGCGGATTGAGGATTGCGGAGCAGGCGATGGGCGATTCGCGGTTCGCTGAAATCGCCGCTTGCGGTTCGCAGAACTTCTCACAGCGGTCCTCCGGGACCGCCGCTCGCGGTTCGCGGAACTTCTCACAGCGGTCCTTCGGACCGCCGCTTGCGGTTCGCAGAACGCCCCCCGCGCACCCGACGCCGCCGCATCTCGCCCAGCAGGTCGGCGCCGCTGCGGCGGTCGCGAAGCTCGACCACCCAACTGAAGCGGTTCAGCCCCGCCATCGTGACCTGCCACAGCTCGCGCCCGGCAACGTGATAAGACCCGTCCTTCGGTTCGATGCCCATGATGGCGCCGAGCATGGCGTAGCCCGTGCGCGAGGCCAGGCAGAATCCCACCGTCTCGACGCCCAGCTCGCTTGCGGCCTGGCAGACGCGCGGCAGGGGGTTGGCCACGTTCAGCAGCATCGCCCGCGGGCAGAGGCGCCCATCAGCTCCAGCGCCTCGGCGTCGACGTCGACGAGGGCCAGCTCGGCCGCGTCGAGGCGGTTGGCGAACGTCGCGCCGTTCAGCGCGCTGGGGCCGAACACGTAGCTGCCCGCAGCGATGATGGCGATCTTCAGGTCGCTCACGCTGGTTTCCTCACGGCGTCGATCCGGGCGACAGGCCCGCGTGGCCGGGCGCAGCATCTCAAAGTCCCTGCCGCCGTCGCTCGGGCGAGGCGCCTTGAGATACGCCCGCCTCGAAGGCAGGTCAAGGGCCGGCCGCCGAAACGGAGTCGGTATTTTGCTTGACCCGGTTTGGGGCGGAGGCCGACAATACACGGTCCGCCGGCCGGGGCCGGAACACTGTGCGCGTGGCCTCCGGCCGGCGGCTGGATAGAGCAGGCAACCGGGAAGGCGATGAACGCGAAGAATCTGCCGCTGAAGTTCGGTTTCGTGGCCGTTCTGACGGCCGTGTGTCTCTGGTCGCTCCACACGAAGGGCTGCCGTCAGGGCATCGACCTGAAGGGCGGCTACAGCCTGATTTTCGAGATCCGTTCGGGCAAGGCGGAGATCCAGCGTCTGGAGGAGACGGTCAAGCACCTGCGGGACGAGTTGGCGACGGCCGCCGAACCGCGCAAGAAGGAGCTGGACGAGCGCATCAAGCAGTTGGGGGAGGAGATCCGCGGGCTGCGCAGCCAGGAGGGGCAGCGCAATCTCGCCGACGACATGATCCGCATCCTGAAGGAGCGGATCGACCCGCAGGGGCTGCGCAACCTGGAGTGGCGCCCGGTGGGCGCCGACCGGATCGAGGTCCGCATGCCCGCCGGCAGCGAGGAAAGCCGCCGCCTGCTGGACGACTATCAGCGAGCGCTGGACCGCCTGGACGCCGGCAACGTGTCGGACCGGCTGGTCAGCCGGCTGCTCCAGGCCGACGCGGCGCGGCGCAAGGAGCTTCTGGCCGGCGTGGACGCGGTGCAGCGTCACGTGGTGGAGCAGTTGCTGGCCGCCTATGACATCGAGCAGGCGGCGAGGAAGGCCCTGGCGGCGGCGCGGCAGAGCGGCAACGCCGAGGCGATCAAGGCGGCCGAGGCGAACGTGGACAACGCGGCCGCGGCCTACAGCGCGCGGGCCGGCGAGCTGCGCGACATCCGCATCCGGCCGGACCACATTCAGAGCGTCCTGGGCAACTACCGCACGCCGAAGGAGGCCGAGGCGCTGAAGAAGAAGGAGCGCGAGGACCTGCAGAGTCGGCTGGAGGAGGACCTGGCGGCGGTGATGGACCGTTACCGCAGCCGCCAGGAGCTGCTCCAGCAGGCGATCCTGACGGCCAAGCAGCCCGAGCGGCGCAGCGCCCTGGAGGCGGAGCTGGCGGCGGTGAAGGACGCCCGCCAGAAGCGTCAGAAGCAGCTTGACGAGGTGGTGGCGGCCTACAAGGCGTGGGCGAACGTGCGGCAGACGCTGGAGGACCCGGCCGACCTGCAGCGGCTCATCGCGCGGGCGGGCGTGCTGGAGTTCCGGATCGTCGCCGGCTCGAACGTCGGGGCCGAGATCGACCGGCGGACGGAGGAGCACTACCGGGAGATGCTGCGCAAGCAGGGCCCGGAGGAGGTGCTGCGCCGGGGCGGGCCGTACGCGTGGTTCCCCATCCGCCACAACGACCGCAAGAGCTTCCCGGGCATGATCCTCGAGGAGTACGCCGGCAAGTGGTACATCCTGCTGAGCAACCGCCCGGGCTACGTGATGCTGCACAGCACCACCGGCCCGCGCTGGTCGCTGCGCAACCCCCACCGCGACAGCGACGAGATGGGCCGCCTGGCGGTGGGCTTCGAGTTCGACGAGGCCGGGGCGAGGATGTTCTACAACCTCACCAGCACCCACAAGGGCAAGTCGATGGCGATCCTGCTGGACAACGAGGTCTTCTCGGCCCCGACGATCCAGTCGGCGATCTCCAGCCGGGGCATCATCCAGGGGCGGTTCACGCCGGAGGAGGTGGACGAGATGATCCGCCTGCTGGACGCCGGGAGCCTGCCGGCGCGGCTGAACCCCAACCCGGTTTCGGTGCGGACGTTCGGGCCGCAGTTGGGGCGCGAGAACCGCCAGAAGGGCCTGCGGGCGGCGGTGTACGCGATGATCGCCGTGGCGGCGTTCATGATGGTCTACTACCTGCTGGCCGGGTCGATCGCCGACGTGGCGCTGCTGCTGAACATCGTGCTGGTGCTGGGGGCGATGAGCCTGCTGGAGGCGGTGTTCACGCTGCCGGGCATCGCGGGGGTGGTGCTGACCATCGGCATGGCGGTGGACGCCAACGTGCTGATCTTCGAGCGCCTGCGCGAGGAGCAGGCCAAGGGCCAGTCGGTGCGCATGGCGCTGAAGAACGCCTACGAGCGGGCGTTCAGCGCGATCTTCGACTCCAACCTCACCACGCTGATCACCTGCCTGATCCTCGGCTGGGTGGGCACGCTGGAGGTGCGCGGCTTCGCCATCACGCTGGGACTGGGCGTGGCGTTCAGCATGTTCACGGCCCTGCTGGTGACGCGGTGGATATTCCAGTTCTTGCTGGAGCGCGGCTGGGTCCTCCGCCCGCTGAAGATGCTCCAGGTCATCCGCGTGCCGCAGGTGAACTGGATGGGCAAGCGGCACATGTTCTGGGCCCTGTCGGCGACGGTCATCGGCGTGGGCATCGCCTCGCTGGTCTGGCAGGGAAGCGACATCCTGGGAATCGAGTTTTCCTCCGGCACGAAGGCGGTGGTGCAGCTCCGCGAGGACGCCTTGATCGGCCAGCCGGCCGAGCTGCCTAACGACGAGGAGGTCCGGACGCTGTTTTCCTCCACGGCCCGCAAGCTGGCCGGCGAGGCGGCGGACAAGGCGCGCCAGGCGGCTGCCGCGGGCAACGCCTCCGCCGAAAGCGCCGAGCGCCTCCGCGCGGCGCAGTTCGAGAAGCTGGCCACCTCAGCCAACGTGGTGGGGCTGCTCAACGAGCAGAAGGTCAAGGACTTCCTCGACCGCTACGACCTGAACAGGGACGCGACGATCACGCGCGAGGAGCTGCTGGCGGCCAAGGTGCGCCCGGCCTTCGTGGACAAGCTCATGCAGCGGCTGAAGGCCAAGGGCGGCGTGCTGACCCGTGCCGAGCTGGCCGGCCTGCCCACCCTCAGCTACGAGATATCCACCACCGAGACCAACCTGAACCTGATCCAGGACGCCGCGCGCGTGGCGTTCGGGCCGGCGCTGAAACTGCGGACCATGTGCGAGTACCGCCCCGCCGCCGACGAGTACGTCCCGCCGCTGGGGCTGACCACCGACGCCGACGGCAAGGCGCGGGTGGAGGTGGTGGACACCTCGCCGTACCGCGAGAAGGAGGAGCAGTACGTCGGCGGGGTGGCGGTGGTGGTCAAGGGTGTCAATCCGCCGCTGACCGAGCAGGACCTGGCCGACCGCGTCGGCGACGTGCACTCGGCCGAGGGCGACGTGCGCGACACGTACGTCATCGGCCTGGGCCGGCCCAGCGAGGGGGCCTTCACGTCGCTGGCGGTGCTGGTGAAGCTGGACGTTCCGGCCGCCCAGTGGAGCGAGGAGGCGCGGCGGGAGGTATCGGCCGTGCATCAGAGCCTGGAGCGCCAGCAGACGATGCAGGCGACGAGCTTCGACGCGGCGATCGCGGGGCGTGCGGCGCAGCGGGCGCTGATCGCCATCGTCCTGAGCTGGGTGGCCATCGTGCTGTACCTGTGGCTGCGGTTCGGCTCGGCGCGGTGGGGGCTGGCGGCGGTCATCTGCCTCGTCCACGACACGCTGGTGGTGGTGGGCATGCTGGCGGCGACGGGCTGGCTGTACAACACCTTCGTCGGGCACCTGCTGGGCATCGGGTGGTTCCGGATCGACCTGGCGATGGTGGCGGCGATCCTGACGGTGATCGGCTACTCGGTCAACGACACCATCGTTGTCTTCGACCGCATCCGCGAGAACCGCGGCAAGCTGACGACCGTCAGCACGCCGGTTATCAACCGGTCGATCAACCAGACGCTCAGCCGCACGCTGCTGACGTCGGCGACGACGCTGCTGGTGGTGTTCATCATGTACGTCTGGGGCGGAGAAGGCATAAAGGGCTTCAACTACGCCCTGCTGATCGGCATCATATTCGGCACGTACTCCTCGGTGGCGATCGCCAGCCCGCTGCTGCTGGGCTTCCGCAAGGCGCTGCTGCCGGGGCTGGCGGAGCCGGCCGCCGCCTGAGGTGAGGAGGCGGCCGGGGCGGCCGCTCGCCGCCGTTGCGGCCTTGGCGGCCGGGGGCGCCGCGGCGCTCCAGATGGGTTGTGCTTCGATGTGGAAGTCGTCCCTGCGCATCCTGGGCTCGCTGCTGCTGCCAGTGGCCGTGCTGGGCGGGTGCGGGTGGCGCCCGTCTTGGCCGGACGCGCCCGCGCGCGGCGCCGGCGCGCCGGCCGCGGAAGAAGCGGTGCGTCCCGCCGTCGATCCCCTGCCCGTCCAGCAGGCGCGCGCGTACGCCGAGACGGTCACGGGCGTCTTCGCCTCGCTGGCGGATTTCGAGGACAGCCCCTCGGGCCTGCCCGCCGCTGGCCCGCCTGCCGATGGCGAGCGGGCAGGCAAGCAGGCGGGCCAGCGCGGCTTCTCGCAGGTGCGATATTTCGCCGTCCGCCCCGCCGGACCGGATGCGTGGCGAAAGTTCGTCGTCAACGTCACCCGCACCGGCGCCGGGGCGATGGAAGTCTCGCTTCCCCCCGGCGGGCGGCTGGTGTTCTCCATCCCCCACTTCCGCGATTTCACCGGCTACAAGCTGCTGTCGATGGCACTGTACAGCCGGATGCTGCGCGACGACCTGGAGGTGGCGCTGGTCACCGACGGGGCCACGTGGCGCTCGCCCGGCGTGCTGGTCGAGCCGGGCTGGAACAACGTCCTGATCGACATCCGCCGGCTGGCGGGTGTCAGCGGGTTCGACCTGACCTCCGTGCGGTCGGTGGAGATCGGCTTTCCCGCCTCGGCGGGGGCGGTGTGGTTCAACCTCGACGACGTGATGCTGGTGGACAACGAGCGGCAGATCGGCCCCACCCCGCCGGGGATGGTCCTGCGCAAGAGCGGGCTGGACTACACGCTGACGCTGCCGGGCCACCCGCAGCCGCTGCACCTGGCGCAGGGGGCCGACGGGCTGTGGCGGCTGGAGGGGCTTGGGCCGGTGCTGCGGCTTTCGGGCGATGCGTCAGCCGCGGGGGCCGGCGAGGACGTGAGCGTGATGGGCTCGCGCCGGGTGGGGCGGGTGGAGGTGCTGGAGCACAACGCGGTGCGGCTGCGGGTGGCGAACACGTGGTACTTTCCGTCGCGTGCGGGGCAGTGGGCGTCGCTGGCGGTGCGGCAGGTGCGGTGGGAGCACACGTTCTACGGCGACGGCCGGTGCGTGACGGAGCTGACGGTGAACAACGCAGGCGGGCGGCACATCGCGGCGGCGGGAATTTCGCTGCCGTGGGAGGCTTCCTGGGCGGGCGGGCAGCGGTCGGCGAAGCTGCACGTGGGCGACTTCGCCGGGCCGGTGGGGCGGTGGCGGTTCCTGCTGCCCCCGCCGGGAAGGACGGGCGAGACGATGGCGGACAACTACCTGCGTCCGGGGCGGGTGGTCCGCCGGATCGCCGCGGCCGACGTCTTCGCCCCGGGCGACGCCGACCGCGACGGCTACGACGAGTCGCAGGGGTGCTTCTTCCTGAAGGCTCGCAACGGGCACTGCCGGTTCACATACGTTCCGCCGGAGCGTGGGGCCTGGGACCCTGTGTTCCTGGTGGCCGAGCGCTGGCTGCCGGGCGTTCACGTCAGCAGCGCCGGGCGCGCGTTGCGGCACGTGGTGCGGCGCGACGACGGGTCGGTGCTGGTGATGCTGCCCGGGCTGGTGCGGGAGGAAAGCCTGGTGGAAATGACCGGTGGCGTTTCGTACCGGCCCGGGGAATAATATGGCGAGACCGAGGCGCCCGATGGAAAGGTGCGACCCTTGAGCGGTCATGGACGTAGGAAGGTTATCGGACGGCGGCGGCCGGCGCGACGCGCCGGCGGGATGACAAGGCAAATGCCGACATTGGATGAAGATGGAGGAAGCGATGGCCGATAAAACCCAAAGCCTCCGGCGGCGCGAGGATGTCGGTCCGCGGCTTTCTCGCCCGGCACCTGTCGCGGCGCGTCCGCCGGGGCAAGCGAGCAGCGAAAGGGCATCGGTGAAAAGCTCACTGCGCGCGGGTGCGTTGGTCTGGGCGCTGGCCGCCGCGACGTTCCTCCTCGGCGGCTGCAAGGCCGTCGGCGACTGGCTCAAGGTCGACAGCTCGCGCTTCATGGCCCCCGAGGAGGTGGTCAGGCAGCCCACCGGCGCCCCGGTCAACCCGATCCTGACCGGCATCAGCCCCATCGACCGCACGCAGGAGCTGCTGCCCAACGCCGTGTTCCCCGACGAGAGCGACTGGCAGTACACCGAGAAGGACTACGTCATCGGCCCGACGGACGTGGTGGACATCTCCGTCATGGACCTGATGGCCGAGGGGCTGGAGACCGTCCTGCGCCGCGAGGTCAGCAACACCGGCTACATCGACCTGCCGCTGCTGGAGCGGCGGATCCGGGCCGAGGGGCTGACGGCCCGGGGCCTGGAGAAGGCCATCGCCGACGCCTACAGCCCCAACATCCTGCGCAACCCGACGGTCTCGGTGACGGTGGCGGCGCGGCGGAACAGTTCGTTCTCCATCATCGGGGCGGTCGCCACGCCCGGCACCTACGGGCTGGTGCGCCTCGATACGCGGCTGCTGGACGCCCTTGCGCTGGCCGGCGGCGTGACGCAGTTGAAGATCAAGTACATCTACGTGATCCGCCAGCGCCCGCCGGTGCGTCTGGCCGAGGAGGCCGCCGCCGCTCGGGCGACCGCGCCCGTTGAGCTTCCCCCCCTGCCGCCGGAGCTGCCGCCCGAGACGGCCACGAAGCCGGCGGCGACCCAGCCGCCCGGACAGGACGCCAACGCTGCCCTGCGTGAGCTGCAGAAGGCGCTTCCCGGCGGCGCAGCGGCGCCGCCCGCCCCGGCGGAGGTGCGCCTCAGCGAGGCTGGCCCGCCCGGCCCGGCCGCCACGCCGTCCTCCCGGCCCGCGGCGCTGCCCGCCCCGCCCGCGGAGCGGTGGGTCTACTCGGCCGGCAAGTGGGTGCGCGTGTCGGAGGCGGCCAGCAAGCCCGCCGCGACGGCCTCCGCGCCGGCGCCGCAGACGGCGGCGGACCTGTTCGGCTGGAAGAAGTTCGACGGCGCGGGCGCGTCGCGCGTGGTGGCGGTCAACCTCGACCAGCTCCGCAACGGCGACCCGCGGATGAACATCGTCATGCGCAACGGCGACGTGATCAACGTGCCGTCGCTGGACGTCGGGGAGTTCTACGTGATGGGCGAGGTGGCGCGCCCGGGGGTCTACTCGCTGACCGGCAGGCAGATCACGCTGAAGCAGGCGGTGGCGGCGGCGGGGAACATGGGCCCGCTGGCCTGGCCGGAGAACACCATCCTCATCCGCCGCGTGGGCGACAGCCAGGAACAGGTGGTCCCGATCAACCTGGAGGGGGTGTTCCGCGGCGAGGAGCCGGACGTGTACCTCAAGCCCGACGACGTGATCGCCGTCGGCAGCGACATCCGCTCCTCGTTCCTGCTGGTGCTGCGGAACGCCTTCCGGATGACCTACGGGTTCGGCTTCATCTACGACCGCAACTTCGCCGAGCTGAACCCCAACATCGCCGGCACCAGCCGGCGGTTCACGCGATGGTAAGCCGGCGCAGCCGCCACGACGAGCGCCACGCGGAGGGCGGATGGACGGCGGGCCGCTGCCGGCGCGGGTGCCGCGCCGATCGGCCCGCGGGAAGCGGCGCGTGAGGACTGCGATGGGCACAGGCCCCCGGCAACCTGAGGCGGACGGGCACGCCCCCGTCCGCCTGGCGGAAATGGTCGCGGAATCGGCCGCGCCCGCGCTGGCCGACAGCTTCCCGCCCCAGACCTGCCTGAAGGCCGCCGTCGTCGCCGCACTGCTGGTATGGCTGAACTTCTGGCAGCTTCGCGTCCTGACGGCCCGCTGGATGGACGACCCCAACTGGTCGCACGGGTTCCTTATCCCCCTGTTCAGCCTCTATCTTCTGTACGCGCGGCGCGCCGAGCTGCTGAGCGCCAGACGCCGGAGCTGCCTGTGGGGCCTGCCGATCATGCTGCTCGGCCTGCTCCAGGTGCCCGCCGGGACCTTCTACTTCCGCAACAACTGGTTCAGCCACCTGGGGCTGATCGTCC
>Ga0172362_10002540_pt1 | contig 15799 bp, 9 predicted proteins | sample LakKivs1_kivu2a2_FD_114534 | JGI IMG/M metagenome (GOLD analysis project Ga0172362, IMG submission 114534) | Sediment microbial communities from Lake Kivu, Rwanda - Sediment s1_kivu2a2 | ecosystem: Environmental > Aquatic > Freshwater > Lake > Sediment | place: Rwanda: Western Province, Lake...
CCATCATGGTAACGCTTGAGGACATTCCAGTAGTAGGAGTCGACAGACAAGAAGATATAAAATACTACATCAAAAACGCAATTGAAACGTTGGGAATAAGTAACGTTTTACTTGTCGGAGCGGGAGTTGAAGATCAAGAATTACTACCAGTAAGATACGTATGGATTCCATCTGGAGACTACGAAAATGAGTACCCCAGTGATCTTTATTACGCAGATATTTACAATTCAGTAGGTAGTTTTTCAGATTGGGACTTTGACAACGATGGCAGATACTGTGAGTTTCCTGGAGATATTCTTGCTGTTGATTTGTATCCCGATGTTTATCTTGGTAGATTCCCATGTAATACTGCAGATGAGGTTACCACAATTGTAAATAAAATTATCAATTTCCAAGAACACAATAAGGTTTTGAATAAAATCATACAAATCGGTGGTGATACATTCCCTGGAGATGATGAGGGCGTATATGAAGGAGAGTATGCTAATACTCAAGTTCTAACAAAATTGCCAGGCTATACTTCAACAAAGTTATGGGCTTCTCTTGGTACATTGACAAAGAGCTCAATAATAATGAACATAAACAAGAATGTCGATTTCGTTGATTGCTCAGGACATGGAAGCTGGGCAAGTTGGGCAACTCATCCGCCAAATGACGAAGATTCTTGGATTCCGACGAAAACATTGTATTCTCCATATAACGGTTTTATGTATTATGATGCTCAATTCCTATTTAACTCAAAGAAACTCCCCGTATTCGTCTTTAACGCTTGTTCAACCAGTAAATACTGCGAATCACCAAATTGTCTTAGTTGGAAAGTGATCGCAAGATCTGGCGGTGGCGGAATTGCAAGTTTTGGAGCATCTGGCATAGGCTATGGTAGCTACGGAACGCATGAGACAGAACGACTCTGGGGTTGGATAGAAGTACACCTATTCCAAGAACTATACAACACAAAAGTACTTGGCCAAGTTTGGGCGAATGCGTTAAATGATTACATCGATAGTTTTGAACTTGACGATGCAGATTATAAAACTATCACTGAAATGGCCATGTTTGGAGATCCAACGCTAGCTATACAAGATGGAAAAAATCCTCAATCAAACGAATATGTAGAAGGCACACAGCAGTCCACACAACAAAGTGTTCAACAGTCGCAACAATCACAACAACAAGTGGCTCAACAACAATCGCAAATGATCTCCAAGGTTTTATTTCTGAAGCAGATGCAAAATCTTAAAAACTAAAACCTTTTCATTTTATTCAAAAAAGCCAAAAAAAGATTCGTAAAAAATTAATTAAAAATGGAGGCAAAAATTATGAAAAAGTTGTTAGCATTGCTTATAATGGGAATTTTAGTCCTAAGTGGACTAGGCGCTGTTGCCGTAACCAATAACAAAACAAGTGATTTAAAAAGCAAGACTGAATTGATTTCTATTTCTGCACCTGTTGTAAAAGATGCGGGCCAATATGTTACAATAAGTCTTGAAGAAGCTACTACATCTTTCATGGAATCCGATAAACCTATGTTGCCTATTGTTACAAAAGTATATAAGTTTCCATTTGGAACAGAAATTAGTCAAGTAGATGTAAGTTTTTCAAATACGAAAGAATTGACTCTAACAAAAAAGGTACAGCCTGCAATTGAACCAGCTCCAGTAGGCACAAAAGCGACGAACGAACTAGTTATGGATCCAACTATATACGGAAATGCAGAATTGTATCCAACTACTAACTACAGATATAATGTCGGGGCAGGTTTAGACGGCACAGAACATGTTATTTATCTTGCAGTGCAATTCTATCCCGCCAGATATTCTCCTGCAAAAGATGTAATTTATTATAGTGAAGAGGCTGAAATTCAAATAGTCTACAAAGAGCTGCCAAATCCAACAGTATTTTCCGATGAATATACTCTTGTCATTATTTCTCCATCTGGATTTTCAAGTGCACTTCAACCATTGATAAATCACAAGATCAACATGGGTGTCAATACTATTCTAAAAACAACTGAAGATATTTATTCTGAATATAGTGGCTATGACAAAGCCGAGAAAATAAAATATTTCATAAAAGATGCAATAGAAACTTGGGGAGTGGAGTATGTTCTCCTTATTGGAAGCATAGATAAATTGCCTATTAGAACTACCTGGTTCTTCCAAAGATACCACGAGCATTATTGGAATGAAACTGTCCTTTCTGATCTTTACTATGGGGACATATACGACGAATATGGTAACTTTTGTAGCTGGGATTCAGATGCAGATGGAATATATGGGGAGAGCTATAATAATTGCCCAGGTGTTGATGATGTCGTTGATCTTTATGCCGATGTAAATGTTGGCCGTTTACCATGTGAAAAAAACAGTGAAGTAAATACGGTAGTAGACAAAATAATACACTATGAAACAGAGTCCCTTGGCAAAAGCTGGTTTAACAACATAATTTGTGTTGGAGGGGACACCTTCCCAGGCCATGGTGGATACGAAGGTGAAGAGAAAAATCAAATAACCGAGCAGATCATGTCAGACTTCACACCAATCCAGTTATGGACTTCAGATGATACCTTTAATGCACAAGCATTAAACCAGGCAATAAACCAAGGTGCTGGATTTATAGACTACTCAGGTCACGGAGTTGAAAATGGAGTTGGCACTCATCCACCAAACAGTGATACCTGGATCTCTTACAACAACCCAAATCTTCTAGGGGCTTTAAATGGTTATAAACTACCGATAATCTATTTTGATGCTTGTCTTACCTCAAGACTGGATTTCAATTTGTCAGATCTATTTGGAGCAACGAGCTATCAATATGAGTCTTTGCCAACAAGCAATCCTTACCCGCTTCGATCGATGCAAACTCCCGAGCATGCTTCAATTGCTTCTTATTCAAAAGGCATATTGGCTGACAAGCTGATTCCATGTTTTGCTTGGAATTGCGTGAGAAAGAGCAATGGCGGAGCCATTGCAACAATTGGTGCAACTAGAACAGCATATGGAGATTTGACTTACGGTTGTGGCTATCTATCGCTACAGTATTATAGAGCCTATTCAAGCAGTGAAACTGTATCACAGATGTTGACAAAAGCACAGAACGATTACCTAGATAACATCTGGGAAGATATCTTTACTGTGGAGGAATTCATACTCATAGGAGATCCTAGTTTAAAGATTGGCGGATATCAAGGAGAAGAAAGCTCCCATAGTAGCGAGCAAACAACTCAACAAAGCAACCAACAGAATACTCAACAATCTCAAAGTAAAATAATTAGTAAACAAGCAGATCAAATGTTTCAAGAAATCTTTGTAAAAATAACAACAAACTGATAAAACAATCTACAATCTTCTCTTTTTTTCTTTTTATCCAAAATTCGTCTCTAGATTGAAAACTTATGATTTCTGGGCTCATGAAATAAACATTAGAATTACCAAATCTTAAAATAACACAATCAGTTACAGGGATGGGGTAGATTCTATGGTAGTAAACTATGATCGTTTGTTTTCAAAGCGTTCAAAATCATTAAAATCATCAGAAATAAGAGAACTACTAAAATTGACCCAAAGCGCGGGTTTTATATCGCTTGGTGGCGGCTTACCTAACCCTCAGGCCTTTCCTGTAGAAGTTATCCATGAATGTATAGAAAAGGTCTTCAAAACCAACATTTCTAATGCTCTTCAATATGGCACAACAGAAGGATTACCCATCCTCAGAGAAGCTATCGCAGAAAGAATGAGAGATAAGAAAAAAATAGAATGCGAACTTCATGACATTATAATAACAAGCGGCGCACAACAGGCGCTCTCATTCATTGCTTTTAACTTTTTGGATCCTGGGAACACTTACATGACAAGTGCGCCAACCTATCTAGGAGCACTCCAAGCATTTCATGCATACGAGGCGAACTGCGAAGCAATACCCATGAATGATGTTGGAATAGACATCGATGCATTAAGGCGAAATCTTGAAAGGCTTCACAGAACTGGCATCAATCCAAAATTCTACTACACTGTTGCCACATTCCAGAATCCATCTGGAGAGACTATACCATTAAAACAAAGAAAAGAACTTTTAGACATAGCATCTGAATACGATTTCCTGATTATCGAAGATGATCCTTACGGCGATTTAGTATTTGAAGGAGAGTCAATACCTCCGATTAAATCATTTGACACAAAAGGGCGAGTGATTTATATAAGTACATTTTCAAAGATTCTGGCCCCTGGTTTTAGACTCGCTTGGATAATAGCATCTGAGGACATAATAAACAAATTTGCACTCACAAAACAGTCCATGGATCTGTGTTCTAACGTATTCACTCAATATGTAGCCTACGAATACATAAAAGGAGGTTATCTTGATAAGCAAGTTGCACATATAAGAAAATTGTATAAACATAAGCGTGACGTGATGATCGATGCGCTCAAGAAATACTTCCCAAAGGGTGCAAAATGGACTGTTCCTCATGGCGGGATGTTTTTATGGGTTACTCTTCCAAAAAACATTAACACTCGTTTGATGTTCAAAAGGGCTGTAACCAAAAAAGTTGCCTATGTTGTAGGAGATGCATTCTTCCCAGATGGAAGCAACTACAATTCTATGCGCCTGAATTTCTCATACTCTGAGGATGAAGTTATAAGAGAGGGCATAAGACGAATCGCAGAAGCTATAAAAGAAGAAATGGCAGTATCTTACGAAAAAGAACCCTATTTTGCTGAGGGCGTATAATAAAATACAAGTTTACTAAGATTGCCAATTAAAAGACTAATACAAGCCATCTCGCTGAAAAATCAATATTTTTTAAGCGTTCTTTAAATCCTCTTCCATCATCTTTTCTAGTTCTTTGTCAACGCCTTGTTCTCTTGCGATATGCTGCATTTGAGAAATAATATTTTCCCATATAACCTGCTGCGCCAATGCATAATCCCACATATCAAGTCGCTTTGCACCGTCTCCTTTTTTGAATTCTTCGATAAAATCCTTTTTATCTTCGTCATTCATCGTCCATCCCTCCTTTCTTTGGATTTTGAGCCTGGGCAATTGCTGACATTTCGGCTATAGCTTCTTCCCAAAGTCCCTCTTGATCTAGCGCGTAATACCACATGTCTAATTTCTTCTGTATGTCTGCTTTTTTGAAATCTTCAAGAAATGTTTTTTGGTCTTTCTCGTTCATAGATCACTATTAGTTATGTGGTAAGTATTATTAATTTTTACTTCTATTTTCAAAAATATATCCCTTTATTTTTTAATCCTAAAGTGACATGTTAAGGTACAACGCATGCAATCATTTATGCAAGGTTCAACATGAATATTAACGGAAGAAGTGTGCAACGCCCTTTTTATTTGTGCTTCTGTCTTATGGCAAAGCACGTGAGATTGCTCAACAGACATATCCTTATTAACTACTAAATGCATGGCAATATCATCACCATCTTTTCTTCTTATGATTTGTATTTTATGAAAGTTAATTACTGCTTGCTGTTTCTTTAATATCGATTCTATCTTTTCTATCTGCGAATAAGAGTCTCCATGCATCTTTGCGGGTTCTACGTGAATAATTGTTGAAAAAGTAGTTTCTCCTTGTATCTTTTTTTCTATAACATCAGCAATTGCATGTGCTTCCTCTAGTAGTAAAGAATCATCAACTTCTACATGAAGGGTGACAACCTTGCTAGAGCCATAGTCATGGATAGAGATATCATGGACTCCTTTCACTCCTTTAGTTTCTTTGGCAATATCTTCTATTTTTTTAATAGTCAAATCGTCTGGTTTTTGACCAATTAAAAAATTTGCTGATGTTTTGCCAAGATAGATACCAACAACGATGATAATACACGATACAATTATACCAAATATTGGGTCTAGATATGTATATCCATACAAGGAACCAATGATTCCTATACTGACTACCAGGGATGCTAATGCGTCACTGCGATGATGCCAAGCATCAGCAATGAGTACATCGCTTTTTATTTTTCTGCCTAATGAAATTGAGAACCGCGCCATTAATTCTTTTGCAACGGCAGATATTAAAATTATTATTGCTACCGGCCAAGCGAGTTCTAAATGTATAATCGCTATAGCATTCTGTATTCGTTCTATGGATTGAATAATGAATTCAAATCCAGTAATAAACAGCAACACAGCGATTACGAGTGTTGCTATATACTCAACTCTACCATGACCAAAAGGATGCTCAGTATCAGATGGTTTTTTGGCGAATTTAAATCCAAAAAAAACAACTGCCGATGTACCTACATCTGAGAGTGTGTGTACTGAATCTGCAATTAATGCAATACTATTCAAGTACATTCCTAATATAAACTTCATAACAAAGAGAGTACCATTTCCAACAATGCTTACCGCTGCTTCAAGATAACCATATCGAGCTCTTATTATAGGATCGGCTGGATCGCCATAATTCGGAACAAAGCTGAATCGATAGGTTTTCATATCTTATTAGACAACGAATACGTCCGATATAGGTTTTTTTGTTTTCTCATTTGAGAAAAAATATTTTGTGTATTTCGTGAATATTTAAGTTATTTCATCAATCATAGGAATTATCTGTTTATCTTTAAAACCGTGCTGCTCTATTGCACCAGATGGACATGCGCTTACGCAGGTCCCACAACCTTGGCATAATCCCTCGTTAATCTTTGCATGAACGGTACGTTTGCCATTTTTTTCTTCTGTTACAGAGTCTATTGCTTTGTAAGGGCAGATAGATATACAAGTCTTGCAACCACTGCATAAATCCTCATTAACAAATGCAATATTTGGCTCTGCTGCAAGTTTTGGTTGAGATAGAATCGTTGCAGCACGTGCAGCAGCTGCCTGTGCCTGATAGATGGATTCACCGATAAATTTTGGTGTATGGCAACTACCTGCCAAAAATACGCCACGTGTTGAAAAATCAACTGGCCTCAACTTCACATGAGCCTCAAGGAAAAATCCATCATCGTTTAAAGGAACTTTAAGCATCTTTGCCAATGAGTCATTGTTTTGATTTGGTTTCAAACCAGATGAAAGAACGAGATAATCAGCCGGAATTTTCAGTGTCTCTGCAAGCATAGGTTCAAATGCTTTTACAATCAATCCATCTTTTGAATCTATGTCGGGTTTTTTCTCAGGATCATATTGAATAAACATGACTCCTTTCTCTCGAGCATCTTTGTAGAATTTCTCTTTGAATCCATATGTCATCAAATCACGATATAAAATAAAAACTTCAGCGTGTGGATTTAATTCTTTTATTTTTATTGCATTTTTGACAGCTTGCATGCAACATATCCTACTACAATACGGCCTGTCATTATCACGAGATTCAACGCACTGCATCATTACAAAAGTTTCGCCATCTCGGATATCTTCAGGTTTGCTTTCGCTGAGCTTTTTTTCCAGTTCAGATTGTGTTAATACTCTTGAATCTTTACCATAGCGATATGATTTTGGCGTGTACTCCTGTGTGCCTACTGCTACCACGACCGCGCCATGATTAAACTTAACTGAATCCTTCGGCGTTTTAATTTCTGATTCATAACTTCCAACGTAACCGCTGAGCGATTTCAAGGTTGAATTAGTATAAACTTTTATCAAATTATTTTTTTGAACTTTATCTATCGTTTCCTTTAGTAAACGACTTGTATCTATACCCTCGACAGTATAATATATTTTATTCAAATAGCCGCCGAGTTCTGGCTCTTTTTCAACAAGGACCGTTTCGTAACCTTGATCAGCAAGCGACATTGCAGCAGTCATGCCAGCTATTCCACCACCTATTACCAACGCCTTTTGAGTAACTGGGATTTCTGATTCAAATATGGGCTGCAAGAATCTTGTTTTGGCAACGGTCATTGCAATCAATTTTTTTGCTTTCTCAGTTGCCTCTTTTGGTATGCCCATGTGGACCCAGGAGCACTGCTCACGGATATTTGTCATTTCAAGAAGATGCTGATTTAGACCTGCTTCACGAAGACTTTTTTTAAATAATGGTTCGTGCGTACGAGGAGTACATGCAGCAACAATAACTCTATTCAACTTATGAGTCTTGATTGCATCTGCTATCTTCTTTTGAGTATCCTCTGAACATGTATAGATATTGGCCTCTGCAAAAACAACATCATCAAGTGAACTGGCAAACTTTACAAGATCTGGAACATCCAGATATCCACCGATGTTAATACCACAATGACAGATAAAAACACCTATGCGTGGTTTTTCTTTGGAAACATCTCTTTCTGCAGGGTATTTTTTTTCTTTTACTAAAGTACCGCGAACGTCACGCAGTAATGCAGCAGCATTTGCTGCAGCTGCTGACGCTTGCATAACGCTCTCAGGAATTGCCTGGGGTTCAAGAAAAGAACCTGCAACAAAAATTCCTGGTTTAAGAACAACCGGATCATCCGGAATAGTACGGATGAAACCAAATTCATTTGCCTCAAAACCAAGTTGTTCAATTAGTTCATTGCGTCTGTCTTGGGCAGCGCAAAGTCCAACGGACAAAACAACAAGATCAAAAGTTTCAGTCTTAAATTCACCAGAGTCGTCTTCATATTTTATAATAAGGTCTTTTGTTTTGGGATCTTCTGCAATTTCAGATATGCGAGATCGTATATATCTTAGACACTGTTGTTTTTTTGCTCTATCAATATATTTGTCAAAATCCTTGCCATAGGATCGAACATCAATGTAGAATACAGTCGGTTCAATATCATCACTGTGTTCTTTTGCAATCACTGCTTCTTTTGCAGTATACATACAACACATCGCCGAACAATATTCATGATCGACAGATTTATCACGTGAACCAACACAGTGAATCCATGCAATTTTTTTTGGATGCTTTTTATCACTCAATCTAAGGATTTTTCCCTGGAAAGGACCGGATGCAGATAGTATCCGCTCGAATTCAATACTTGTAACTACATTTGCATGTTTTTTATAACCAAACTCGGGTTTAATAACCGGATCAAAAGGTTTAGACCCTGTCGCTACAATAACTGCACCAACAGACAGATTCAAATTTTCCGATTTTTCTTCATGGTTAATTGCACCAGACTTACATTCTTTTACACACCTCATGCAATCAACACAACCGCGATGCTTACCATCACCGTCTTTGTCTATCACATAAGCATTTGGAATTGCCTGAGGATAGGGTTTGTAAATTGCCTTTCTTTTAACCAAGCCATACTCAAAAGAATTAGGAAGCGAAACCGGGCAAACAGACTCACATGACCCGCAAGATGTGCATTTATTCAAATCAACATACCGGGGTTTTTTCAAAACACTCACAGTAAAATTTCCTGGTTTTCCATCTATTTTTTGTATCTCGGCGTTTGTGATAAGTTCGATGTTTGTATGACGCGCACAATCAACAAGCTTTGGAGACAATATGCACATTGAGCAATCATTTGTCGGAAATGTCTTGTCAAGTTGTGCCATTATCCCGCCTATTGCTGGTGTCTTTTCCAACAGATAAACCTTGAATCCCATGTCAGCAAGATCTAGAGCTGATTGTACCCCGGCAATACCGCCACCGACAACTGCAACCGCTCCGATTTTGTCAGATTTGAGTGTCATATTTCTCTACTCATTTTTTTCTAGTGTAACCTTCTTTTATTGCAATATTTTTTATCGCATTCATAAGTTTTGGAATCTCTACGCCCTGCGGGCATTGGGTTAAACATCTATGATGCATGGAACATATTTCAACAAATTTATTTGAAAATACATTTTCCTTCATTCCAAGAAGTGAATTCTTAATTACTTTTCTTGGCGAATACAACGGATCAAGTTCTCGCTCTGGGCAACCTGCAGTGCATGTCCCGCATGAAAAACACTCATACAGATCCTTTCCAGATTCGTCCTTTATGATTTTATATTTGAATTCAAGATCAAGAGTTTTCTTCGCTTTCTTTCCGGTAGCGTCTTCAGATTGCTCCTCAAGCATTCGAGCATTACGAACTGCATTCATCACTTCTTTTACGTTAACTTGTTGTGGACATTTCTCAAGACATCTGAAGTGCGCACTGCAAATCCAGAAGAATTCGCTGGACAAAACCTCGTCTTTCAAACCAAGAAGTGCCTTTCTAATAATCACGCGTGGATTCCACTCTGGTTTTACATCCATTTCAGGGCAACGGGCCGTACATGAGCCGCATGAGAAACATTTCAAAATACCTTCTCCACCTTCTTCTTTTGCAATTTGAAATTTGAAATTTGGATCAGCCTTTTGGGAATCAATTACATCCATGCTACTTTTCTCCTACCTCCGTGAATTCATTTTCACGATACACTATCATTGGGATTTTTTCTTTTGGATCTTTTCCAGGATTATATTCAAACTCTTTTTGCGCATTATCAGCAACATTGATGAGAACTTCCATTAAAGGAATTTCATTTGGACATGCTTGCTCGCACAGACCGCACTCAACGCAAGACAATATCATGTGATTCATGCGTCCCAGATGGAACAATAAAGAGTCTGTGGGCATCTTAAACAGGCCCTTGCTGTCTGCTTTTCTTAAAAATTTGTATGCCTCTGCATCAAATACAGAAGAATCAAACAAACATTCTTTGCAATAGCAAATTGGACATGCTTTCATGCAGTTGTGACAATTTATGCATTTGTCATAAAATGTAGCAAGTGCATCTATTCCTTTGATAGAACTTTTCTCTTTTACAAATGCTGCGTGGTTCTTTGTCTTATGTTCATGAATGGACTTTACAGCTTTTTCGCGATCGTGCTCTTTAGACGCATCTAATTTTAAACCTTCAATTAGTTTTTTACCAGCTTCTGTGTGAGATTCAATTAAAAGTTCTTTTTTGGCATCCATGCCATATATCCCAACTACAATATCTGCATTGGTTGGCGTAGGATCTTTACACACACGACATGCGGATCTAAGATATTTATCAGCGTCGTCTGTCTTTTTTGCAAATGTATCAATCAGATATTTGGTAGGCGACTTATTCTCAGGAAAATCAGCATAGGTATTAACTGGGAAAGTTCCAAGACAATCCACGCCGATAATTATTATATTTTCAGGATTTGCCTGATTCAATTTGACCAATTCGGCAAACGCACGTATCTGACATGGCCGCATCACAACACCGATTGGTTTTTTTGCAGCCTCAAACTTTGTCATTTTTGATACAATTGATGCTGTAGCTACAGGCAAAATCGGAGCGAATATATCGGCGTTTAATTTTTCTGGATCTGAAATCAGTACAGGAAATGAAATTTTCTTTGTAGGAGTCTCCTGGGCAACCAACAGTGCATGAATCTTTTTTGATTTAAGCAATTCCTTTAGCATTGCATTGCAAGATTCTACCGGGTCTCCGCCTTTAACCTTCAAGATTTTATGTGACATGTTATTTTCATCTCCTAAATATTCCACTGTTTTGCAATGGGATTTGGGCCCATCTTCCTTATCGCTTCAGTCATATCCTTCATTGTTTCTGCAAATTTTTGACCTTCAGATGCTGAAATCCATCGTACCCAGATTCGCTCTGGCTCCATGCCAAGTGTAGTCAAAATATTCTTTAGCAGTACCATGCGCCTTCGTGCCTTGTAATTTCCATCTATGTAGTGGCAATCTCCGGGGTGACATCCGCCGACGAAAACGCCATCAGCTCCGTCAAGTAATGCTCGTAAAATGTAAACGGAATCAACAGAACCTGAACACATAACTCGAATAATACGAACATTTGCTGGATACTGAATCCTACTAGTTCCTGCTAAATCTGCACCAGCATAGCTACACCAGTTGCAGAGAAAACCAACGATCTTTGGTTCAAATTTTTCTTTTTTATGTTCCTTATGATCTTTCACTTCTTCTGACATTTATCTCACTCCAAACAAGCATCAACCATCGACAGAATCTGTCGTTTTGTAAACGTATTCTGCTGCGAAACTCCACTTGGACACACCGCAGAACACGCACCGCAACCCTGACACAAAATTTCATTTACAACAGCAATTTTCTTTTCCTCATCAAAAGTTATTGCATCATATGGACATATCTCAATACATATTTTACAGCCAGCACAGTTACGTGAAATCACACGGGCAATATTTCCCTTGGTTTCCAAATATTCCTTTGATAAAATTGTTGCTGCCCTTGCACCAGTTGCCTTTGCCTGCAAAATAGATTCTTCAATAAAGCGAGGCGAGTGCGCAAGACCACAGAGGAATATACCATCCGCCGAGAAATCAATCGGACGCAGTTTCACATGAGCTTCAGAATAAAACTTATCCTCATTCAAAGGAACTTTCAGCTGTTGTGCCAAAACAGCATTGTCCTGAGGAATAATGCCCGCACTCAAAACTAGTTTGTCAGGATGCAGGTGAAGTTCTCGGCCAAGTATTTGTTCGATTGTTTTAACAATTATTTTTCCGCCGTCAATTTTAACATCTGGTTCTTTGTCTTCATCATATTTAATGAAAAGAACTCCTTTCTTTCTTGCCTTTTGATACAAAATATCTTCGCGGAAACCGTACGTTCGTATATCACGATACAAAACATATACGGCAACATCTGGATTAATTTCCTTAAGTTTCAATGCGTTTTTTAAAGCCTGCGAACAACAAATTCGGCTGCAATATGGATGATCGTCATTTCTTGATCCAACACACTGAATCATGACAACTTCTTTCAGTTTCTTCAAATATGGTTTGTCTTCGAATAGATCTTTTTCAAAATCAGTTTGCGTAATGATATCTTCGTTCTTTGAATAATGGTATTCTTTTGGTTTATATGGTAAACCACCAGTAGCAACTACAACAACACCGTGTTCGATTTCTGCAGGAACATCTTTGTCCTTTGATTTTAACTTGGTTTTGAAATTTCCAACATAACCAGAAACATTCTCAACCGTCGTACTTTTTAGCACCTTGATTTTTGGATGACTCTCTACTTGAGCTATCGCGGCTTTCAACAATTCTTGTGGTTTTTCTCCAGCAATTCCAAGATAAATATCTTTTAGATGACCACCAAGTTCTGGCTCTTTTTCAACTAAAAACACAGCATAACCTTGATCTGCAATGGATAGAGCAGATTGCATTCCAGCAATTCCTCCACCAACGACCAATGCGCTATGAACAACTGGAATCTGCAGATGTTGAACCGAATACAGGTCAGCTGCTTTTGACACCGCCATTCTGACCGCGTCGATTGCTTTATCTGTTGCACTCTTCGGATCTGCTCTATGCACCCATGAATTTTGATCACGCAAGTTTGCCATTTCAAAAAGATGGGGATTAAGTCCTGCCTGACGCAAAGTGTCTTGGAACAAAGGCTCATGAGTACGCGGTGTACAAGATGCAATCACAACACGGTTCAGATTAAATTCTTTTATTTTCTCCTTAATTTTTTCTTGAGAGTCCTGCGAACATGTAAAAATGCTATCATCAGCATAAGCCACATTTGGTAGCGTTTTTGCATACTCAACTACTTTTTTAACATCAACAACACCAGCGATGTTAATACCACAATGACAAACAAATACGCCTACGCGCGGGAATTCTTGTTTAACATTGCGTTCTTCTGGATACACTTTTTCAACAATTTCTGTTCCACGCATCTCAGAAATTGCTTTGGCTGCCTCAGCCGCGGCAGCAGATGCTTGCGTTACACTTTCGGGTATGTCCTTTGGTTCCGTCACGGTACCAGATGCGTAAATGCCTTCACGTGAAGTAATAATTGGAGAAAATGGATCGGTTTCAACAAAGCCGTATTCGTTGAGATTAACATCTAGAACCTTGCCTAAATCACCTAAAGCTTTACATGGCTGCAATCCAACAGACAAAACAACCATATCATAATTTTCATTCTTCAATTTTCCATCGTCATCTACGTATCGAATAACAAGATTTTTCGTATCTCGATTCTGCTCCACGTGAGGAATGCGGCACCGGCGATAAACTACTCCATATTCGTCTTTTGCCCGTTCAAAGTATTTGTCAAAATCTTTACCAAACGAACGCATGTCCATGAAGTAAATGTGGGTCTCAACACCAGGTTGATGCTCTTTTGCAATCACTGCTTCTTTTGTAGCATACATGCAACAAACCGATGAACAATACTTCTTATCGCAACTTTCATCACGAGATCCAACACACTGCAACCATGCTATTTTCTTTGGTGCTTTCCCATCCGAGATGCGCTGGATATGGCCCTTATAAGGTCCCGATGCAGAAAGCATTCTTTCAAATTCAATACTTGTTAAAACATTTGGATAAACGTGATATCCGTAACTATCCGCTCTTGGAGGTGCATATTCGGCAAAACCAGGAGACACAATCACTGCACCAACATGAATTGTTTCCGTTGTTTCTTTCATTTGGTGATCAACTGCATTGCGTCCACAGTACAATACGCACTGTAAACATTCACAGCATCCAGCACAGTTCAAACATCGCTGCGCTTCTCGTAACATCTGATCCTTGTTGAATCCTCTATCAACTTCAACAAATGATTTGATCCTTTCTTCAGGATTTGCAAGTTCTGGATGTTCCCGCGGCATCACAAATCTTGTTGCCTCGGCCGGTATTTCTGCTTTGGTTTGTTTTTCTTTTTCGCGGCCTGCATTCAAATCCTCTTTATTCAGATATCTATCTATAGAAATTGCAGCTTCATGACCGGCAGCAATTGCCTCTACTGCTGATGCGGGGCCCGTAACTGCATCGCCACCAGCAAAAACTCCTTCCAAAGGTGTTTGAAGTGTAATTGGATCGGCTTCAATAAGCCCAGATTTAGTCAATTTAATATCGTTCTGTTCCAAAGGTGCCGCGTCAACTTCCTGACCGATAGCAAAAATAACGTAATCGCAATCAATGTCAAATTCGGAACCTTTAACCTCGATCGGTTTTCTACGACCAGATGCATCCGGCTCACAAAGTTCCATATTTACGCACTGCAAACATGTCTCTTTTTCTTTCTTATGAAGATTCTTTGGATTTGTCAAAAATTTAAACTTTATGCCTTCCTCTTGTGCTTGCTCAATTTCTTCTTTATTGGCAGGCATCTCCTTTAAAGATCGCCTATAAACAACTGTTATTTCACCGCCGAGTCGTCTTGCAGTACGAGCTGAATCCATGGCAACGTTTCCGCCGCCAACAACTACAACTTTTTTACCTTTGAAATAGTCAGGTGCAATCATCTCTCTGTTGAGCTGTTCCAAATATTCAACACCCTGCAGAATACAAGAATCCAAACCCTGACAACATTCTATGCCCGATGCACGACTCTTGTGTGCACCGATTGCAACAAAAATTGCTTTGAAACCTTGACTGTTCAAATCTTTCAAATTAAAATCTTTTCCTAACTTCTGATTGTTTTTAATCTCAATATTGCCATCTTTACACAGCAGCTCTATTTCTTTGTACAAATATTCTCTGGGTAGCCTATAGTCTGGAACACCGTAACGAAGCATACCGCCATTGTATTTTTCTTCTTCGAAAATAGTTGGTTTATATCCTAAGCGCGAAAGATCGTATGCTGCAGTAAGTCCAGCAGGACCGGCACCAATAATTGCTACCTTCTGATCTTTACCTCGTCTTACATTTGCTTCGACAGCATTTTTGTCTTTAATTTTTTCCTCACGCTTTTTGCGATAACCCTCTAGTTCTTCAGGATGCTCATATATATAATCAGCAATAAATCGTCTAATCTTACAAATGGAAATCGGTTCTTCGACATCTTTACGATTACATTCGCTCTCGCAAGGATGATAGCAAATTCTACCAAGCGAACCTGGCAGAGGAATAGTATCGCGTATAAGTTCGTAGGCC
>Ga0172362_10002541_pt1 | contig 15795 bp, 10 predicted proteins | sample LakKivs1_kivu2a2_FD_114534 | JGI IMG/M metagenome (GOLD analysis project Ga0172362, IMG submission 114534) | Sediment microbial communities from Lake Kivu, Rwanda - Sediment s1_kivu2a2 | ecosystem: Environmental > Aquatic > Freshwater > Lake > Sediment | place: Rwanda: Western Province, Lake...
GCATCCGGCCCGAGTCGGTCGAGATGATGGAGTACCACGGCCGGCGGTTCGAGGGCCTCCGGGCCTTCTGCCACACGCGCGGCGAGTGCCGCACCTTCCGCCTGGACCGGATCCTTGAGATCGGCTGAAGGGGACATGTCCCGGAGGGACGTGTCCCCGATTTATTGGATCCGGACGCCCTTTGAGTCGAGCGACGTCCCCGTGGACCGCTCGAGCCGGGCCAGGCTGAGGCTGTAGTCGACCCGGGCCCGGGTCTCGCTCGTCCGGGCCAGGGCCAGGTCCCGCTGTTGCTGGAGCACCGTGTAGTTCGTCGAGAGGCCGGCCTCGAGCTTCTTCTGCTCGGCGGCCAGCTTCTCCTCGGCCAGCTCCCGGGCCAGCTGATAGGCCTGGATCCGCTGATAGTCCGTCTCGACGGCCCGCACCGCGATCTCGACCTCGAGCTGGGCCCGGGCCTCGGCGTCCTTGCGCCGCAGGGCCGCCTGGTCGGAGGCGATCCGGGCTTCCGCGACGCGGGCCCGCGACGCCACCGACTCCAGCGGCAAATCCAGGGTCAGGCCGACGAACCAGTTCTTGTAGCGGAGCCGGAAGGCGTCCTGGAAGGCCAACGATGCCCCGCCGGGAACGGTGCCGACGATGACGCCCGTGAGAGGGTCGTTGTCCTGGTAGAGGATCTGCGTCCCCGACACCCCGGGACTCCAGAAGCTGGCCCTGAAGCTGAGGTTCGGCAGGGTCTGGTTCCTGGCGAAGGCGAGATCGAAGGCCCTGGACCTCACGGCGACCTGGGCCGAGGCCAGGTCGGGCCGGCGCGCCAGGGCCGTGGCCCAGGCCGCCTCGAGGTCGAGCGGAACGGCTTCGGTCCGCGGCGTCTCGGAGGGGACGAGGACCGGCGCGGGCCCGCCGGCCTCGCCCTTCAAATCGAGCAGCGTCCGCAGCGTGTCCTGGCTGTTCCTGACCTGGGCCTGGGCCTGGAGGATGTCGGCCTCCCGGCTCGCAACCTCGGCCCGGGCGCCGAGGATGTCGATGGGGGGGATGACGCCGGCCTCGAGCTCCTTCTCGTTCTTGGCCAGCAGATCCCGGGCCAGCCGCAGCGATTCCCGCTGGACCTCGAGGGCCTCGCGGCTGTAGACGAGGTTCCAGTAGGCCTGCTCGACGTCGAAGACGGCGTCGAGCAGGGCCCGCCTCAGATCGTTCTCGGAGATCTCCTGGTTGTCGCGGGCGACGATGATCTCACGCCGGGCCATCTTGAAGCCGAAGTCCCGCAGGAGCGGCTGGGCGAAGTCGAAGCTCAGCGTGCTGCCAAAGCGCGGGTTGATGGTCTGGAAGCTGCGATTGGTCTCGCTCCTGTAGGAGGCCAGAGTGGCCGAGAGCGTGGCCCCGGTAGGCAGCCGCTGTTCGAGCGCCCCCTGGTAGTCGGCGTAGTCGCTGGTGACCTGGTCGGTGGCGTCGAGCCAGGTGTAGGAAGCCTGGTTGGTGGTCTGGGTGCCGAGGGTGAAGGACAGCTTGGGCAGGAAGATCTCCCCGGCCCGGCTGGCCGCCGCCGCGGCGGCCCGGGGGCCGAGGACCTCGGCCGACAGCCCGGGATTGTTCTTCAGGGCGATCTCGAGGCACTCCTGGAGCGTCACGGTCTTCTCTCCGGCCGGCGCCGGCTGTGCGGCGGCCGGGAGCGCCGCCAGGATCGCGGCGGCGGCCAGGGCCAGGGCCAAGGCTGTGGTTCTTCTCATCATGGTCGTTCTCCTGTCCCCGCCGCAGGGACGGCTAGGCCTGGATCCAGCCGTCAAGCAGGTGGATGGTCCGGCGGCCGTAGGCGGCGTTCTGCTCGGAGTGGGTCACTTGCACCACGGTCGTCCCGCCGGCGTTGAGCTCGGCGAACATCCCCATGATCTCCTTCCCCTCCTTGGAGTTGAGGTTGCCGGTCGGCTCGTCGGCCAGGATGACCCGGGGCTTCGTGATGAGGGCCCGGGCGACGGCCGCCCGCTGCTGCTGGCCTCCCGAGAGCTGGTGGGGGAAGAGGTCCTTCTTGGCGACCATGTGGAAGCGGTCGAGGGCCTCGGCGACGAGGGCCTTCCGCTCCGAGGCCTTGATCTTCTTGTACAGGAGCGGGGTCTCCAGGTTCTCGTAGACCGTCAGGTCGTCGATGAGGTGGTAGCTCTGGAAGACGAAGCCGATCTGGTGCTTGTGGAACTCGGTCAGCCTCTTCTCGCTGAAGGTGTGGACGGGCTGGCCGTCGAAGTGATACTCCCCCTCCGACGGGGTGTCGAGCATCCCGAGGATGTGGAGGAGGGTCGACTTGCCGGCCCCCGACGGGCCCATGACCGTCAGGAACTCGCCCTCGGCGATGTCGAGGTCGATGTTCCGCAGGACAAAGGTCTTGACGTAGCCCGTCGAGTAGGACTTGGTGACGCCGCGCAGCCTGATCACAGCTTGAACTTCTTCTGGATGTTCTCGGAGACGATCTGGCCGTCGAAGAGGTAGATGATCCGTTGGCTGTACTCGGCGTAGGCCTGGGAGTGGGTGACCATGATGATCGCCGTCCCGCCGGCGTGGAGCTCGCCCAAGAGGCTCATGACCTCCTCGCCGTGCGTCGAGTCAAGGTTGCCCGTCGGCTCGTCGGCCAGGATGAGCTTCGGCCGGGCCACCACCGCCCGGGCCACGGCCACGCGCTGCTGCTGGCCGCCCGAGAGCTGCTGGGGAAAGTGGTTCTTGCGGGGCATCAGGGCCATGTTCTCGAGGACCTCGTTGACCCGTTTCTTGCGCTCGCCGGCCGAGGTGCCCAGGTACAGCAGCGGCAGCTCGACGTTCTCGAAGACCGTCAGCTCGTCGATGAGGTTGAAGCTCTGGAAGATGAAGCCGATGTTGGCTTTCCGCAGCCCGGCCCTCTTCCTCTCCGAGGAATCGGCCACGTTCTTGCCGAGGAACATGTATTCGCCGCTCGACGGGTTGTCGATGAGGCCGATGATATTGAGGAGCGTCGATTTGCCGCAGCCCGACGGCCCCATGATGGCCACGTACTCGCCCTGGTCGATGGTCAGGTCGATGGCGTTGAGAGCCGTCGTCTCGACCTCCTCGGTGGTGTAGATCTTCTTCAGGTTCTTGGTCTGGATGAGCATGCGGTTCTCCTTTCGGCCCGACGGCCGTTATTTCAGGACCAGGCGGTCCATGTCGCCGAAGCTTTCATACGACGAGGTGATGACCTTGTCCCCCGGCCCGAGCCCCTCGAGGACCTCGTAGACCTCGGGGTTGTAGCGGCCGAGCCGGACGGGGTGCTTGAAGGCCGCCTTGCCCGAGGCGTCGAGCTTGTAGACCCAATTGCCGCCGGTCGCCTCCCAGAAGCCCCCGCGCGCGAGCAGGACGGCCTCGGCCACGTCGCCGAGCTGCAACCGGATGTGGAGGGTCTGGCCGCGGCGGAGGTCCGGCGGCGTCTCGCCGACGAAGTCGAGGTCGACCTCGAAGCGGTTCTCGCGCACGGCCGGGAAGACCCGGCGGACCTTGAGGCCGTAGGTCTTGCCGGCCAGGTCGAATTCGCCCTTCAGCCCGGCCTCGACGCGGGTGATGTAGTGCTCGTCGATCAGGGCCCGGACGCTGTAGGCGGCCAGGTCGTCGATCTGGCCGATGTTCGCTCCGGGATTCTTGTAGGCGCCGATCTCGGCGTCGAGCAGCGACAGCTGCCCGGCGATGGGGGCCCGGATGACGAGGTCGTCGAGCTTGCGCTTGGACGTCTGGAGGTTGAGGTCCATGCGGTGGAGCTGGTCCTCGAGGGAGTTGAGCTGCTCCTCCCGGTAGGCCAATTCCTTCTTCTGGCTCTCGGCCACGATGTCGCGGTTGCGGACCTGGTATTCGTAGTCCAGCCGGATCCGCTCGAACTCGAGGTCGGAGACGAGCTTGTTCTCGTGGAGCTTCAGGTAGCGCTCGTAGGTCGTCTTCTGCTTGGCCAGGTCGTTCTCGACCTGGTTCATCTGCTGAAGGAGCCCCTGGCGGTACTGCTCCATGTTCAGGCGCGTCTGCCGGAGCGAGTTGCTCTGCTGGACGAAGTCGGCCTCGCGCCACATGATGTCGAGGAGGAGGTTGGTGTTGACGAGCTGGACGATCGGGTCGCCCGCCTTGACCATGGCCCCGGCCTCGAGGAAGCGCTTCTCGACCCGGCCGCCCTCGGTCGTCTCCAACGAATAGCGGTTGATGGGCGTGACCGTGCCCTGCTGGGGGATGAATTCCAGGAAGGGGCCCTTCGCGACCGTGGAAACGGTGATGCGCTCGGCGTCGACGTTCAAGGTGGACTCGTTGAACTGGAACAGGAAGAGGTACAGGACCACGAGCACGAAGACCGCGGCGCCGGCGACGGCGGCGATCTTGCGCGGCGGCCATTTCTTCTTCTCGATCTGCCGGTCCATGCCCATTCTCGATCTCCTGGAGCTGACGCGCTCGCCTTTTTTCGTCATTTCTTTATGCACGAACCGTGCCAATGCCAGCGCGCGCGCCCCTGCCCGGGTCGGCCGCGGCGGCCCGTCCGGCCGTGTTCGGCCTCATGACAGAAGGTGTTCGTTTCCGGACAGTTGTTGTATAATACGGGTCATCCTACAGGCGGACCCCCGGGGCATGGAACTTGCAGGACCGTTCCCCGAAAGGAGCCGGCTATGGACCGAAAGAGCGGCAAGATCCTCGTCGTCGACGACAACGAAGACATCCTCGGCGCGGCCCGGCTGCTGCTCAAGGGCCAGGCCGCCTTCGTCCACACAGAGAAGGACCCCGACCGCATCCCCGTCCTGATGAAGGAGGAGACCTACGACGTCATCCTCCTCGACATGAACTTCGCCAAGGGCGCGACCGGCGGCGAGGAGGGCTTCGCCTGGCTGCGCCGGATCCTGGCCGCCGACCCGTTGGCCGTGGTCATCCTCATCACGGCCTACGGCGACGTCGGCATGGCCGTCCGGGCCATCAAGGAAGGGGCCACGGACTTCATCCTCAAGCCCTGGCAGAACGAGAAGCTCCTGGCCACGCTCTCGGCCGCCCTCCGCCTGCGGGCCTCGCGCGTCGAGGCGAGCTCGCTCCGCCAGCGCCAGAGCCACCTCTCCGCCGACCTCGACCGGCCCTTCAGCGACTTCCTGGGCCAAAGCCCCGCCATGACGGGGGTCTTCGCCACGATCGACAAGGTCGCCCGGACCGACGCCAGCATCCTCATCCTCGGCGAGAACGGGACGGGAAAAGAGCTGGCCGCCCGCGAGATCCACCGCCGGTCCCAGCGCCACCGCGAGGCCTTCGTCGGCGTGGACATGAGCGCCATCCCCGAGACGCTCTTCGAGAGCGAGCTCTTCGGCCACGTCAAAGGCGCATTCACCGACGCCCGGGAGGACCGGGCCGGCCGCTTCGAAACGGCATCCGGCGGGACGCTCTTCCTCGACGAGATCGGAAACCTGTCGCTGCCGCTCCAGGCCAAGATCCTGACGGCGCTGGAGAACCGGCAGGTCGTCCGGGTCGGCTCGAACAGGCCGGCGGCCATCGACATCCGGCTCATCTGCGCGACCAACCGGCCCGTCCACCGGATGGTCGCCGAGAACAGGTTCCGCCAGGACCTCCTCTACCGGATCAACACCATCGAGGTCCGCATGCCGGCCCTCCGCGAACGGCGGGAGGACATCCCCCTCCTCGTCGACCACTACCTGGCCGCCTACTGCCGCAAGTACGGCCGGCCGCTCAAGACGGCCGGACCCGCCGCGCTGCTCAAGCTCCAGGGCTATGGCTGGCCGGGCAACGTCCGCGAGCTCCAGCACGCCGTCGAGCGGGCCGTCATCATGTCCGATGCCGCCGTCCTGGAGCCGGCCGACTTCCACTTCAGCGCCGCGGCGGGCGCCGCGGAGGAGGCCCCGGCCGCCGCGACCAGCCTGGAGGACCTGGAGCGCCGTCACGTCGAGCGTGTCTTGAGCAAGCACGGCGGGAACGTCAGCCAGGCCGCCCGGGAGCTGGGCATCTCGCGGGCCGCCCTCTACCGCCGGCTGGAGAAGCATGGTCTATAGGAAGTTCCGGGTCGACGTCTTCGCGCGCGTGGCGGCCCTGGCCGTCACGATCGGCGCGTTCTTCTTCGCCGTCTTCGGCGCCAGGCTGGCCGCGGCCGCCGTCCTGCTCGGGCTTCTCGCCGCGGCCCAGCTCTGGGGGCTCCTGCGGGCGGTCGACCGGACCAACCGGGACCTAGCCCGGTTCTTCGACTCCGTCCGCTTCGACGACTATACCCAGACCTTCCGCAGCCAGCGGCTCGGCGGCTCCTTCAAGGAGCTCCACGCCGCCCTGGCCCGGGTCGTCGAGGCCTTCCGGGCCGCCCGGGCCGAGAAGGAGGAGCAGGCCCTCTACCTCCAGACCGTCGTCCAGCACGTCGGGATCGGCCTGGTCGTCTTCCAGCCCGACGGCGAGATCGAGCTCCTCAACAACGCCGCCCAGCGGCTTCTCCGGATCCCGCCTTTCAAGAACGTCCGGGACTTCGAGGAGGCTTGTCCCGGCCTGGCGGCGACGCTCCTGCGGCTCAAGCCGCGCGACCGCGAGCTGGTCAAGGTCGAGGCCGGCGACGACCAGCTGCAGCTGCTGCTCCACGCCGCCGCGTTCAAGCAGCGGGGACGGGACCTGACGCTTGTCTCGGTCCAGGACATCCGCGGCGAGCTCGAGGAGCGGGAGATCGAGGCCTGGCAGAAGCTCATCCGCGTCCTGACCCACGAGATCATGAACTCCATGACCCCCATCTCCTCGCTGGCCGGCACGGTCGAGGGCCTGATCGACAGGGGCTGCGCCGGCGAGTCGGAGAGCCTCGCCGACATCCGCGGGGCGCTGAAGACGATCCAGCGGCGGAGCGAGGGCCTCCTTCACTTCGTCGACGGCTACCGCAACCTGGCCCGCGTGCCCAAGCCCGACCTCAGGTTCTTCCCGGCGGCCGACCTCTTTGCCCAGGTGACGCAGCTCCTTCAGCCCAAGCTCGACGAGTGCGGCGGCCGGCTCGAGACCTCCTCGAGCCCGGCCCGGCTCGAGGTCCTAGCCGACCCGGTCCTGCTCGAGCAGGTCCTCATCAACCTTGTCCTGAACGCCTGCGAGGCCGTCCAGGGCTTGGACCAACCGCAGATCGCCCTTTCCGCCAGCCTCGACGAGCGCGGCCGGCCGGTCGTCCAGGTCCGCGACAACGGGCCGGGCATCCCCGCGGAGAACCTGGACAAGATCTTCGTCCCCTTCTTCTCGACCAAGGAGGGCGGCTCGGGCATCGGCCTCAGCCTGTCGCGCCAGATCATGCGCCTCCACGGCGGCTCGATCAGCGCCGTCTCGAGGCCCGGCCAGACCGTCTTCACCCTCCGCTTCAAACATTGATTTGGGGACGCGTACGCGGTACGTGTCCCCCTTTTCCGTTTATTCGTTCCGGAGGACGTCGGCGGGGTTCGTCCGGGCCGAGCGGAAGGCCTGCCCGATCACCGTCAGCTGGGCGATGATCAGGGTGGCCGCGACCGCGCCGGCGAAGATCCCCCAGCCGAGGCCGATCCGGTAGGGATAGTCCCTGAGCCAGCCCTTCATGAGGACGTACGAGACCGGAACGGAGATGAGGTTCGCGACCAGGACCCACTGGGCGTATTCGCCGGCGAGAAGGGCCACGATGCCGGAGACGCTGGCCCCCAGGACCTTGCGAACGCCGATCTCCTTCCGGCGCTGCTCGGCGGTGTAGGCCGCCAGGCCGAAGAGGCCGAGCGAGGAGATGAGGATGGCCAGGAGCGTGAAGGCCCGGACGATGGCCATCTCCCGCTCCACCGACCTGTACAGGCGGTCGTAGTCGTCGTCGAGGAACCGGACCTCGAAGGGGTAGCCCGGATTGCGCGCCCGGACGGCCCGCTCGACCGAGGCCAGGGTGGCCGGGACGCCACCCGGGTCGAGGCGCAGGAACAGGTACTGGTAAGCCTGGATGGCCCGATAGGTCGGGTCGCAGTAGACGATGATCGGCCCGATCTCGCGAGTGACGGGCGTGAAGTGGAAGTCCTCGACGACGCCGCCGATCCGCAGGTCCAAGGGCCCCTGCTTGAGGCGCATGTTCAGGACGTCGGCGGCGCCGATGATGCGGGCGAAATTCTCGTTGATGACGACGTCGGGGGCCATGGCCGTCCCGCCCGGCTTGAACGATTCCCCCCGGACCAGGCGCATCCCGAAGGTTTCCAGGAAATCGGCGTCCACGCCCCAATAGGTTACGAGAGGATCGACGTTCGGATCGCGGCCGTCCCAGTCCCAGCCGTTGCCGTTGTTGTAGATGCCGATCGGCGAATGGACCGCGGCCGTCGCCGATCGGACGCCCGGGATGCGCAGGAGCTCCTGTTTGGCGGACTCGATGTCGTTGAGCAGGGCGCCCTCGAGCCGGAAATAGACCAGGTGGTCCCGGTCGAACCCGAGGGACTTGGTCTTCATGTACCGGACCTGCCCGAAAATGACGATCGTGCCGACGATCAGGGCGCCGCTCAGGGCGAACTGGAAGACGACCAGGGCCTTCCGGAAGTGTCCGCCCCGGGCCCCTGAGCCCGGCGCGTCCTTGAGGACCGTCCCCGGCCGGTAGGACGACAGAAAGACCGCCGGATAGGCGCCGGCCAGAGCGCCCGTGAGGAGCGCGACGAGCCCGATCCCGGCCAGGACCGAGGGGCGCAGGAAATCGGCGAAGGCCAGGTTCTTCCCGGTCATTTGGGCGAAGGCGGGCAGGGCGAGGGCGATCAGGAAGAAGGCCAGCGCGAGCGAGACGAAGGTGAAAACCAGGGACTCGCCGAAGAACTGGCGCATGACCTGGCCGCGGCCGGCCCCGACGACCTTGCGCAGTCCGACCTCCCGGGCCCGCCGGGCCGCCCGGGCCGTGGCCAGGTTCATGAAATTGATGCAGGCGACAGCCAGGATGAGAAGGGCGATGGCCGAGAAGATCCGGACGTTCTCCATCCGGCCCCAGAGCTTCAGGTAGACGTCCCGGAACGGATAGAGCGACGGCTCGAGGATCGTCTGCGGGTCCGATCGGCGGATGCGGTCGACGATCTTCGCGTTGAAGGCCGTGATGTCCGTCCCGGGGGCCGTTTCGACGTAGGTCTGGAAGGCCAAGTTGGTCCAGGTGCTGAGGTAGTTCGGGCGGTTGTAGAGGCGGAGGGCCAGCTCGAACGGCACCCAGACGTCGAACCGGATCGAGGAGTTGCGGGGGATGTCCTTCATGACCCCCGCGACCTTGAAGTCGTAGGTCTTGTCCAGGGTCACCGTCCGGCCGAGGGGGTCCTCTCCGCCGAACATCCGCCGGGCCGCGCTCTCCGAGAGGACCATGACCTCCGGACCGGCGAAGAGGTCCTTGACGTTCCCCTCGACCAGGGGGAAGCTGAAGATCTCGAAGATCCCGGCGTCGGCCATCTGGACGGATTCCCGGAAGGCCCGGTCGCCGCTTCCCAACAAGTGCTCCGCTTGGCCGTTCTGGATGCGGGCCGTGTCGCGGACCTCCGGGTACTCGGCCTTGAGGGCCGGGCCGAGCGCCGGGACCGAGCCGGTGCCGGTCACGGTCCGGCTCCCGTAGCGCTGCGTCGTCCGGACGATGGAGATGGAATCCGCTTTCTCGTGGAAGCGGTCTGTGCCGACCTCGTCGACGCCCCAGGCCAGGATGAGAACGCAGCAGGCCATGCCCATGGCCAGGCCGGCGACGTTGATGAAGGAATAGCCTTGGTGCCGCCGGATGTTCCTTAGCGCGATCAGGACGTAGTTCTTGAACATGATGCCCCTATTTGTGCCAGAAACATGCCAGGCCCAGGCCGGGTCGCGGCGTCTGAATTCGGGGGATGCGGCCCGGCTTGACGTCCGGAAACGGGCAAGCGCCGTCCGCAAGCGGACACGGACAGAGAGACACGTACGCGGTACGTGTCCCTCTTCTTTTATTCGTAGCGGAGGGCGTCGGCGGGGTTGGCCCGGGCGGCCCGGAGGACCTGGGCGCCAACGGTGAGCGCGGCGACGGCCAGCGCGGCCAGCCCGCTCGCGAGGAAGATCCCGGCGTCGAGCGAGGTCCGCAACGCGAAGCCCCGCAGCCATCGGCTCATCATCCAGTAGCCCACGGGCCAGGCGACGAGGTTGGCGACGGCCACCCATTTGACGAATTGGCCGGCGTGCAGCCAGATGATCGAGGACAGGCGCGCTCCCAGAATTTTACGGATTCCGACCTCTTTCGTCCTCTGCTCCGTGACGAAGGCCGCCAGGCCGAAGAGGCCCAGGCAGGAGACGAAGACGGCCAAGGCGGAAAACAACGAGATGATCTTCCCGGCCCTGTTGTCGTTCTGATAGAGCCCGTCGATCCGGTCGTCGAGGAAGGAGAACTCGAAGGGCAGCCCGTCGGCGAGCGACGTCCAGGACCGCTCGATATGGGAGAGGACCTCGGTCGTCCGGGCCGAACGGATCTTGGCCAGGAGAAAGGGCTTCCGGGTCGAATTGACGGCCTCGGGCAGGAGGTAACCCATCGCCCGGACGTCGCGATGGAGGGACTCGAAATGGAAGTCGTCGATGACGCCGATGATCGTCAGGTCCTTCTTCGTCCACCAGATCCGGAGCTTCTTCCCGACCGGGTCGGCCAGCCCGAAGTACTCCTTGGCCTTGCCGTTGATGACCACCGCGCCAGCGTCGGACGGGTGGTCCCGCGACAGGAACCGGCCTTCGTTCATGCGGATGTCCAGGACCCCGGCGAAGTCCTGGTCGCAGGTCATGAAGTTCATGTTCAGCGGCCGCTCGCGGTCGACGCCCTCGACCCCGATGCCCCAGTTCGGCGTGCCCCAGCCGGGGATGTCCCCGACGGCCGTCACGCCGGTGATGTCCGTCCGCTGCTTCAGGCGCTCGCGGAAGGCCTCGAGGGACGGGCCGAGGTTGTCGGCGTTGCGGATGACCACGACGTTGTCCTTGTCGAAGCCGAGCCGCTGGTTCTTGATGAAGTCGAGCTGCCGGCTGATGACGAGCGAGCCGACGATGAGGATGACCGACATGGCGAATTGGAAGACGACGAGGCCGTTGCGCAGGGCCAGCGCGCCCCGGTTCCGGCCGCCATAGCGGGAGCCCTTGAGGACCTCGGTCTGCTTGTAAGAGGACAGGAAAAAGGCCGGATAGAGACCGGCCAGGACGCCCACGGCGAGGGCCAGTCCGATGAGCCCGGGGATGACCCACGGGCTGCCGAAGTAAGGCAGGGCCAGGGCTCGGCCGGCCAGGCGGCGATAGGCCGGCAGGGCGATCTGGATAAGCCCGACGGCGAAGGCCAGGCCGACGAGGCTCAACAGGACGGATTCGCCCAGGAACTGGCCGACGAGCTGGCTTTTCGTCGAGCCGACGACCTTGCGGATGCCGACCTCGCGGGCCCGGCGGGCCGACCGGGCCGTGGCCAGGTTGACGAAGTTGATCCCGGCGATGACGAGGATAAGCAGGGCGACCAGGGTGAAGAGACGGACGTAGGCGATGCTGCCGTTGGGCTGGTTCCCCGTGACCAGGTCCGAATGGAGGTGGATCCGGATGACCGGCTCGAGCGTCCAGATCCAGGGGATGTGCTCGCGGCCGCCCTCGTATTCGACCCGGTCGATCTCGACCAGCTTCTCCTCCATCTGGGCCCGGGTCACGCCCTTGGCCAGGAGAAGATAGGTGGTGTAGTTGTTGTTGGTCCACCCCGTGCTCGGCGTCGGGTAGATCGTGGGCATGGAGACGAGCATCTCGAAGCGGAAATGGGAGTTCCGGGGGACGTCGCGCATGACCCCCGTCACGAGCTGCGGCGTCCGCCGGCCGGAGACCTGGACATCGATCGTCCGGCCGACCGGGTCATCCTGGCCGAAGATCTTGGCGGCCAGGGATTCGGACAGGACGATCGTGTTGGGGTCTCGCAGGGCCGCCCGCGGGTCGCCCTTCAGCAGGGGGAAGGAGAAGACGTCGAAGAACGAGGCGTCGGCCGCGAAGACCTCGGTCTCCTTCAGGGCCAACTCGTCCTTCCTGAGGACGATGTCCCCGAGGGGGCCGGAGATCTGGGTCAGAGCCTCGACCTGAGGATACTTGTCGCGGATCGTCTTGGCCAGGATCCAGGGCGTCCCGAGCTGGTGGATCTTGGAGTCCCCCTTGTTCGACCAGTCGGCCGTGACCCTGTGGATCCGGTCGGCATTCTCGTGGAACCGGTCGTAGCCGAGCTCGTCGATGACATACAGCATGACCAGGACGCTGGCCGCGATCCCCACGGCCAGGCCCATGACGTTGATGAAGGCGTAGCCCTTGTGGCGGGCCAGGTTCCGCAGGGCGATCTTCAGGTAGTTCTTGAGCATGACGGCCTCCCTTAAAAAGACAGTCGGGTTCCGCCTTGGTTTGGTTGCTTAAATGGGGGACATGATACCTATTTCCCTTTTTTTCTTCGGCCAGCCCCGATTCGGAAATCGGGAAATAGGTATCATGTCCGCCTATTCGTAGCGGAGGGCGTCGGTGGGATTCGCCCGGGCCGCTTTCAGGGCCTGCCCGCTGACCGTCAGGATCGCGATGGCCAGGGCCGCGGCGCCGGCCAGGACGAACGGGACCCAGGGGATCGGCGTCCTGTAAGGGAACGCCCGGAGCCACGAACGGACGGCGAAATAGGCCGCCGGCCAGGCCAGCACGTTGGCCAGGACGACCCACTTGGCGAACTCCTTCGACAGCAGGCCGATGACCTGCCCCGACGAGGCCCCCAGGACCTTGCGGACACCGATCTCCTTACGCCGCTGCTCGGCCAGGAAGGAGGCCAGCCCGAACAGGCCCAGGCAGGCGACGAAGACGGCCAGCCCGGCGAACCAGACGAGGATCGCGCCCATCCGCTCGTACTGGCGGTAGCTGGCCTCGAACTCCTCGTCGAAGAACCGGTATTCGAAGGGCAGCCGGGGATAGACCGCCTTCCACGCCGACTCGACCTGCGCCAGCGCCGCCGGGAGGTCCCCGCCGCCGAGACGGGCGATGGCGAATCGGACGTCCTCCGGCGAGACGACGACGGCCATGGGCTCGAGGGGGAACTGGACGGGCTTGTAGTGATAGTTCTTCGCCACCCCGATGATGGGGCCTTCGATGCCCGCGAACCGGAAGGTCTTGCCGACGGCGTCCTCGGCCCGAAGCCCCATCAGCCGGGCCACCTCCTCGTTGACGAGGAAGGCCCCGCGCCTGTCCGTGCCGTGCTCCGGCCGGAACGAACGGCCCGCGGCCATCTCGACCCCCAGGGCCTCGGGATAATCGAAGTCGGCAAAGGTGATCCCGATCAGGATGCGGTTCTCGGGGTCCCTCCCTTCCCATTCGGCGTTCCAGGAATTGGCCGAGATGTTGGTCGGGATCTGGCCTGTGCCGCTGACGAAGGGCACGAGCGGGCTGCGCAGGAGCTCCGCTTTGAGGGCCGGATAGCCGGACGGCGCCGAACCCCGCAGCGGGAGATAGATCAGACGGTCCTGGTCGAAGCCGAGCGCCTTGACCTGCATGAAGCCGACCTGGCGGTAGACCACCGCCGTCCCGACGATGAGGGCGATCGACAGACCGAACTGGACCATGACCAGGACCCGCCGCAGAAGGGGGCTGCGGCCGCCGGCGACCCCGCCGGCCCTGAAGATGCCGGATGGGCGGAGCGACGACAGGAGGAGAGCGGGATAGCTCCCGGCGACGAACGCGGTCACGGCCACGACCCCGACGAGGCCCAGCAGGAAGGGCGCCGTAAGAAGCGCGCCGAGCTGGATCTCCTTCCCCGCCAGGGTGTTGAACGCCGGCCGGAGGGCCGCGACGACGACGAGCGCGAGCACCAGGGCCAGGACGACGGTCAGCCCGGACTCGCCGAAGAACTGGGTGGCGACGTTCCGGCGCAGCGCGCCCACGACCTTGCGCAGTCCGACCTCCTTGGCCCGTCCGGCGGCCCGGGCCGTGGACAGGTTCATGAAGTTGATGCAGGCGATGAGCAGGACCAGGAGAGCGATCAGGGAGAAGCTCCTGACGCTCTGGATCGTCCCGACGGTCTGGCCGAACCCGAAGACCGCCTTGAGCCGGATGTCGGTCAGGGGCCGGAGCGAGTAGCGGGGCATCCGGACGCCTCTGGCCCGGGCCAGGGCCTCGGGATTGCCCCGGACGGAATCGTAGAAAAGCTCGGTCATGAAGCGCGTGATCTCCTCCCCGACGGCGGCGGCGGCGCCCGGGTCGCGGAGCCCGACCCAGGTGAGGATGGTGTTCGTTCCCCAGCGGTCGATGTCGACGCCGAGGGAGCGCAGGAACTCGAAGGGCACCAGCATGTCGAAGGCAATGGTCGAATTCCGCGGCAGCTTCTTAGCCACCCCCGTCACCGCCAGCGAATGGGCGTCGTTGACGACGAGCGTCCGGCCGACGGGGTCCTCGGCCCCGAAATACTTCACCGCCATCTCCTCCGAGAGGACGACCGAGCGCGGGTCGGCCAGGGCCTTCTCCCGGTCGCCGCGGAGCAAGGGGAAGGTGAAGGCCGTCAGGAAGGCCGGATCGACGGCGACGACGCGGTTCTCGAAGAACGCTTTGTCGCCGGCGCGGACGAGCAGACCCCCCGTGAAGGACTGACGGAACGAGGTCTCGATCCCGGGGATGGCGGCCTGGATGGCCGGCCCCATGGGGTATTGGCTGACGTTGACGTGGAAGGTCCCCTGCCCCCCGGACTGGTCCTGCTCGACGCGGAACAGGGACCGCGCGTTGACGTGGAAGCGGTCATAGCTCGCCTCGTCCTGGACCCAGAGCAGGATGAACAGGGCGCAGGCCAGGCCGACGGCCAGCCCGGCGACGTTGATGAACGTGTATCCCTTCTGGCGGATCATCTTGCGCCAGGAGGTCTTGAGGTAGCTCAGGGCCAGGGTAGGCATCATCTCTCACCTCGCGAGTAGAGGTCTCTTTGAACTAATGACGCTTTTTCGGCCCGGACTGTTTACGGACCCCGAAAAAAAAATCCCGGGCCTCTCCCCTGTCAAGAAAATCGAGCCGATGTGTGATTTCTTTACGCCGCCGGGCGAGCCCTCCCCTGGAATAGACCTGGCCCGGATTTTGCTGTGAGTTGAGGCGGAGAACAGCATCATGGCCACCGAATTGCGTCACCGCGAGTCCACCACCCCCACAGGCGAGTTCGAGTTCAAGCTCCGCGCCCTCCTTTCGGAGGACCTGGCGGCGCAGAAGCGGCGCCACTCTCTGACCAAGCTCCTGCAGCTCGTCGAGAAGAACATGATCGTCGAAGCGCTCCGGCGCGTCGACGGGAACCAGAAGGCCGCCGGGAGGGACTTGGGCCTGAAGTATACGACCTTCTGCGCCAAGCTCAAGCGCTACGGGATCAGGGTCATCAGGCACTTCGGCATCCAATCCTGAATCGAAAGCGGACAGGCCCCGTCCGGTAGCGGACAACCCGGGGCGGTCTTCCCTCGCTTTCACATCCCTCGCCCGGCCTCACCGCCATGGCACGGAACTTGCTTCCTAAACGCTTTAGGTACCTAACGCGGCGAGGTAGAAAGAATGATCTCCAAGGCCTTGACGGGCGCGTCGACCAAGCCGATCATCCTGGCCATCCTGAGAAAGGGGGAAAACTACGGTTATGAGATCATCCAGCAGGTCCGCGACATCACGGGCGGCGAGCTGGACTGGTCGGAGCCGATGCTCTATCCCTTCCTAAAGAGGCTCGAGCGGGACGGCCTGATCCAGTCCCAGTGGCGGCTCTCGGACCGGGGCCCGCTCCGCAAGTACTACCGGCTGACCAAGGAGGGGCGCGCCGAGCTGGAGAGCGAGAAGAGCCAGTGGCTCAAGGTCCACTCGGCGCTGACGGCGCTCTGGTCGCCC
>Ga0172362_10002547_pt1 | contig 15779 bp, 8 predicted proteins | sample LakKivs1_kivu2a2_FD_114534 | JGI IMG/M metagenome (GOLD analysis project Ga0172362, IMG submission 114534) | Sediment microbial communities from Lake Kivu, Rwanda - Sediment s1_kivu2a2 | ecosystem: Environmental > Aquatic > Freshwater > Lake > Sediment | place: Rwanda: Western Province, Lake...
AGCACCGGTTGCCCGCCCTCCCGCAACACGCCGATCAGGTGGCGGGTGCAGTCAATGAAAGAGTCGTGCCACTCGACCCGCTCGACCGGGATGGGGACGGTCTTTCCGTCACGGAACAGCATCAGTTCGGGCAGGTCCACTGTGCGCGCGGTGCAGCGGTTGACGAACAGGATACCCCGGTCGCCGATGACCTCGACGCGGTCGTCGTCGGCGTAATAGAGCGACTCGATCTTCATGTGCGGCGTGTGCGCAAAATCCAACACGCCGTAGCGGCGCGGGGACTTGAACTGGAACATGATGGCGGCCGGCGCGTCCAGGTATTTGGTCGGTACGACCGGGCTCCTGTCAATCCAGGCGTATACCCGCTCGACCTCCCCCATCAGGTAGCGGGCCAGCGAGAAGAGGTGGTAGCCGTGGTCGAAGACCAGCGGCCCCCCGCCGCAGCGCTGCTCGTCGAAGCGCCACATCCATGCGCTGAGCGGCACCTTCCAGGAAGTCTCGCGCGTGCCGGTGTTGACGTGCAGCCGGATCATCTGCGGCTCGCCGATCTCGCCTGCCTCCATCATCTGTTTGGCGCGCACGTGCGGCGGATAGAACACAAAGTTTTCGAATACCCGCAGGGTCACACCAGCCCCCTCCGCGGCTGCAATCATGCGGTCGGCCTCGGCCACGCTGAGCGCCATTGGCTTCTGAACCGAGACGTGCTTGCCGGCCTCACACGCCGCGACGGTCATCCCGGCGTGCAGGTGGTGGGGTACGAGCAGTTCGACCAGGTCAATCTCCGGGTCGGACAGGAGCTTCTGGTAGTCCATATAGACCTTGTCCACGCCCCAGGCTTTGGCCTTGGCGCGGGCGTGGGTGCGCTTCGTGTCGCACACGGCGACGATGCGGGCGTCCTCCCGCCCGCGATAGCCCAGCTCGTGCAGGTCGGAGATCCGGCCACAGCCGACGATGGCAACTCGAATCGGGGGCATAGTGGTGCTCCTTGTTTCGTAACGTAATGCGCAGTATATGGCTCGTGGCGCGTATTGCGTGCTACGGGATGGACCACGAAACATAGATCATGCAGCACACTTCACGGTTTCGCGTTAGCCGATTGTACCCTGTCCTTCGAACCAAAGTGAGAACCTACAAGTCCTCTCTTTCCTCCTCAATTTTCGCCCGTGCTATTCTTTGTTCCAACTCAGACACATACTCGTCAACCCACTGTCTCACATTTCTATCCTCCTCGCTCCTCCTGAAGTGCAGCAACTGCTCCCTCTTATTCTGGAGGTGCACGCTTTCAGACCCTGTCCAGCCTTCTGTTGAGAAGTTGGCAGTTAGGCTCCTGCGTACGTCCTCTCGTTTCCCATATCGAACAAGCACTTCTCGTGCCCAGCAAAGTTTGCCCTTCTCACGGCAAAGCACTTTCGGTACAAAGCTGGCCAGATACCACGCGCGACTCTCCATATCTTGGTCTACCCACTGCCAGATGGTATCCATTGGAACCAATGACAATGCACCTTCCTGCTCTCTTCCCCAGAAATCCTCTCCCCTCAACCAATCCCTGATGAGGTGCGCACGCAGATCCACAGGTGGGCCAAGAAACTTGGTAGTCCGCATCCACGTCTCCTCGGGATGTTGTTGCAGAATCTCCGCGAGCACAGAGTGAGTTATCGAGCGGAAAACCCCGAAGATGGTCCCACTTTCCCCAAAATGCTCAAGCATTGTGTCAGCAAGTTCTAGACTCCTGGTAGGATAGCGTCTCACAAAAGCTTGTCCTATCAGCGTCCAATAGTAAGAAGCCATTTGATCATACTGGGCCGCTTCAGATTCCCGAAGTAGCGAAGGGTTCGTGAGAAGTCTTAGAGTGAGTTCTTCAGGCAATCTGAACTGAGGATCTTTCCCCAAGTAGTAGTGAGGATATAGATCAAGTGCGATGTAAGCAGCGTGAACATCTGGGTGAGAAAGCAAGAACTCGACCCACTTCCTAAAAGTGTCCTCAGACAAATCTTTGATGACACCACCATAGACAAACATCCGAAAAAGCCCAACGCCCACTGTGCCTTCATTTGCGAGCTTAAGAACACGTAGAGCTGCTCTATCAGATATCTTCCCTGATCGCCAGGTCAATTCCGGCACCCAGGCTCCTAGCTTCTTGTCTTGCGAAAAGGAATCTAACAAATCCTCCCATCTTTGCTTATCCTTCTCGAACACGATACGCAAATATCCGCCAAGGAAGTAGACGCTAGCATTTTCCCCTGCGTCTTTCTGCTTCTCAGTAATCATCGGCAAGAGCGAGAACCCATTGTCCCTTTTGCCAAGCTCATAGCCAAATTGATAACCGTTTTTCGCTCCCGTTGTTACCAACCAATTCAGCTCCGGGCGTAGCAAATCTCGATTGTCAACAGTGCGCTGGGCTAGATCTTCAATCCATGGTTGGGCCTGATCAATCTGGTTCCCCGCCTCGTCAAATCTGTCTTCCAGAATGTCCATTCCCACATAACGCTGCATGAGAGAGGCAAAGTCGGTGCCAGTTAGCCTACTCTGTAGCTCCTTCCAACCTTCCCTCATCTCTTCAGGTAGGCGCTCTCCATCATAGTATAGAATCTGAGCGATGATTTCCAATATCCGCTTCTTATCCACGTAGGTTTTCTGCGACAGTTCACTCACCGTATCAATGACCATACTGCCCAGGTTTCCAAACCAGCCTAATGGTCGGGCATTCCGAAGGAGAATGTCGGCAGCTTCGCGGCGTTCGTCGTCCGGCAATGAGTCTAGCCTGCTCATTAGATGCTGCCATACCTGCCGGTAGGCATCGAACAACTCTCCGTATGTCTTGGGGGCCCAAAGCTCCGGCACATTGCCTACGATTCGAGGTGAGTCAGCAATCGTTCCCCAAGATATTCGTCCCAACGCTCGATCGCATGCACGCAAAGCAAGCACTCTTCGCTCTTTGGAGCTTGATTCCAAAGCCTCCTCAAGTACTGGGAAGCGTTCCTGTGGAGAGGCCCCCGTTCGGGAAAGCTCTCTGTGCTCGCTAATCGAGAAAAGATCGACGAAGACACCGCTAGCATTGTTTGCCCATGTTTCGTTCTCAGCTTCGCCTAGCGCAAGGAGTAGGCTCGCTGCATCCGCAAATAGGTTTCGCCATCTTGCGATTTCCTCAAGTGCCCACACGACCTCTCTGCGGCCAGTCGTGAATTGTAAGAGCTGTTCTCTGTTCCAGATGCCTACAGTGTTTTTCAAACATCCCAAAGCCCCTTCTGGGTCAGCCTTTGCCAGAAATCGAAAAAAACGCGCACCGAGCCCCCTCCTCAGAAGCTCCGGATTCTGCTGAAAGAGGCCTTGCTCTCCGAGCAGTGCTCTCACAGTGCCGAAGGCAGCCGGAGATCCTGCGGCATATTCGAACATCTCAAAGAACCAGTTGAGCAGCGACGGGGGCAGGGTGGCCACATCATCAAAGGAGAACCCTTCACCGTAGGTATTCCACCAGTCAACCCATAGCCTGATGTGGAGCAGTTTGGGCGTGATGTAAAGTGTGTTTTCACCCTGAAGAATCTTGCGGTCCCTTAGGCTCTTGATAATCTCTTGGAATTTCCTCCAAGTGATCTGTGGGTCTGCCTGCCGAATCAGTTCCGCAATGGCTTTCGCTTCTGTGGCAACGAGGCTTCCATAACCAAACCGTTTGAACAGGGCTATATGGCGGAGTACTGCTCGCCTTTGTTGAACCTGTTGACTGTCTGGGGCATCGAGTCCCACGATGTAGCGTTCCCATATATTGACTGTCCCAGGAGGTCTCAAGATGTCATCTGGATGATTGATCAGATTTGACCCAACGACATGCGCCACCCTGGGAGAACCACTACACTCTCTTGCCCATCTGCCCGCTTGATCCCTGGGGACACCATACTCGTGGATGATTTCGCTGGTCTGTGCTTCGTCAAGAGGTGGGACATCGAAGTATCTGATACCTGAGGAGTCATCTTTCTCGTTATAGATTGTCACGAGCTTCACCCTCGGGCTGTGGTACTGGAGTCTGTTCCAGACAGAAGCCCTGGTATCTGGATCGCATTCGTCAAGTACCAGAATCGTGTAGAAGTCACCTCTGAGAATCTCGGTCATCAGATCACTATCTCGAAAATGGTTAGCAGCACAGTAAACGATCAGCGGACGCAGGTCGTCAGTATCTGTTGCCTCAAGTACGAACCTTGTCTTTCCGATCCCAGCCTCGCCCCATATTCGAATATGCACAGGTTCCTCGGCATAGCGTAGCCCTGTCCGGAGTCTTGAAATAAGCTCTTCTTGATGTTCGCCGGCTATGAACTTTCTTCGCATATCTTCGTGAGTCGCCCATTCCCAATGCGTCTCAAATCTTCCTCGCCAGCGACCATTGGCTCGCAACGCCAAGGCGGGAAACGGGCGAAGGAAGCCGATGAGGTGATTCTGTTGCCATACTTCAATCCTTGCATCAGCATACTCTGGATTGACATCGCTCAGTTGCTCTCTAAACTTGCCCAGAATCTGCTCGTCTTTGCGTGCGGGATCATCCCAGCCAAATAGCACTACGATGAGTGTTCCGCGGTTCTCCAAGCATGACTTGACTCTGGTTCTAAGTTCCCTTGAGTTTGGCCTAAATAGGACTTCCTTGACATACTTGTCCTGGCTCAAATTGAAGTCGCCAGTCTTAATCTGATAACGGGTCAAGCCCTGCTTGATAATCCCTTGTCCACCGCTCACCTGGACATCTCGTGCCTGCGCGTCTATACCACCATCTGCGACAGTTATCGCACTCGGCACGTTGATCAGGTTCTTACTGATCCCGAGAGAAGAAGCCTCCGCCCAGAGCAGTTCCCGGAAAAAAGCCACGGCCTGTTCAGGACTTAAGCGTGCCAAATCGTCATTTCTGACCGTGAGAACAGTCTCTATACTCATTTCTTGTCCTCCCAGACTCCTGAACGCACGAAAAGATCAGGTCCCTGCATCATCTCAGGTACGGCCTCGGATTCCACGAAATCACCGAGCCCTGTTGCTGCATACCAGTATAGCACACCCTCGCGCGAAGCGCAAAACTACCCACTTTAGCAACACCAACCGGGCTCGTCTGGACGGCTGCTACTGCCACCTTCGGGGATGTCGGGCGGGGCACTATTGTCGCTGATACCACGCTACAGCCAATACCCGGCAGCGACAACCCCTTCGTATACTGCTCCCAGGAGCAGGTGGAGGAACATGACAGGCGGGACACCAAGCGTGTGATGGTCGGGTACGACCACACACAAGAATTCGTCTTTGACTTCTATGCAGCACTGGGTATACTTGGCACGGAATCCAGGATCTCGGTCTTGCATGCCCGCACCTGCGCGAGGGCTATTGGATGAAATGGCTTGGCGCCGATGAACGACTGGAAAGCCCGACTCAAAGCCGATTCTCTCCCCTGGCTCCTGGAGCTGGAGAACCCCTCGGTCCGGTACTGGACGCTGACCGACCTTCTCGGCCGGCTGGCCGATGATCCCGAGGTGCGGAAGGCGAGAGCGGCTATCGCTCAACAGCCTCTTGTACGAGAGTTATTCGCCCGACAGCACCCCGAGGGTCACTGGGGTGACAACGAGGCTAGGCCCTATACTGCCGTGGGGGCAGTAGGTGTGTTGAGTATTCTCCACACGTTGGGCGTCGAGCCGGACGAGCGCGCGGCTGCGGGCTGTGCTTCCTTCCTGCGTTTCTCCCAGCACGAAAGCGGCGGCTTCTCGATGATGAAAGCCTACCGCAGCGGTATCTTCCCTTGCACTACCGGTGAGCATCTGCCGTTCCTGGTCTACTTTGGCCTGGGCAACGACCCTCGCGTGCAGCGTGCCTTCGCCTTCCTCGTCGAGGATATGTCCACCAATGACGTGCTCGCTTGCGGGCGCTATCAGCATCGGGATTGCCTGTGGGGTGCCATCGCCGCTCTCAATGGTCTGGCTGCACTCCCCGCTTGCCTGCGCTTACCACAATCGGAGCGGGTCGTGCAACGGCTGGCTGAGACGCTGCTGAGCGCCGACTACGACTTCGAGGGAGAGCACAAACGTTGGCTCACCTTCGGTGTGCCCCGCGCTTGGGATCTGCTCAGCGCGTTGCGCGCCCTGGCTGCCCACGGGTATGCCCACGACCCGCGCTTTGCCCCTCTGCTCGCTCTCATCCTGGCCTGCCAGGACGAGCAGGGGCGCTGGCCTTGCAGGTCTATCTCCCGGACCTGGTCGTTGGAGCAACGCAACCGTCCCAGCAAGTGGGTCATGCTTGACGCGCTGCGCTTGCTCAAGACCATCGCGGGAGAGACAACGACCTTGCCTGGAACGGTCTGCCCATGAAGCCCCTGATCCTGAAAGCCCCACAGGTCAACGATTACCTGGCGCACAAGCAGCACCTTCTGCCCGCCTCCCACCTCACCGACGTGGTCCAGGTGACCCGCGACGTCGTAGCTCTGCACGCCACCGCCGCAGTAGGACCCTATCTCTCCCTGTGGGCACGCGTCCCCAACTTCCAGGGCGCGTGGCTGGACGACGCCCTCCACGAGCACCACACGCTGGCCAGGATACTCTGCATGCGCACGACGTTGCACGCAGTGCCCGGCGATGAGGTGCCCTTCTTCTTCCAGACCTACGTCCAGCGCTTCACCCGCGCCGGGTTCCGCGACGGGGAGTCCCTGCTCGTGCAGGCTGGACTGTGCCAGGCAGGGGATGCAGAGGCGACGCTCAAGAGGCTCCACCGCCGGGTGCTGGACGCGCTGGCTGATCAGGGGCCATCTACCGTCCAGGAACTCAGTCAGGCCGTGCCTGAACTCCAGGCCAGGGTCCACTATGGTGTAGGCAAGTCCTACGCAGGCGAGTTCAGCCTTGGCTCGCGCCTGGTGCCCGGCATGTGCACGTTGGGACTGCTCGTCCGCGCCCGCCCCCAGGGCACCTGGCGCAGCAACCTCTACGAGTATGCCGCGCTCTCCGACTGGCTGCCGGAGATTGACCTGGAATCCACCTCCCCTCAGGAGGCATATACCTGGCTGGTGCGCCGCTACCTGGCCGCCTTTGGGCCGGCTACCTTCGACGATGTCCGGTGGTGGACCGGCCTCTCCAGGCGCGAGGTACAGGCAGGTTTGGAGGCCCTGAAGCCAGCGGTGCAAGAGGTGACGGTCGAGGGTTGGGGGGATAGGTACCTGATGCTCAATGACGACGCGGATGCGGATGTACCCTCATCCGCGTACATCCGAGTTCAGCGGTTGCGCGACTTTGCTCCACCGGATGCTCCCTATGCCTTCATCCTCCCAGGTCTCGACCCGTACATCATGGGCTACCGTGATCGTGGTCGCTTTCTCGCACCGGAGCATCGCAGCAAGGTTTTCGACCGCGCCGGGAATGCCATGCCCACCGTGTGGGCGAACGGCCGGGTGGTGGGTGCGTGGGGGCAACGCAAGGACGGGAGTGTGGTCTACAGTCTCTTCGGGCCGGTGGGCGAAGAGGAGCGGGGGCTGCTCGAGGCCCGCTGCCGGCAACTGGAGGGCTTCCTGGGCGGGGAGTTCCTCCCTCCGCGCACCCACACGCCCTTTACCCGCGCTCTGGAATAGAAGAGAACAACGCTCACTGCACAGGCTTGTTGATTCTATGGACATCCGCAGACAAATCGCGGCCATCTATGAACGGTATGGAGACCCAGCACTGACGAATTTTCACCTGGAGAACCTCACAGGAAACGGCCCACGTGAAGCGGGCGTGTTCACGTTGGCGGATGCGGGCGGCCGCGTGGTTCTGATCAGGCGGAAACCTCACACGGATTGGCCTGGCATCGAGACCTATTGGTGGCTCCCCGGCGGGGGCTGGGAAGCCGGTGAAGGGCTGGACGAAGCCGCCGTGCGGGAGTTCCGGGAAGAAACCGGCCTGGAGATTTGCATCGAGCGCTTACTCCTGGCCCGCGTCCAGGATGAACGGTTCTTCAACTGTTGGTTCCGAGGGCGCGTCGTCGCCGGTAGTGCTTCACCCGCTGGCGATCCCTGTCACACCACGGCCGAGGTACGATTCTTTTCCCCGGCCGACATACCGGTCGGCGCTCTGTGCAGCGACCTGGACAAGATCGTGTTAGCGTATGAGGGGTTCATCCACTACCCCATAAACGCCCTTCTGGCCAGGTACGGCCTGGAGGAACGGCCTGCTGGCAGGCGGGCCAGGCCCTGTTGTTGAGGCGGTCTATCGCTACGGGAGGTTCCCGATGAAGAGGAAAGGTATCCATCTCTTGCTTCTCTTGTCAGGCATCATGCTGGCAGGCTGCGCTCCCGCGACCACGCCTGCAGCGACGCCTGTTCCACCGACTGAGACACCTTCTCCAACTATGCCCGCCCCGACTGCGCCAGTGCCCACGCCTACCCCGGCAGAGCCGGCCGTCACCCAGATCACCATAGACGGCGATCCGGCCGACTGGGCCGGCTACGACGTGCTCGTCACCGACCCGGCCGGGGACCACCAGGGGGGTGAGTTTGACGTCGCCGCCGTGCGTGCCTTCGCCAACGATCGCTTCCTCTACGTGCTGGTCGAGACCCATGGTCCGCGCGGCGACTACGTGCAACTCGACCTGCAGTTCGAAGCCGGGGGGCGGCGCTTCGTCGTTACCTTCAACCCCGAACGCGGCGAAGCGGCCAACATGGGCGACATAACCGACCAGTTTGTTCCCATTGGAGAGATGGCCGGCAGCGTGAGTGCGGCGGACCAGGCGGTGGAGTTCAAGATGCCCCTATCCGCCTTCAAGGACACGACTGGCCTGACACTGAGCAACGTGCGTCCGATGATGCGTCTGATGACGGGCGAGTGCTGTGATGCCGACTGGCGCGCCATTGACGAAACCGGCGCGGCGCCGGTAGCCTGGGTTCCCGAGATCGAGCCCGCCGGGCCGCCGGTGCCACGAGTGTGCACTGAAGAAATCGTCCTCCCTATGCCATTCGGTACGCTCAAACCCGCGCCGGTTCAGTTCGCCCAACCCGGTTACAACGCCGAGTGGTTCGTCTGGCCGACGAACTCTATGGCTACCAGGGTGACGTGGATGCGCAGCGAAATGTCCATCTGTCTGACGTCGCCAGTGGCCAGGTGTTTCGCGCCGCGACTTCCTCACCGTCCATAACTATGCGACTCCTCAGTCTGAAGGACAGCCACAGCAGGTCGATTTCTGTCAATTCGTCGGCACAGTAGATACGACCAGGCCAGCTCCCCCCTGTAGGGTGCCGTCATTGCTATGGCCTGACACATCCGGAACAGCCGTTGATCCAATCGCTTCATCCATCGGCCAATAGGCGATGAGGCCAGCCTCATTGCCCTGCAATCGTCGAAACCTAGTTGACCTAATATCCTGCTGGCTGCGAGCCAGATTCCAGATCCGAACATCATCAATCTGCCCGCTCAGGTATCGGCCGGGGCCACTGAAATCTATGCTTCGCCCAATGGTAATGGGTTCATCGGTGCTGTTGATCTGTCCATTGCCAGAGTACGTTCGGGAAGCATCCTGGTTCCCATCAACGTAGATGGCCTGGTTGGTGCCATCCCAGGTGCCAGCGATATGGTGCCATTGGCCATCAGCCACATTGGTGTTCCCATTGACAATACTGTACCAATCTCCCGCATTGAGTTGCCACTCCACTCTGCCCCCGCTCAGGCTAAGGTAAAAGGAATCGTCCCAATTGCTGCCGCTGTAATGCCGATACTTGGAAACGATTGCCCTCGCGCCACTGCTGTTGTTTGTTCTGACCCAAGCCTCGACAGCGATGCCTGAAAACCCATCCAGGCTATTGTTGTCGTTGACAAGAACATAGCCATCCACACCATTCAGACTGAGGGCATTGCCCGGCCAAGGCGTCGAAGGGGCGAAATTGCGCGATACGACTGGCAGGTAGATCCTGTTTGCCAACGCTTTCTCCAGCGTCAAGTCGTAGCCTGTGCCACATCCTGCCACCGTAGGGTTCCAGTGCTTGACCAGCACATAGTAGGTTCCTGTCATCGGAGATGTCCATTCAATCCGTGACGCCAGGCTGCCGCCGTAATCGTCGTTGGCGGCCAGCAGTGTGCTGCCATCGGTATCGTAGAGATAGAGGTACGTGTCGGCAGACGGGCCAAGGTCAGATGTCCGAATGGTGTAGGTCGCTCCACCTTGGGCGGCGAACTTCACCCTGTCCTGATCGCTCAGGCTGTCGAAGTTGTGGCGCTGCGTTCCGCCCAGTGTGATGGACTGTGCATCAGCAAAGGTATTGTCACTCTCGTAGGCATCGGCCGAGGCCACGCAGACCTCCACCCCAGAGGAGATATTGTCAGCCTCATCAGGCTCTGTGACCACGCCTTCCGAATCAGCCTGAGTGTAGAGGGTAACGGTGGTCTCACTCGAAGGACCCAGAACAGCAGCAGAGAGCCCGCTCACGCCAGTCATGTCGCTTATGACGGTCGTCAGGGTGACCGTGGCCCCGGCAACGACAGATTCGTTCACCAGGAAGCCAATGCTGCCATTGAGGTCTCCGCCCCCAGTGGGAAGGTGATTGGTATAGAAATCGGTGTAGAATCCATTGACAGTGGGGGCATCCCCATCGTTCTTGACGATGGCCTGGACAATCATGCTACCCTCGAGTGTCTCGCTATCTACCGGATAGGTGGACAGGCTCTGAAGAACCAGGTTGGCCGAACCGGAACTGGGCGGCAAGATGGCACTTCCAGCCGCCACCGATGGCGCGTTCGTGACGCGCCCATAGGGAAAACTCGTGCGCTCGACATTGGAGATACGGACGTGCTGGATGTAGCCGGGGAAGTAACCACCATCAGCGCCCTGTTCTGCCCAGCCGATGAACAGGCGACGGGTACTGTTGAAGGCATCCGCCGCGTTCGTGTTGGTCCGCTTTTGCTGACCATCGATGAAGCTGCGCATCGTGCTGCTGCCATCGTAAGTCACAGCCACGTGGTACCAGGTGTTGAGTTCCAGAGGATCATACCCCCAGGTGACAACCTCGCGGTTGCCACCATCGGCCCGCAACAGCCAGTGGAGTTCTCGCAGGTTGTTGATGCGGAAGAAATAGGAGCCGTCACCGGGACCCCACTTGCTGACAACGTGGGGATAGTTGCCAGTGTTCCCCGTCAGATAGATCCAGGCTTCAATGGTCATCGGTCCGTTACCGAGGTTAAAGTCATTTGAATTGCCGGCGTCAACGTAGGCACTCGATCCGTTGAAGGATCCAGCCCAGCCCAGCCAGCCGTCCGTCCAGGCAGCGTTCTGAAATGCTCCGTGATGACCCCGACCTGAGGTATCAGTCACGTTGCTGCCACTCCCATCCTGGAAGTGCCAGAGGCCGATGGTGTTGGCGTCAGCGACGGGCAAGAAGACGTCGTTGACGTCGGCTGGTGGGGAACCGGCCGAGGCATTGCCATAGTAAAGCTGGTAACTCTCGCCATCCGAGCCTGAGCCGGCGATCTGAGCCTGCAGAGGGAACCAGATGTCTATCTGGGTAGCCGAAAAACGCTGGACAAAGCGATCCAGTTCGGTAGTATCGTTGTAGACTACCCTGACGTCGTCTCCCTGTGTGGACGACAGAGAGGCGTCGTACAGTGCCTGGGCTGTAGGGGAGGTGGAACTGTCAAAGTGCAGATGAATGGGGAAATGGACAGGTAGAGCCTGACCGTCTTGGTTGATGATGAGCACGTTGCGTTTGAGGCCATAGCTGCCGTTCCACCAGGCAGTAGGGGGAGCCGCTGTAGGGTCAACCAGGGTGTGGGTATGCCCATTCCCTCCAGGGTAACTGCTCGTGTTGCCGGCCACATCCATAGCCTGCACCTGGAAGTAATAAGTATGGCCGGGCCTGGCCGGGAAGATCTCTGAGGTCCTGGTAGTGTGAACCAACCAGTCCGCCCACTCCCCTCTCAGGCCGTCGCGGACCTGCACATCGTACCACCGCACTCCAGATAGCGTATCGCTGGCGCTCCAACTGACCGGAATCTGAGTGTCGAGACTGGTGGCTGGCAGGGCCGCCATCGAGGTACCAGGCGGCGTGGTATCAATGCCGAACCCCACAGTGGAATCTGTACTACCCTGAGCATTGGTAGCCTGGATGCGATAGTAGAGGGCGGCGTAATCGGCGGGGAAGGTGGCGGTGTATGCGGTCACATTCGTAGTCCAAGTCTGATTCACCAGTGGGCTCGGATCGGCGCCAGGGTCAGAGTTCGTGCTGGCGATCAGCCGATAGCTATTCTGGCGCAGCGAAGGCTTCCAGCGAAAGGTAACGGTGCGGGTGTTAACCCACTGGTCCCGAACCGGGTAGATTTCGTAGGGGACTTTGGGTCGCCGGGGATCGTTCAGAACATAGTCCCTGTCCTGGTAAGTGACACCTGCGACGCCCCTGAGTTGAACCCGTACTTTGTGGCAGCCGGCCGGGATGTCCAGTGTGCTCCAGTAAGAGTATACGTCCAGACCACCGGCGAAATGGTTGATGCCATGCCACTCACCATCATCGGAGCAGTCGGTGGCCATGTTCACGTCAACGATAGTCTCGTTGACGTTGCCCGTGCCGTTGGTGTGGATCCAGACCTCCTCGGCGTTCGAAGGCGAGGGAGGATCGAAGTCAAATTGCGTGATTTGAGGAGTTGGGTCAAGGTAGCTAAAGTGCCACGCCTGGCTCCAGTCGCTTTCGGCCCCATGACTGTCGCGCACCTTCACGTGCCACTGGTAGTTCGTCGAAGCCAGGCCGGAGGGAGTGACACAGTTGCCCGTGATCCACCCGCTGTTCCAGTTTTGGAAGCTCTCGAATATCTCAAAGTAGTAGTGGGTGACGGTATCACCATCCGGGTCTCCGTTGTGCTGGGCACACAGTTGGGGAATGGACCAGCCGACGTGCCAATCGCCGGGTTGGGTGAGCGTCGGCGGGTTCGGAGCTTTGTTGGCCGGCGCACGCCCTGGAAGCAATTCGTAGGAGACGCCCCGCTGCTCCGGGTAGGCCCAGCCATCGTCTCCCCAGAAGGCCACCTGAGCGACGATGGAGTGTAGCCCGTCCACGTAAGCGCGGGTATCCCAATTGGCATCAACACAGGTAGCGCCCAGCTCAGAGACAATCTGGCCATCAATGAGCAGGCGCATGGCTCTCACGTTTTCAATGCCCTCGGCTTTGGCCTTGATGTAGACGTTGTTGGCCGCAGAGGGGGAGGGAGGATCGAAGTAGAAGGTGATATGGCTCTCTTCAGCCTGGACGCTGATCTTGACCGACAGCCGCCCGCCGGGCACCTCGGTGCCGGAGGCGTTGATGATCTGAAAGTAGCCACTGTAGTTGCCGGGCTGGGTAGGAGCGGTCAGATTGATGGAGATGTCCACGGTGCTCTGCGGTGCGGTGTTCTGGATGCTGGTCTCGGTAGGCGCATTCATCGGGTCACCGCCGATGAAGCGCAGCTTGTAGCCGTTCCAGGTAGAGGTGCCGGTGTTCTTCACCCGCCAGGTCTTGACCAGCGCCTGCCCCGGTGAGACGGCGCTGCCGTCGGGGAGGGTGATGTGGGAGAGGAAGGTGGCGTTGTCGGTGGAGGGGGGAGCTTTGTCGAGAGGATCAAGCGTACCATTCCCATCCTCATCCCACCAACCTACTTGGCCTCGAGCATACTGGTCAACCTGACCTTGCACGTATGGTGCAACCCCACCTCTCATGATGCTGTCCACATTCAACAAACAATCCCCGTATTCACTGTTCTGGTTTTCGACATTCAGATAGCCTGATCTTTTGGTGCAAGGTTGCTCGGCTGCATAGTACTGATCCAAGGCCCAGAAGATATGTCCCATCTCATGTGCTAGCACAGCATCCATATTCTCAATGCCATAGCCATTGTTGTCATACGTCATGACCACAAACGGGCCGCCTACATAGGCATAGGCAAACTTGCCATTGCTAAATTGTCCATCACTATCGTTCAGGCTATCCACGACAAAGACTGCAAAGGCCCAGTCAGCTTGGTAGGTTGCCCGAGTAGTGTTGACGTAGTCCCAAGCCATGTCCATATAATCCGTGCCAGAGGACCCCATGCCCGCGAGCACTTCCCAAATCCACACATTCTCTTCCCCATCGGGAGGGGGATATCCTTTCAGTTGGATGGGTTCGTGGTTCGTAGGTACGCTGAAATGGACATCATAGATGAAGCTTAGGTCGGCTCTCGCCTCTCTAGCTGCCCACCAGTTTGCTCCTGCGATGATCCTATCAGCAACTTGGGTCCTTCTCTCTGGTGTCCAATTCTCTGCGCTGCCATTGCTTTCTGGTAGTATGATCCCAATGGCTACTTTCCCTATGAGATATTCGCTAGTGCGCCCATATTCTGGCGAACTGACTTCTGCAACCCCTACTTCTCCCTCTGTTGTAGTTGGTCGCGGAGGCGGGGGCAGTGCATCCCCTTGAATTGGTGGTAGGTCTTTTCTTGGCTCAAGAGCTTGGACTTTGCTCCTACCAGCGATTATGTTGTTCCAAGCACTAACACCAATTTGCGCCAGCTCTCCATAGGTGTACACTTCGGCAATGTCAATTTGGGCATGATAGATAGCCTTGATTCCGTCTTGCCCCACCAAACTATCATCTATACCTGGGGGGAGATAGCCGATTAGAACATGGGTGGGGAATAAATGGACGACATGTCCGCCCTTGTTCACAATTACGTTGATAGCTCTCTGCACTGCAGACATATCAGTAACATCAAGGACAAACAAACTATTCACCCAACTGTTTGCCGTTTGCCCTCCTGGGGCACTCCAAGCAACATCAGGCTCATTCCAAGAAAGCCAGGGAAGTAGAATACTCAGAACCAATAGTGTCACAAGGGACTTTCTCATCGCACACCTCCATCAATCAGGCAAGGGGCCACAGACGCCGAGGCGCTCTGTGAATCGGGCCGCCCAACCATAGTTGTGCGCAGGTACCTGTAAGATGAGGGGCGGAAAGCCCCAATCGAACAGGAGGACTGCCACATGAAACGACAAACAGAACGTGAATACCGCAAGCAATCCAGGCCACCGGAGGATCTCATCCAGCACTGGCTGGTGAGCGGAGACGCAAGTCCGTTGCCCAAGCCTCGGTTTCATCACTGGATCTCGGCAGGATTGACTGGCTCGAAAACGAAGCAGCCGACTAACTACCAGGACAACTCCGTGGATAGAGATCGGCTGCTAATCGTTCACATTATTCTACCCTCCCCAGTGAATTATGATCATAGTGAGGGCTGCTGTGATGACGCGAAAATACAGTTTATGCTACTACAATAATACTCCGATTGAGGCGAAAAGTCAAAGCCGATCCTGAGTCCAGTAGGTGATCGTTTCCGTATGGTTCGGTTCAGAGCCAATAGCGCCAAGAATAGATGGTAGGCGCCGAGGGAGCCGCTAGCTCCTCCTAATGGCAAGCCAACTTATGGCGTTTCAGATGCTCGGCGATCGCATCACTCTGCGTGCGGTTGGCACTTTTCACTTATTGAGGCGACCCTGGAGGCGAGAAGTTCTAAGGGAGCGAAGGAGAGTGTTCGATCCTGGTTCAGGAGATGAAGCTTTCTGATGACAGCATATCATGTGTTTCTTGCTCAGATACTGTCCAGTTCTTAGGGTTCGTTACAGGTACGATTTTGTGCAGTACCACAGTGGCTGGCTGAATGTGAGCTCGGTTGGTTGATTCAGACAACCATAGGGGTGCACCCCAAAAGTTGTACCGATTTGACCTGTGTTTACTGTGATACTCCCGACCAACCGAGACGCTGCCTCGGGCACAACACCTACTGAAACTGAAAGACGAGATGAATCGGTTGGAC
>Ga0172362_10002548_pt1 | contig 15778 bp, 20 predicted proteins | sample LakKivs1_kivu2a2_FD_114534 | JGI IMG/M metagenome (GOLD analysis project Ga0172362, IMG submission 114534) | Sediment microbial communities from Lake Kivu, Rwanda - Sediment s1_kivu2a2 | ecosystem: Environmental > Aquatic > Freshwater > Lake > Sediment | place: Rwanda: Western Province, Lake...
AGCCCGACAGCTCGGTGGATTTATTGGAAGGTGAAACCAAGGCTGAAGTATGCTTTAAGCCAGAGGTTCAATTACATAATTTCAATTTGCAGGATTTCAAAGACACGTGCTTTAAAATAGTAGGGGTAAATCAAGACACAATGAAAATCCATAAAGGATGGATAGAAAATACACTTCCCCAAATCCAACCGGAAATCCAAAAAATTTCAATCCTTAGAATAGACGTAGACTGGTACGAACCAACACTTAAGGTTTTAGAATACCTTTATGACAAAGTTATTTCTGGAGGCGTTATCATCTGCGACGATTATGGTGCCTGGAAAGGTGCAAGACTTGCTATAGATGAATTCAGGGAAAAAAACGGAATCACTTCACCGATACTTCAAACCCCTGCAGACGACTTCAGTTCTCAGCCTTCATTACTCGTTGGCACCGAACACTATTGGATAAAGGATTAACCAGAATGAAAATCCTGATGGTCACAGCACACCCCGACGATGAAGCGATTTGGGGTGCGGCAAGCTTAACTGCATTGTGCCAACAAAAATTGGTTGATGTAACAGTTATTTGCTTGTGGACTGCGTGCGAGCCACCAGGATCAATTTCAGCAACGATCGACAAAAAATCTGATTACCTCAGGGAAACACATTTTTACAACTCATGTGATGTTTTAGGGTATGGACAATCCTTTATTTGCACTGATCCGTATGAAGAAAAATTGTCTCAGGAAACACTAAAACGTGGTCTTTTTGACGGTCTGGCATTTTTAAACAAACAGATCGAAGATTTCGACGTTGTAATAAGTCATTCGTATTATGGAGATGAAAGAAGGCATCCCCACCATATTGAATTATTCAAACTGATTCAGGATTTAATTTGGGAAACTGAAATAGGACATTCTTTTTACAGTTTCATTCCAATTAAAACTTTCACTCATAATCCAGCAAGCAACGGAATTCGACGCAAGGGAAAATTCCACATACTCGGCGATTTTTCATGCTCACACACCCAAGATTTAAAACCAGGACTTTCCAAATTTTGCCAGAGGGGTAAAATTAGGATGCTTGTGTGCCAGGGTGATTTGGAAACCAAAAGAAAAGCTTTGGAAGAATATAAAACAATAGATTTGAAAAAACATGATAGTGACTATGGTAGTTTTACCTCATCAACAGATTTTCTCTACTGTGACGGTAAATCATTTCCGTTATTCGAAAAAGCTTTCAGTTTTTTAGAAAAACCAATATATATAACTAAAAATCAGATGTAATATGGGATTAGGACCAGAAGACCTAAGGGTTATAAAAGAAATTAGGGGTGAATCAAAAGGTGGTAATTGCGCTATCTTGGGACACTGTACATTTTGGTATGCAGAAGAAGCATCTCTAGAAAACTTCAAGGAAATACTTTCTTTTGATTCTGTAGAGACGTTCGATATAAATGGTCATCCAACCCACAAGTTAGATTTACAGGAAAAGATTCCAGATGAATTTTGGAATAGGTATGAATTTATTATTGACTGTGGTACAGTTATGTGTGTTTTTGATATAGCAAGCCTTTTCCAAAATATGATTCGGATGCTAAAATTAAATGGGAAAATTTGGCACCAAACAAATCTGGTTGGTCATTTCGGACGCGGCTATTGGGGAGTTTCCCCGTCGGTCCTATATGAATTCTACACCCAAAACGGATTCGGTGTAAACAGAATGGGTTTTTACATCAAAGGAATAGAAAAATGGGTAGATTTCGACCCAAGATGTCATAACCTTGAATCTGCTGGAAATGACCATTTCAATTTTACAACCTCGCAATCATCCTTTAGAGGTTTAGTGAGAAATGACACCTCTTTGATGTGTTTAGCAACTAAATTGCAAATCCAGGAAAAAATGAAAAGACCTGTCCCGCAGCACTATGTAAAAACTAATGGAGTATAAATCAATCGTTATAATAGGAAAGGGACCGACTATTAGAAGATGTTCTAGGGAATTTATTGAATTGTTTGATGAAGTGGCGATTTGCAACAGACCTAAATTTGACGGGTATGAAGATTTGATTGGGGAGAGAGCCAATTGGGACTTTGTTACAAACCTCATCGATATTCGTTACTATTCGGATGAATTCAAAAGAAAATTGGGATTTATTGAAACGTTCTTAACAGGAAAAAATTCCAACCTGAGGAATAATTTTTCGTTTAAAGATTTAGACCCTTCGACGGGAACATTGGCATTTTCACATTTTGTAGGAAAGAAAGAATACAATCACATAGCACTAGTTGGATTTGACCTCTTTCAGAAGAATGAACACTTCTACTACTTCAAAACTGAAGAGCTTACGGATAGTATGAAGTATTTGGTTGACAATGGTACCTTTACCGAAAATCTAATCTTCACCAAAGAATCTGGACATAATAGCGAATTAACAAGGGAATACATGAGTGAGACTTTCCGGAATAATCCTCATAAAAAATTCACATTAATGACAAATTACGAATTTCCTCCAATGAAAAATCTCGATTTAATATGAGTCAAGATCACTTGTATATTATTCCTGCCAGGAAGGGCTCGAAAGGATTCCCCTTGAAGAACAGAAAACTTTTTGATTTCACCGCAATCACTCTTGCAGGATTGGAGCCCAGATCTGTCATTGTGAGTACGGATGATGATGAAATAATCACAAAAGCAGAAGAGTTTGGATTCCAAATTCACAAAAGAAGTCCAAAAAACTCGGACGATTACGCCAGTTTGAAAGATGTTGTTTCGGAAGTAATCCTGGACTTCAACATAAAAGACAAATTGATTCACGTTCTCTATCTTACTTACCCTGAAAGAAAATTCCAAGACATAGAAAATGCTAGAACCTTTTTCTTAGAGAAAAATGCAGATTCTCTGTTGTGTAGAAAATTACCAAAATCGCATCCGTATTTGTGCTTTGAGAGTCTACCTGGGGACAGGGCAAAACCTGTTGTAGCCCACAGCCTTTACAGAAGGCAGGATTATCCGGAATGCTTTGAGGTTTCTCATTTTATTTCCATATTCAAATCCCAGAAATTGAATCAATTAACAGATCAGCTCTATAATGAAAACACCATATTTTTCCTAATTGAGGATAAAATAGACGTGGACCAAGAACAAGATTTCCTAAAGTATGGCAATTAAAATAATCGCAGAAATTGGTATCAACCACAATGGATCGGTTGACCTAGCTAAGAAGCTAATTGACGTAGCATTCGTTGCTGGGTGTGATTACGTGAAGTTCCAAAAAAGAACCCCAGATATATGTGTTCCTGAAAACGAAAAAACAAAAATTCGCTCAACTCCCTGGGGGGATATGACTTATTTAGACTACAAAAAAAGGATCGAGTTTGGAAAAAAAGAATTCGACGAGATTGACTCATACTGTAAGAACAAGGGAATAAAATGGTTCAGTTCGGTTTGGGACAAAGACTCTGTTGACTTCATGTCGCAATACACCGAATTGACAAAAATCAGTTCTGCCTTAATTACCGACTCCAGTATTTGCAAGTATGCTAGGGAAAAGAACTCTGAACTCATTATTTCAACAGGTATGAGTACGGAAGAGCAAATAGAGGAAGCAATAAGGGTGTGTAATCCAGATGTGATTATGCACACCAATTCCACATATCCATGCCCTGTAGAAGAGCTTAATCTAAACTACATAAACTGGCTAAAAGCAAAATGGCCGGAAAGACAAATAGGATACAGTGGGCATGAATACGGTCTAACGACAACTTTCGCAGCAGCGGCTATGGGTTGTGAATGGATAGAAAGACATTTGACGCTCGAAAGAACTATGTGGGGAAGCGATCATCTTGCTTCAGTTGAGCCACAAGGGTTTATGAAACTCGTAAAAGGCATACGAGATATAGAAAAAGCTATGGGACAATATGGACCCCGTGAAATCATGGAGGGAGAAAAAACCAAACTTAAATCGTTAAGACCCCAATGAAAATTTTCGTTGACATAGACAAGACAATTTGTGAATCCCCAGAAAATTTGGATTATGCTGATGCACAACCAATAGACAAAAACATAAGAAGAATTAACGAACTTTTTGATCTCGGTCACACCATCGTCTACTGGACTGCCAGAGGATCAGTTAGTGGGATAAACTGGGAAAAAGTTACCCAAAATCAATTTGAGCAATGGGGGGTAAAGTACCACGAATTAAAATTTGGAAAACCAGACTATGATCTCTTTATTTGTGACAAGGCGGTAAACTCTGATGATTTCTTTAAAGGCATTTTAAAATCTCAGCAATTTTTTCAGACGCTTTCCCGTCACCAAAAGGGCACGTTTCTTCCACCTTTGGAGACCTGATGTGCTCAGAAAAAACATTTAACAGGTCTGAATGGGAATTTACTATAAATGAAGTTTTATTTAGGCTTTCTGGTCTCTCTGTGATCTTCCTACACACCAGACACTTTTTATTGAAAAAGCTGCACTCCTCTTGAAGCCCGCCACTGTCTGTAATAACTAGGGAACATTCAACCAAAACACTAAGCAATTCTTCCCGGCTTAGAGGATCTACGAGATTAATTGACTGAAGTAAATGTGAATGCTTTTTCACATCTGGATTTGGGTGAATAGGAAGAATAAATTCAAATTCGGGATATTTCCTAGCAAGGGATTCTATTGCAAAAAACCATTTGTCCATCTCCGCGTGATTTTCCCTTCTGTGCATAGTAACCAGAACCTTTTTCCCATAGTAGCATTTGTTCACGAGGTGTGAAATCCCGTCCAGTCCGGTGTTACCAACTACATAAACCCCGTCTACTATATTTTCATTAAACAGGTTTCTTTTATTTTCTTCTGTTGGACAAAGATGAATTGAGGCTAAACGGGAGATGAGTTGCCTATTGTATTCTTCGGGAAATGGATTTTCGTAATCGTAAGTTCTTAAACCGGCCTCAAGATGAATTACTTTGATTCTGTGATTAATAGAAGTTAATGCAAGTGCAAGTGCAGATGTCGTATCGCCTTGGACCAGAACGTAGTCTATGCCATCTAATACCGCCTTATCCAAATTGAGTAGACTCTGAATGATAGAATCCAATCTATTTGCACCATATTCTTTTATTTCAACGGAAAAATCTGATTCAACATCAACCAGATCCTTGTGCTGCCCAGTAAAAAGTGTTTTGAAAGGAATTTCTTGCTGAGACAGCTCGGAAACCAAGCTCTTGATTTTAATATACTCTGGCCTTGTGCCGTAACTAATTAGTATCATAAAAATTTACTTCCATCCTAGGTCGATGAAATGTCGACATATTTCCAACCTTTTTTCGTTCCAATTAGAAGTTCTCCAACTTGCATTTTCATCACCAGAAAAATTCCTCATGTGAGCAGACGTATGGTCGTTCAAGGATTGTTTTGGAACCCATGTTTCTATATCTCCCAAGATTTTTACAGATGCGCAAAATGTGATGTCCTCTCCAGTGTCGTATGTCAACGGTGAAAAATTCCAGAAATATTTTAACCAATCCTTTTTGAAAAACCAGGAATGTCCACCAAAAGCAGTTCGCGTGTCTTGGGTCACTTCACCACTATCTCCGAACCCACTGTCATTATTAAAGCTTCTCCCGTTTGCACAAACAACACAATTTTTTTCTTCGCACAATCTCAAGCAATTTTCTATCCATTTTTTTCCTGGAATAATGTCATCGTCAAGAACCAGAATGAAATCCGAATTGAAAAGTTGGGCCAAAGCGAATCTCCCCCAAAATTTAGTATTAAGGTCTGACTTAATAACCTTTACTCTTTCCTCAAAATTCTCATAGATATTAGAAAGATCAACATGGTTTTCATTTTGAAGAACAACGATAAGATCTGGTGGCACCGTTTGCGCCAATAAAGACTGAATTTGATCAGCAAAATAATTTCTTTTGAAAGCAGTTAGTACTGCTACAATTTTATAGTGTTCAAACATAACTAGATAGAATTATTTCAACAGATTTGTGTAGTCTTGAGTTCTCAAATAAATTGTCATAAATTGTCATGGCCGAGGTCTTCATCGATTGTAATTTAATAGAATCTTCCAAGATAGGTTTTATGATTTCTTCCACGCTCGAAATTGAATCCTCAGGGACAACAATTGAAAAAGAATCCCAGTTTAAAGTGCCCTCTAAGGGAAGTGAATAGCCGTCCGCTATTATAATTGGGATTGATCCCATTGCTAAAGATTCAAACAACCTAACCGAAGAAATTCCAGTTCCCCTAGGGCAAAGAGAAAACTGGGATTTAGAAAGAAGTGAAATGTAATTCTCCTTTGCCCAACTTGGTGTTTGCTTATCGAGTGCCCAGCCAACTCCCGAATCTTTAACCCTATCTGGAAAAATCCTAGCAAGCTCTTTCCGTACGGGATGAGCCCCAAGATTACCAACAAATGAGAAATCAATCGTTTTTTCAGCATTTCTTTGCCCGGTATCAAAATTCACCGATTGATGCGGAATTGAATTGAATCTACCAGGTTTAGTTGCGTGTGGGGTAAAAACCACATCGGAATCCTTAAAATGTAAATGCTCCGCCCAAATGTGCTGACAAACAAAAACCCTTCTTTTATCACTATGACAATTCGAAATGAAATTGTTTGTCCACTGGATACCGTTTCGGTTAATAAAGACTGCAAGAGGGTAAGGGAATAACTCAAACTCATCAGAGATAAATTCAGCTCTGTGCTCCAGCTGGGAAAAGATTAATTCCTCAGTTTTGATGCACTCGTCAAAATCCGTCTTCTGGTGGATCTGATTTATTATCATTCTTCCCCCATTTTCTTTCTCATGTAATTGAGAAGATTGATTTTGTTTTGAACCCCAACAGTCCAATTGGCATGGGCAACAAAGAGATTTCTATCGAATTCAAACTCGTGATTATTCCAGGCACCAGCACCAACGTGGCCAAACGTGAAAAAGGTCCTTGGGAGCATTTTAAATTTAACCGGGTGTCTTCGGATCAACATATTTAAAGCGTTCTGGTCGTTACCGTAAACTTCGATGTGATTTTTCACGTCTTCCCAAAGTGCTTGTAATCTAGAGCTTGATCTTGCAACAAAAAAACCGCAGCAAAGTCCCGAGATTGAATCGTCTTGAAATGCGATATCAAATTCACCGAGTTCCTCTAAAAGCTTTTCTTTTATTGGTTTGAAAAAATAAACGTCTGCGTCGCAATGGATAAAAACATCATCGGTCTTGATAGAATCAAGGATCAAGTCCATTTTCTTCTCCATTGTTCTGTTCCAGCCCGGTTTCATGAAATCACCGGTTTCACAGTCTTGTGAAAATTTTACAACATTAAGATTAATGTCGGGATTAGTCCGAGCCAGTGAACTTTTCATCATTTCAAAAAGTTCTGTGTGTGAATCGGTGTAGCAAGTGTAAAGTTTCATTCGTTTAGTTTGTAAATATTTCTTTGTAGTTTGTAAACATCCAGTCCTCGATTGTGTTGAAATCTAAAACACGTTCTAAATTTTCATGGATGGCTTCTTTCTTGGAATAATAGAATTCTTCAGATAAAGTAGGGAATTTTCCATCTTGTAGAAAAACAATCCCCTCCGGATTGAAAAATTCGCTTATCTTTAAAGTTCCTCTATAAATAGGTACTGTACCGGTTGCAAAACAATCGAGGATCTTTTCAGTAAAGTATGTGTCTCTTACATCATTTTCAATTGCAACAGAAAACATATAATCGTCCAGTGCCTCTTCTTTATTCTCAAGCTTTTTTGTGATTCCCCCGAAAAGATCAATTTTATCTGAGTGGGAATTGGCAAAATCCACCCTGAAAATTTGGTCGGGTGAAAATGTTTTGGCTGACGTAATCATGGAGACATTCTTTGACTTATCCCTCACACCCGGGGAATCTATCCAAGTTCCCATGGCAGGTACCCATTTGAACTTTGAATCTAAAAGCAAAAGTTCCTCATCGTAAGTAAAAATGTACTCGTAAGTTTCAAGTATATTTTCTAGGTTATCTTTGATATGTTCATGAAAAGAATGATTGAAAAATCTAGATTCCAATCCCCATAAAAACTTTCTTTTGCCGTCGTTTTTTTCGATAATGCCCTTGTAAAAATCAGAATCTATGTAAAATGAGGAAGAGTTGTTATTGGAGCCAAAGTCCCAAACGATGTGTTGAGATTTTTTGTACAACGTTGAACTTGATGCGTGGGAAAAATTCCCGGATTTCATATTGAACCTCATTTTATTTTTCCTTTATAAAAAATCCATCGCCCCAAGTAAAACCAGCCCAGTCCGTTTCGACTAATTTAAATCCATATTCTCCTAGAAAATTTCGGATAACATCAACTCTAGCGCAGTCTTCGTAAAGCTCCTCTATATTTAATTCCGTCATGATATAATCTATGCTTTCGAGGGTTTCTGAAGCACCTTTAAAAACCTCAAGCTCATAACCTTGGACATCAATGTTGATGAAATTGAATTTTGCCCTTTCAAACTCTATGTTATCAAGTCTGGCAATTTCCACTGTTTCCTTCTCGGTAAATGTAATGTGTGGATATTGAACCAAATGCAAACTGGGCTTGAGTATTGACGAGGATTGTCCAGAATTTGCACTTTCTACGTGCATTTCTACTGTTCCGTTAAAATTACCTAATGCTTTGTTAATCAGGGTGAATCTTGGATCCACGTTTTCACAAAGCTTTTTAAAGTTCCTAGAAAGGGGTTCAAAGAAAATTCTCTCTTTGAGATCAAGCTCGTCATAAACTTTATTTTCTTGTCCGTAATGGGCTCCAATGTGTAAGACCCCTTTGATGTTGAGGTCATATTTTTTGTTGATTTTAACTAAGTCTAAAAGCACTATTTTTCAGTATTGAATTTGAATTGTATCTCCTTATGGGGCCCTTGAATGGACATAAAATCCATTTCTTCCCAAGCTATTCTTTTTCCTTCGTTACAAAGTGTTTGCAGTTCTTCCTCCGAAACTTGAAATTCTAAACCAAATCGGTTTTGAACCTCGTTGTTTACCCTATTTGCAGGAATTCCAACCAAACACGAATGGTGAAAAGATCTCATCGCCATGGGCTTAAATTTTTCCATGAGCGGATTGAAATAAACCAAAGCATTTTCGAAAGAATTAGGACTTCTAAAAATTACAGAATTACAAATTTGTAGGATGTCTTCTTTTCGGAAGATGTGTCCATCTAAAGAAAATGGATACCCAAAATCGTACTCTGCCCCAAGCCATTTCCACGAGACGTAATTTTCATCCTCCTGAAATTGTGGAAGATTGTACCAAGAATTAGCAGGGTGTGAGAAACTACAATTTTTACCAAGACGAAGCGAAAAGCACACTTCATTATTCTCGGGTACTATTTCTTTAGTTATCTTATTGTAAAAAATTATATCATCGACCAAAAAGCACACGTGACTTTTTGCTTTTTCAATCAATGAAATTGTTTGGTCCCTGAAGTTGATCTCGTCAACAAACAACACCTCTGGAAATTTTGAAGCAATTTTTGAGTAGCCTGCCTCGTAGCCGGGATCAAACGTATAAATCACCGAGACTGAACCAACGATATCATCACCAATAAAATGGAACATAGACTCCAATAACGATCGGAGTTGCATCGGACGGTTCTTAGAGAACACGATAAAATCCACCTTTTGCATAAGAATTATACGGATTAATTGTCGATTAGTTCCTACATCAAGCGAAACACAATCACTCTAAACCCGTAAAAAAACAAAGGAGAAGCATGGAATTTATTCTTAAAGATTTAGATTTTTACTACATAAACCTGGATAAGGACTATACTAAAGCAAGAAGTTTAGAAACCAAACTGGATTTGCTCGATGTACCATCCACCCAAATTCATAGGATTAAAGCTCATGAAAATCAAGAATCACATTTGGGAATTTTGGATTCTCAGATAGAAGCTATTGAAAAGGGACTAGAATCAAAAAAACCTTTCATCGTGTTGGAAGATGATGTGGATGTAAACAACTACATAGAAAAAATACCGGTTCATGATTTAAGTGTCTGTACTTATTTGGGGATATCTGCTTGGGGGTTAGATTTCAACACTGAAAGCTTAGCTAGACTAAACAACATAGAGGCTTTTCAGCTAGAGGGTGACCTAAGGATCTCAAGGATAAAAAATATGTTTAGCGCTCATTCAATTTTTTATCATGATGGAACATATGCCTCTGAGCTCTTGAAAAATCTTTACCTTGTCAAGGAGGGCAAACCCTTTAGAATCAATTCCATCGATTATGATCTAAAATACTTTGGAAAAACAATTGTCCCGTGTGATATTGTCATGGCACTTATGCAACATCACTACTTTGTGACAGCATTAAAAATTCCGTTGTTTTTTCAAACCGGTGAGCATGAGTACTGTACAAGAATCAATCTAAAGTGATAAATAATCTACATGGATAAGATATACGCAAACATGGCAACAATACCAAAGAGGATACCTCTCTTGGAAACGGTTGTAAACTGCATTTTGCCTCAAGTAGACCATTTAAACATTTATTTGAACAATTTTGAGGAGATACCCTGGTTTCTGGAAAAAGAAAAAATCACGGTGGTCAGATCTCAAGATGAAGGGGATAGAGGAGATGGTGGTAAATTCTTTTGGGCGGACAAGGTAGATGGCTACTATTTTACTATTGACGATGATATTGTTTACCCGCCAGACTATGTCGAAAAGTTAAAAGAAGCTTTGGATAAAAGGGGTAGAAAGTGCGTTGTCGGGGTTCACGGAGAAATGTATCCTGACGAGATTCGTCATTGGACAAAAGATCGGTTAAGGACCTACCATTTTTATTACGACAACCCATCTGATACCCCGGTCCACGTTCTTGGAACAGGTTGTGCCGCATTTCACACTGATAAATTAAAGGTTACCCCAGAGGATTTCAAAACACCGAACATGGCGGATGTATGGTTTACTTGCATCTGTGCACGCAATTTGTTTTACCGGGTAGTGATTGCTCATCCAAGGGGATGGTTAAATATTTTATACGTTCCGGAGGAAGAAACCCTATGGGGAAAAACTTTGAAATTTGAGGATGAAAATCCGGAGAATTATTCCAAAGAAGTAGAAGCAATTCAGGAATGTCTTCCTTGGAGAGGAATACAGGATGTAAATTACTGGTAGTATGTTTAAAATCGAGGGAAGGGAAAGTGATAAGATATTGGTGTTTGACCTTGATGACACTTTGGTGAAGACCGATGCCAAGATAAAAATTATCAACAGAAAAACCAAGGAGATACTGAGGGAACTAACCCCCGGAGAATTCAACGAATTCGAAAAGAAAAAAGGGCATATTCTCAATTTTGATGATTTCGACAGTCCAGAACTTCTTAGGCAAGGAAAGATGATTCACGAGATATTCGCGATTCTCAAGCATACCTACAATAAGAAGATTCCAGTGGCTATTTTAACTGCTAGATCTTCTAGTGAGTTGGTTAGGGATTTCTTTCTTCAAAATGGGATTGACATCCACCCGGAGCTTGTTATTGCTATTAATGACCCGCAATTCAAACACGACGGAACCATACCGGAAAGGAAGAAAAAAGCAATTGAAGAGTTAATAGATCTGGGGTTCAGAGATTTGACCTTCTTCGATGATCACGAGGATAATTTAAGGCTTGCCAAGGAAGCCGAAGGATATAAAGGGGCCAAGGTTAAAACCATCAAGGTTTATTGATTCTTAAGCTCCTCTATTACAATGGGAAGTATTTTTGACAAGTGCTCTATGTTCAACTCAAGTACTTCTGGATTCTTAGCACTAAGAAGCAGAACGGTAGTTTCTAAAACCCCCAGTACATAATCTATTTTATTCTCTTCCATATTAAAATTCTATTTGGTGACTGAATATATAATTCAAATCAAAGAAAACCAAAAAATGGAAAATATAAAACTTTACGAAAGTTTCATAGAAGAGATTAACGAGGCAAAGGTTGCTAAGGGTTTGATGCACAAACTTCTAGATGTTCCTGATGGAGAAAAGATCTCATCAAAGTACAAAAGTGGTGAAGAGCTAGCCCACGATTTATTGACAGCTGTGAAAAAAGCAAAAATAGTCGCTGACAAGGACGTAAGAAAGAAAGCAACCTCCATGTTAGCATTCGCAGGAAATTGGCCCAGCGAGGGGGAAAACACAGTTATCGATAAAGCATTGAAAGCGATTAAGAAGCTGGAAATACCGGGGGTTCCTCTTAATTAAAGTTCCTGTTCGGAATCTCTTAACTTCTGGACGTATTTAGCTTTTAACTCCTGAGATCTTCTTGATACACAAGGCTTTTCGAACTCCTTTCTCCGAAGGAGTTCTTTTTTTGTCCCGTGTTTATCAAATTTGTACTTGAGTTTTTTAAGCGCAGACTCCAGATTCTTTTCTTTAGATAAATCAATTTTGATCATACCCTATATATTTTACAAAAGGCCCGACTCGACTATTTTTTCAAAAACGTAGTTAGGTGAAATTTTTCTAGTACACTCGAATGATTTATTTTCCGGGCAGAGAGAAGCATGATAGCAGGCAAATTTATCCATATGATCAAGAGAATTCCAGCATCCGTGACAGCCATCTTTGTTTATTATTCTCAAATTATCTTCCTTAAATTCGTTGAACTCCATAGTTGCCCCCGATATCATTACCACCTTTTTTCCGCAAGCCCACGCCAACCAGGAAAGCCCTGAAGAAACCCCGATGAAAAATTCGCAATGATGAAGATACCATATTCTTTCCATCAAATCTATGTTGCCATTCCTTTTAACAATATTTTTGAGGTTGCTTTTTTCCTTGGATATTGAAACAACTTTATATCCTTTTGCCTTTATCCTTTCCACAAGTTTTTCCCATCCTATTTTGTTATTCCATACCTTTAATCCTTCAGTAGAAGCAAATTCAGAAATACAAACATATTTTTCTTGGATGGGTCTTGAGTCTGGTTTGGGGTCCTTTAGCCTGGTGCGAACTTCCCTTTCCTCCAGACCTAATGCGTCTGTACATATGGATGCCAGTGGGATGGAATGAGGATGCCTTGGATTTTTAAATTCATCCTGTAAACTAAATCCGTCTAGAAATAAAGGTCCTCTTTTGGTTTCAAAGTTTTTTTGTAACCTTTGGGATTGTATATTTTTGTCAGCAATTTCTACCCCATATACAACCGGGAAAGAGGCATACCATCGTTTGTCTTCCATATCAAAAGCGTCGACCTCGACAAAATTTATTTCTGGGTAACTTTCCTTGAAGATATTTGGGACTGAACATTGAAGAGTGATTTTGCAATTGTGTATTTTTCTAAACTCTTCTGCATACGCAACCCAAGAAATTGAGTGACCCAACGTAGAAGTAGTGAACATTAAACACACCTCTTTATTGGACAGATCCATTTTAGTTTGATGTATAAGAGTATCCTCGCACCAAACTTCAACCCTCCAATTTGTAAAATATTTACGGGAAGCCTTTGCCCAATGATTCACCCTAAGACTCGTGCTAAAAATAACTTCGTTTGAATCGTCGTCGATAAACAAAGCTTTAAAAACCCGGGGATCTAACGGATCACCCGAAAGTTCTACACTTGGTCCACTTCTGTAAAAAACAAAAACCTCGGGAGAATCAAAAACCCTTTCTTCAATTGAAAATAGGGGTTCACTTGGTTGGTTCTGAATCTGAAAGAAAGCCTTTTCTTCACCGGATTCCTCAATCTCATCCCACCTTGCTAAAACCTCTGTAAAAACGCTGCTTGATGATGGCTTACATTCAAAAGTAGGTTTATTTTCCAGACAAGTGTGAATAAGAGTTACCGATTGAATATTTCCCCAATCTCTGAGTGAATAATCCAAATTAGATGCACAGTGGATAGTGCATGTTCCTGGCACATATGTATACTTATAAGACTGCGAGCTATTCCTATAAGGGGCTCTGAAATAAGGGTGAATAGAACTTCCTAGTTGGATTATATTGGTATTTGTAGTCCCAGCTAAATGAAGTATCCCAGAGTCCATCGTTACGACACATTTAGCTCGGTTGAGAATATGCCACGTTTGATCCAATGATGTTTTATTCGTTAGATCTATAACATTGTTAAGGCTGAAAACCGGTTTATCCTGTTGTAAATGGTCAGAGTATTCTCCAGAATTTTTACCAACTGCAACAACTGGAATATTTTTCTCAGAAAGTCTGTTGCAAAGATCAACCCATCGATGCTCGTCCCATGTCCTGGATTCCCAGGATTGAACAGGGTGTATCACAACATAATTATCTGGCAGGGTGATGTCACCCATACAGGATTCGTAGTTATCCGGAAAATAATCGCACGTTAATTCCTCAGGAGTAAGCATGAACCCCAGATCCTTTGCATGAAATTGTCTAATATCACAGATAGCATGCTTGAACTCGATTCCCATTGGATCTCTTTTTCCTAGCAAATGAAATGACTTATGAACATCATAATCACGTTCGAGGTCTGCTAAAGAAACATCGTTTATATGAATACTTTGAGAAACGTACGGACTATTTTTCAAGATCCATGGCGAAGGAGAAACTACAATTATTTTGGACTTGTATGTTTTTGCAATCTTCCTAATAGTTGGTGTAGCACAAATAAGGTCACCGATAGAAGGCGTGGTTGTGTAAAAAACTGGGATCTTCATTATTGCTCTATATTCAAATGTGGGAAGTAACGGACAAAAATATCAAATTCGGATGCTCTAATTCTTTTAATCCTTGATTTTATCTCCGTGTAAAAATTCCAAGCAAGAGGAATGTATGCAATCTTTTTATCACTAGGAAGTTCTGAGATAACTTCGGGATTTTTGATAATAATATCTCTACCCGGGGTTAGTAGTTCCTGTTTCAGTGGGTTATCGTCTAGGATGAAATCCAGATCGATAGAACCAAAGTTTAGTAGGGTATTTCCCTTTGCTGCTGCTCCATATCCAACAATCAGGTACCCTTCTTTTTTTAACTCCTCAATTTTTTTCTTTAGATCAAAAGTAGCCAGATAGCAGTTGAAGGCATATTTTGGGTAGGTTAATGTGTTATAGAGTCCTGATGCTTCTTCTGATTTTAAATTATCCATCACACCCGTCAATTCACCAATTTGATTTTTGGTGATAACAAACACATAACTTGTCCCGTGCACGTCTGTTTTAAATACATTGTGTAAAAAAAGGCCACATCTTTCGACTAATGTTTTCATAGACCTTGTGTTAAAAAAAGAAATATGCTCGTGGTAAATGGTATCAAATTCATTGTTTATCACCATGTTCGACTGTGATGTTTGTACAAACAAGAATGTTTGATCGTGCATAATCTCTTTGCAAGACAGCAAAAAGTCCTCTTCAAACCGTGTGTGAGCGAAAACATTTTGGGCAGTGATAATATCAAATTTTTCACCCTTGAATTTGTGAACTGTTTCCTGATTAAAATAATCACATATAACTTCATGACCCTTATCCTTACACTCATCGTACAGATTTTCTGCTGGATCTATTCCGAATGTTTCTAGCCCAAGCTTCGCGAAAGAATCTAGCTGCGTACCATCGTTGCATGCTATATCCAGAACTTTTTTGGCCGCAGGAAAATACCCGAGGGTTATGTTAGCGAATTCGTCGAAGTATTTCCTTAGTGTTTCACTTGTTCCTGAAACATAAAGGTAGTTTTTGAACATCAGATCCGGGTTAACAGCACAACTTAGCTGAAGGTGGAAACACTTTTGACAAACGTTTAATTGAAGTGGAAACTTGGGAAGATCTTCTCCCGAGTGGTAACTGTTTGCAAGGGGTTGCTGGC
>Ga0172362_10002550_pt1 | contig 15761 bp, 14 predicted proteins | sample LakKivs1_kivu2a2_FD_114534 | JGI IMG/M metagenome (GOLD analysis project Ga0172362, IMG submission 114534) | Sediment microbial communities from Lake Kivu, Rwanda - Sediment s1_kivu2a2 | ecosystem: Environmental > Aquatic > Freshwater > Lake > Sediment | place: Rwanda: Western Province, Lake...
GAAAAGTGGCGATAAAAAGTGAGAAGGAGTAATAATATTATAATTAGTAGTAATTATGAATATAAAAATATGTTGGCTATTTATGGATCATTTTTATTTTTAGTATTTTTTATCACTTCTATAATTATTTTTTATATCTCGAATAATATTGTATTAACAGAATTAGGATATAAATTAATAGAGTTAGAAAATACTAAGGTAATGTTAGAAGAACAGAATAGTAAGCTTGACTTAAATGTAGAGACTCTTTCTGCCTTAGATAGAATTGAAGAAGTTGCTTCTAACCATTTAGGGATGATTACACCAAAAGAAGTTAAATATATTGCTTTAAACCCTACTCCTCAGGTTAGTTCCCGAGAAGACATTGGAGTAATCAGTAATAATTATGAAAAAGAAAAGTACTTTTGGGCTAGTTTTAACCTAAATAAATTAGACGACTTGATTTTAGGGCTATTAAAATAATAATACTATAGTTGTAAAAATATATGCAAAAAAAGGCGGGAATAGTTATTGCTTTCCAAAGAAAAAAAAGAACGCATTACTGTTTTATTCATATTATTTATAATTTTTTATTTTTTATTAATTTATAGATTATATAACATTCAAGTTATTCAAAGTAATAAATTTGAAGAAATTGCCCAACAAGAACACCTCACTTCTTTTTCTATTGAAGGAGAGCGAGGTAACATTTATGATAGAAATTTAAAGAAGTTAGTTGTTAATGTTAATGTCCAATCCTTATTTGCTGTCCCACCTAAAATTGAAAATCCTCGAGAGGCTGCTTTAAAAATATCTTTAATTTTAAATTTAGAAACAAAAGAGGTATTGGATAAATTAAATCAGAAAAGACCTTTTGTATGGATAAAGAGAAAATTAAATGAAACAGAAGTTGAAGAGATTAAAAAATTAAATTTAGAGGGATTAGATTTTTTAAAGGAGAGCAAAAGATTTTATCCCCAAAAATATTTAGCTTCTAATTTAATGGGATTTGTAGGGATAGATAATCAAGGTTTGGAAGGTTTGGAGTTATTTTTTGATCAGGAATTAAAAGGATTACCTGGTTTAGTACTTTTAGAAAGAGATGCTTCGGGAGATGAAATACCACTTAGCATTAAAGAACTAAATACTCATCGGGACGGAAATTCTATTGTTTTAACTATTGATGAAGTTATACAATATATTACTGAAGAAGCTCTAGATAAAGCTTTTCAGAAATACAAAGCTAAAGCCGGAGTTGCTATTGTAGTAGAACCAAAAACTGGCGAAGTTTTGGCAATAGCAGTAAGACCTTCCTATGATCCAAATTATTTTAATAAATATGCTCTTGATCTTTGGAGGAATCTAGCAATAACTAATACCTATGAGCCGGGATCAACCTTTAAAATCGTTACTATAGCTACCGCATTGGAAGAAGGAGTAGTTAAATTAGATGATCAGTTCTATTGTAAAGGATGGACAAATTATAATGGACATATTTTTCACGATATACACCAACATGGCTCACAAAATCTTACCGATATAGTAAAGAATTCTTGCAATGTAGGTGTAATTCAAGTTGGAACAAGGTTAGAACAAAAGGTTTTTGAAAAATCTATTAGAAGATTCGGATTTGGAGCGTTAACCGAAATAAATTTACCTGGTGAAGTAAATGGATTAATAAGAAGTTCTAAAGATTGGTCAAAAATATCTTTAGCCTCTATATCTATAGGGCAGGAAATTTCAATAACTCCTATCCAATTAATAATGGCTCTATCAGCCATAGCTAATCGAGGGACTTTGATGAAACCGTTGATAGTAAAGGAAATTTTAGATTCTAATCAAAATAGCGTTAAAGTATTTAAGCCAAAGCCAGTGCGGCAAGTAGTATCAGTTGAAACAGCTTTAACTATGACTAAAATATTAGAACAAGTAGTGATTGATGGAACTGGCATGGAGGCAAAGCTTGATGAATACCAGGTAGCAGGGAAGACTGGAACTGGTCAAATATTTGATTTTGCTACTGGTAAATACTCTAATAGTGCTTATACTTCATTATTTGTAGGTTATGTACCAGCTGAAAATCCCAAAATATCTATTTTAATTTTATTAGATCAACCTAAAGGTAGTTATTACGGGGGAACGGTGGCTGCTCCTGTATTTAAAGAAATTGCTTCCAAGGTCCTCCCTTATTTATCAATTCCACCCAATCAGTGAGTATATAGTATATAGTATTTAGTATATAGTAAAGAAAAGAGAAGACATCACGCAATACGAATAAATTTTGAATTGAAACAATATAAGCAATACGATATACTATATACGAATCAGGGAAATTAGAGGTAATTTATTCTATGAAGTTAAGCGAACTGATAACTAACTTAGAAGTTAAGGAAGTTTTTGGCGATTTAAATTTAGATATTAAAGGAATTTACTATGACTCTCGAAAAATAAAGAGAGATTTTTTATTTATATGCATAAGAGGTTTTACTTTCGATGGGCATCATTTTATTGCTGAAGCAATTAATAAAGGTGCTATTGCTCTTGTAGTAGAAAAAGAAATTAACCTCAGACCCGGTATTACTGTAATCAAGGTAAATGATAGTCGCAAAGCTTTAGCAATTTTAGCTAATCAATTTTATGGTTTTCCTTCCAGTAAATTAAAATTAATTGGAGTTACTGGAACAAACGGTAAAACTACAATTACCTATATGTTGAGAATTATCTTGCAGGAAGCAGGTTATAAAACCGGACTTCTTGGTACTGCTCAAAACATAATTGGTGATAATATTATCTCTTCTCATATGACTACTATGGAATCAGTCGATCTACAAAAAGCCCTCCAAGAAATGGTAGAAAAAAAGAATAACTATGCGGTAATGGAGGTATCTTCGCATGCCTTGCAATTATCTCGAGTAGAAGGTTGTAATTTTGATATAGCTATTTTTAGTAATATTAGTAGAGAGCATTTTGAAATCCATAAAAACTTTTCTAATTATTTAGAGGCAAAGAAAAAATTATTTTTAAGTTTAAATAAAAGTAAAAAAGAAGCTTGTAAAAAATTTGCGATAATTAATATTGACGAAGAGTATAGTAAAAATTTTATAGATTGTAACGAGGTCAATTTAATTACCTATGGAATAAAAAAAGAGAGTAATGTTAGGGCTAAAAATATAGAAATGGATATTAAAAATTCTTCATTTGTAGTGGAGACACCTATAGGTGATACTAAGATAGTTTTAAATTTTAGTGGAGTATATAACATATATAATGCTTTAGCAGCTATAGCAGCATCTATTTCTCAGGGTATTCCTTTAAATATAATTTCCCAAGCCTTAGGTAAGTTTTATGGGGCTCCTGGAAGATATAAAATGATTGAATATGGTCAGAATTATACTATTATTATAGATTTTGCTCACAATTATCATGGATTAGGAAATATATTGCAGAATTTACACCACTATGCTTCTCGTAATATAATTACTGTATTCGGACATGGAGGAGAAAAATATAATAAGGTAAGAGTTACCATAGGAGAAGTTATAGGAAAATATAGTGATTATGTAGTAATAACTGCTGATAACCCTAAAAGTGAGGATCCTAAAAAAATTGCTCAGGAAATTGAAAAAGGGGTTAAAAAAACCAATAAAGATTATATTATAATCACTGATCGGGCCGAAGCTATTAAACATGCTTTAGGTAAAGCTAAAGAAGGAGATATAGTTTTGATAGCTGGGAAAGGACCTGAAAATGAACAAGTCTATAAAAATAAAATTCTTCACTATAATGATGAAGAAGTAGTAAGGAAAATATTAATGGAGAGATAAAAATTGGAAGGGTATAAAGTTACAGAATTGATAAAAGCTACCTCAGGAAGGTTAATTCAGGGTGACCAAGATCGCTTAATAAATAGAGTTTCTATAGATAGTAGGAATCTAACCCCAGGTGATTTATTTTTTGCTATAATTGGTTCCCGTTTTGATGGACATAATTTTATTGGAGAAGCTCTTAATAAAGGAGCGGTGGGAGCAGTAATTTGTAAAAATATTGGTAATTTGTTACAGAAAGAAGAGCTAAATAAAGATAAAATTATTATCCAAGTAAAGGATACTCTTTCTGCTCTACAAGATTGGTCTCAGTATTATAAGGTTAAATTTGATACTTTTAATATCTGTGTAACGGGAAGTAACGGAAAGACCACCACCAAAGAAATCATTGCTCATATATTATCTCAAAAATTCCCCCTTTTAAAAACCTCTAGTAATTATAACAATGAAATTGGAATCCCTCTTACCTTGTTACAACTTAATGAATTACATCAGATATTAGTGGTAGAAATGGGGATGAGAGGTTTAGGAGAAATAAAAGTTCTTACTAATCTTGTCCATCCTGATTTAGCAGTGATTACTAATATTGGAGAGGCCCATATTGGTTTATTAGGATCAAGAGATAATATTTTTAAGGCTAAATCAGAATTGTTACAATCATTAAACAAAGATGGTATAGTAATTTTAAATAGAGATGATCCATATTTCTTAAAGATGTTGAAAATTGTTAAAGGTAAGAAAATAATTACCTTTGGCCTTGAGAATAAAAGTGATATTATGGCTTTTAATATCAGAATGATCAGCGACAGAGGAATGAAGTTTACCCTTAAAATAAAAGATGTTGAAGACCGAGAGATATTTTCCCCTTTATTAGGAAGGTATAACATTTATAACGCACTTGCTGCTTCTGCAACTGCTTTTGCTTTGGGAGTAGAAATGGATTTAATTGAAAAAGGCTTATCTTCTTTTAAACCATTAGAAATGCATATGTATTTAAAGAATTTTTATGATGATATTAAAATCTTAAATGATTCCTATAATGCTAGCCCATTATCAGTAAAAAAGGCTTTAGAAACTTTAGTAGAAGTGTCACAAGGAAATAGAAATATAGCTATCTTAGGAGATATGCTTGAACTAGGAGAAAAGACTAACTTTTATCATCAAGAAATAGGAAAAGAAGTAGCAAAATTATCTATAAATACGCTAATTACTGTTGGTGAAGGAGGAAAGATAGTTGCTAAATCTTCTAAAGATGAAGGAATGTCAGAAAATAAAATTTTTTCTTTTGAGAAAAGTGAGAAGAAAAAATTGGTTAAAGAACTATTAAATCTAACTAGGCCAGGAGATTTTGTCTTAATAAAAGGTTCTCGAGAAATGAAGATGGAAGAGATCTTAGAATTTTGGCAAAAAGAATATCGAAAAAATAATCGCATAACGTAGGGGGGTATAATGACCAATTGGCTATGGATAATTTTAATTTCGTTTATAATTCCAGTTATTACTTTACCATTTTTTGTAAATTATCTTAAAAAATATAAAATAGGACAGAGAATTCGTCAGGAAGGGCCAGATCTTCATCAACATAAAATGGGAATACCCACCATGGGAGGAATAATTGTTCTTCTTACTTTGCTAATAGTAATTATACTGCTTGTCCCTTATAATAAATATATTTTATGGTCGTTAATCATTACTGTCGGTTTTGGCCTTATCGGTTTAATTGATGATTTAATAAAATATTTTAAAAAACGTTCATTAGGTCTTAAAGCTAGCTATAAATTATTTCTTCAAATTATCTTTTCTCTAATAGTTATTTTTTTTATTTATCAAATTGGTGATTTGGGTACAGAAATTTATCTTCCTTTTTTGAAGAAAAGTCTAGATTTAGGCAGGTTGTTTGCACCTTTTGTAGTCTTGGTAATGATTAGCTCGGTAAATGCTTTAAATTTTACTGATGGTTTAGATGGACTAGCTACCGGATTAATCTTTATTGCTATGTTGGCTTTTGCTTTAATCGCCTATATTCAAAATATTTTGCCTATGAGTCTTTTTTCTCTAATAGTTGCCTTTACTTGCCTCGGTTTTTTAGTCTATAATTTTTTTCCGGCTCAAATATTTTTGGGAGATGTAGGTGCTTTTGCTTTAGGTGGCGCACTTGTATCTATAGCAATTTTTACTAAAACAGAACTATTTTTATTGATCATTGGGGGAGTATTTGCAATTGAAACTTTATCGGTAATCTTACAGGTAACTTCTGTAAAGTTAAGAAAGAAAAATCTTTTTAAGATGAGTCCGATTCATCATCATTTTGAACTTTGTGGATGGCAAGAACCAAAGATTGTGATCAGGTTTTGGATAGCGGGAATAATACTGGCTATTATTGGGATAGCCAGTATATAGTATCGAGTATATAGTATTTAGTATATAGTATATAGTAAAAATAGTAATAAGTGATGAGTAATGTGTAACAAGTAATAAGTTTTGGGTTTCAAGTTTGAAAAAAAGTAGGGGCGTAATACCATACGTTTACAAGAGACAAAAGCAAGCAGCATTAGAAAGGGTACAATTCATTGCGCGCCTACGCCTGAATCTTATTTCTTTAACGCGATACGCGATACTCGATACTAAATTGCTACACGCTAACTACAAAATATGGAGTTATAATGAAATGATAATAGAAAAGAAATCTCCTGATCTATGGGTTTTTATAACTGTAATTATTCTAACGGCTATTGGCGTATGTATGGTCTTTAGTTCAAGCTATGTTATGGGTTATAAGTGGTATGGAGATAGTTATTATTTTTTAAAGAAACAATTATTTTTTAGTATAATAGCTTTAGTAGTATTTTTTTTCGCCATATTTACCGACTACCATCACTTTAAAAAATTTGCTTTACCTCTCTTAATTTTATCTATTATTTTGCTATCAATGTTATTTATTCCAAACCTTGGGAGATCTGCTGGGGGAGCAAAGAGATGGATTAAGATAGCCTTTCTTCCTTTCCAACCTCAACCTTCTGAACTGGCTAAATTTGCTTTAATTTTATATATGGCAGAATTTTTAACTAGGAAACAATTAAAAGATATAAAAACATTTATTAAAGGGATATTACCCTCAATAATTATTATGTTAGTTATGTTTTTATTGATTTTAGAAGAACCTGATTTTAGTACTTCCTTAATCATTTTAGGTATTTCCTTTATTATGTTATTTATTGGTGGAACTAAGGTAATTCAACTTTATTCGTTGATAATAGCCTCAATTCCTTTCGGGATTTTTATATTATTAAAAGAAGAATATAGAAAGATAAGATTACTTTCTTTTTTGAATCCATGGAAAGATCCTTTAGACAGTGGGTTTCATATAATACAATCTCTATTAGCCTTAGGTAGTGGTAGAATCTTGGGAATTGGATTGGGGGCGAGTAAGCAAAAATATTTTTATCTTCCTGATCAACATACGGATTTTATCTTTTCCATTATTGGGGAAGAGTTAGGGTTTATAGGTACTCTTATAATAATTATTCTGTTTATAATATTATTATGGCGTGGATTTAGGATAGCTTTGAATTCAGTTGATGAATTTGGTACTTTATTAGCTGCTGGGATTACTTCTATGATAGTTTTTCAGAGCATAATCAATGTAGGAGTAGTAACTAAGATGATCCCTACTACTGGTATTAGTTTACCCTTCATAAGTTTCGGAGGCTCATCTTTAATTATGAATATGTTTTGTGCCGGAATTTTATTGAATATTTCCCGATATAAAATAAAAGAGAGTGGAGTGTAATTAATGTCAATAAAGGCAATCATATCTGGTGGTGGAACAGGCGGACATATATATCCTGGAATTAGCTTAGCTTATGAAATAAAAGATAGAAATGTAAATAATAAGGTTTTATTTATAGGAACAGAAAGAGGCTTAGAATCAAAACTTATACCTCGGGAAGGTTTTAAATTTGAGAAAATTTCCGCCCGAGGTATCCAACGAAAAATATGTTTTGAAAATATAGTGGCCATTTTAATTTTTTTTATATCACTATTTCAATCTTTTAAAATTATAAAAAGATATAAACCAGATTTGGTTATCGGAACCGGTGGCTATGTAAGTGGTTCGGTTGTTTTGATGGCTGCCTTACTAGGCATTCCAACTTTTATTCATGAACAGAATGTAGTCCCTGGAGTTACCAATAAATTTTTATCTCCTCTAGCAAGGGCTACATTTTTAAGCTTTGATCAATCGCGAAAATACTTTAGCCACCAATCAAAATTAACATTAACTGGTAACCCGATTCGATTTAAAAATTTAGAAAGAAATAAAAGCAAAGATTACAAAAAATTTAATCTTGATCCCTTGAAAAATACCATATTAGTCTTAGGAGGGAGCAAGGGAGCAGCTTCAATTAATAGAGCAGTAGTGCAAGGAATAAGTATAATAAAGGAAATTATTAAAAATAAATGGCAAGTTTTGTTGATTAGTGGGCAAGATGATTATAGTAAAATAATCGAAATAATTGGAGAAGATGATAAAATATTTTTTATAGAGCGCTATTTATATGATATAGAAAAAGCATATTCTTTGGCTGATCTAGTGATTTGTCGAGCAGGAGCTACGACATTAGCTGAAATTAGTGCTTATGGGATACCTGCAATTTTAATACCTTATCCCTATGCGACTAACAATCACCAAGAAATTAATGCTCGTATTTTAGAAAGAGAGGGAGCTGCGGTAGTAATTTTAGAAGAAAATTTATCTGGAGAAAAATTAGCAAAGGTTTTAGTTGATTTAATTAAAGATGAAAATAAATTAGAGATAATGGCAAAAAAAAGTAGAGAATTAGATAAGGTCGATTCAGCTGCAAAAATCGTAAATATTATTTTTAATTATATTAGAAAAAAAAATAAAAAATAAAAGATATTTTCCAAATAAAGCAGGAAAATTAATAATTTTATTGAAATTACAATATAAGATATATAATATCGTGGATATAGTATATCGTTTTAAAGGCTGTCTTTTATTTTCAACTGTTCGATATACAAAACACGATATACGATATATGAGAAGAGGAGGGATATTATTGTTAATGAATGAACGAAAATTACATATACATTTTATAGGTATAGGCGGAGCAGGAATGAGTGCTTTAGCTTTAATCCTTCTTGATTTAGGTTATAAAATTAGCGGTTCTGATATTAGATCTTCCAAGATAACTAATAGATTAATTGATAAAGGAGCAATTATTTTTGAGAATCATAACGAAAATAATATAGAAGGAGCGGATCTAATAGTAGTTTCATCAGCAATTCCCGAATCTAACCCAGAAATTGAAGCTGCTTTAAAGAAAAATATAAAAATAATTAAAAGAGCTAAGATGTTGGCAAATCTTATGGATCATAAATACGGAATAGCCATTGCCGGTACACATGGTAAAACTACTACTACTTCTATGATAAGTCTATTATTAGAAAAAAGTGGTTTAGACCCTACGGTGGTAATAGGAGGAGAATCAAACAATATTAAAAGTAATGCCAAATGGGGAAGGGGAAATTATATTGTTGTAGAAGCTGACGAAAGTGATGGCTCTTTTTTAGAATTAAATCCATATATGGCTATAGTCACCAATATAGAAGATGATCATTTAGATCATTATAAAAATATAGAAAATGTTCTAAAAGATTTTATGAAATTCATTGATCAAGTTCCTAATGATGGACAGGTGATCTTGTGCAAGGATTGCGATAATGTGAAAAAATTAATAAAAGAATATGGAAAAAGTTATATTTCTTATGGAATATCTACAGAAGCAGATTTTATGGCTAAAAAAATAGAATTAGATAAATTAAGTTCTAGATCAGAAATATATTGGCAGGGTGAAAAAATCGGTAATCTTTATTTAAATGTTGCGGGATATCATAATATTTTAAATGCCTTAGCGGCAATTGCTGTTGCTCGAGAATTGGGAATGAATTTTAATCAAATTGCAGAAATATTAGAAAGCTTTCAGGGAGTACAAAGAAGAATGGAAATAGTTGCCGATATCGATGGTAAAATATTAATTATGGATGATTATGCTCACCACCCTACTGAAATCAAAGCAACCTTAAGTGCTTTAAGGAATAGTTGGGAAAATAGAAGAATAATTGTCGTATTTCAGCCTCATAGGTATACCAGAACTAAACTTCTGGCAGAAAAGTTCGGTAAGGTATTTTTTGATGCTGATCAGGTAGTTATCACTGATATTTATTCAGCCAACGAACCACCAATATCTGGAATTAGTGGAGAGACCATATTTAATGAGATTAAAAAAGCCAATCATAGTTATGTAAAATATATACCCTCTAAAGATAATATTTTAAGTTTTTTATACGAAATTGTTCAACCTGGAGATGTAATAATAACTATAGGAGCAGGAGATATTTGGACTGTTGGTCAGGAATTGGCTAAACAATTAGAGAGAAAGAAGGTGCCTTAATTTATTTGAGAATGAATCTAGAGATTATAAGTAATGAATTAAAAAAAAGAGAAATTAGTAAGATAGTTAAATTTAATGAACCATTAAAGAAGCATACTTCATTGAGAATCGGTGGACCTGTTGACATTTTTTGTACCCCTAATACTATCGAAGAATTAAAAAAGGTTATTTCTATTTCCAAAGAATATGATATTCCCTTTTGGGTAATTGGGAACGGTACTAATGTATTAATTTTAGATAAAGGGATAAGAGGGTTAGTAATTAAATTAAACCAAGGTTTTAAAAAAATAATATTTTTTGATAAAATTGTAAAAGTAGGAGCGGGAGTATCTTTAATATATTTAAGTAAAATAGCTTTAAAGAGAGAATTAAGTGGATTGGAATTTGTCTGTGATATCCCCGGAACTTTAGGTGGAGCAATAATTAATAACGCTAGTTTTAATGGAAATTGCATGGCAAATATAATACAAGATGTTACTTTTTTAAGCGAAGAAAATAATCTGGAGAGCGCATCTAAATCTGATTTAGATTTTAATTATCGGAAATGTAATTTAAAAGCTAGGTCAGTTATAATTTTAAAAGCAACCTTACAATTAAAAGAGGGGAATAAAGAAAAAATAGAATCTAAAATAAGAAAAAATATTAAAATCAGGAAAGCCAAACAGCCTATTGATAGATTGAGTGCAGGTAGTATATTTAAAAATCCACCAGGTTATTATGCTGCTGAATTAATAGAAAAGGTTGGAGCAAAGGGACTCTCTCAAGGCAAAGCTGAAGTTTCTTGTAAACACGCTAATTTCATTATAAATAACGGGAATGCTAACGCAAGGGATGTTTTATATTTAATTGAAGAAATAGAGAAAAGAGTAAAAGAAGCTTTTAATATTGAATTAAATCGGGAAATACAGGTTTTAGGCGAACCGTAAACGCTACCCGCTATACGCTATTATTAAAGGGGATTCGGCTATATAAGTGATAATGAAAATGTTTGCTGAAAGAGAAGAAGACAAAAAACCTCAACCTCTGGGAATAAAGATAAGTAAAATATTAATTTTTTATTTAATAATAGGTTTTCTAGGTTGGAATTTTTTTAATTTTATGTTTAACTCAAAATTTTGTAATATTGAAGAAGTTATAATTAAAGGAAATAGTTATCTTAGCGAAAATGAAATATTTGTTAAGTCTCAGATAAAATTAGGTAAAAATATCTTTAAATTAGATTTAAATAAAGTTATAAGCTCTTTAAAGGAAGAACCCTGGATAGGAGAATTAAAAGTAAAGAGGGTAATACCTAATAAAATAATTATTTCTTTAGAAGAAAGAAGAGCAGCAGCAATTATATATATCGGAGAAGAATATTTTAATTCGAGTAAAGAGGGGATAGTTTTATCTAAAATTGATAAAAACAAGAGAGGATTTAATCTACCTTTAATATTAGGATTAAAAATTGCTGAAATAAAAATAGGTCAAAAAATAGATACAACTGAGTTTTGGACAGCATTTGAAATTATTAATTCAGCAGAAGTAATATTACCTAAGAAATTTTGTATAATAAAAATATTAGCTCCAGATGATTTTATGATTTGCAATGAAGATGATACATTGAAAGTTAGAGTAAATAAACCAGAGGAGATTATTAATAAAGAAAAATTATTAAAAGAAGCTTTAGAAAAGATTGAAAATGAGAAGTTATTAGTAGAATATATAGATATGAGTTTTAAAGATAGTTTAATAATAAAAGTAAAGAAATAATATTTGTTAAACCAAAGATATCAGTTATTTACTTTAATTAATCAGTAGTGTATGATATTCAAAAGCATGCAGGAGGTTATAGATATGGAAAGAGATGAAATGGTAGTTGGTTTAGATATAGGTACGGGAAAAGTATGTACGGTTATAGGTGAATTAGGTGAAGATAGCCAAATAGAAATTATTGGCATAGGCACCTCCCCCTCATTAGGAGTAAAAAAGGGAGTAATTATAGATTTAGATCAAGCCATTCAATCTGTAAAACAATCTATCGAAAGTTCTGAACGTATGGCCGGAAATCGAATTGATTCTGTTTTTGTTTCTATTGCGGGAAGTCATATAACATCTGTAAATAGCAAAGGGGTTATTGCCATTTCTGGAGAATCTCCAGAAATTACTGAAAGGGATATTGAAAAGGTTATAGAAGCTGCTAAAGCGGGAATAGTTTCTCCGGAGAAAGAATTAATTCACATTTTAAGTCGCGAATTTGTGGTAGATGGCCAAAGTGGAATAGTAGATCCACTAGGAATGTCTGGTACACGATTAGAGTGTAAAGTCCATATTATAACTGGTTCGAGTACAGCGGTACAAAATTTAATTAAATGTGTAGAAGGAGCAGGAGTAAATATTGAGGAAATTATTTTTGGAACTTTAGCTTCTAGTAATGCGGTTTTAAGCAGTAGTGAGAAAGAGTTGGGAGTTTTATTAATTGATATTGGTGCTGGAACTACTGAAATAGCGATTTTTGTTAAAGGTGGATTAGCTTATTCTGCAGTTTTGCCAGTAGGGGGTGTTCAGATTACTAATGATTTAGCTATTGGTTTAAGAACTTCTGTAGAAGAAGCTGAGAAGATAAAAATTAATTATGGAACTGTTATTGAAAATAATATTTCTCCTGAGAAATTGGTAGAAATTTCCAGTATAAATGAAAAAGATAAGCAAAATATATCTAAAAAATACCTGGTAGAAATTATTGAACCTCGAGTCAGTGAGATATTTAATTTAGTAGGGGCTGAAGTTAGAAAATCTGGGTATTATGATATGATTCCCGGGGGAGTAGTTATAACTGGAGGTAGTTCTTTACTGCCTGGTATTTCAGAAGTTGCCGAAAAGACCCTAAATTTACCTTCTCGATTAGGAAGACCTCATTACCAAGGGGAGTTAGCAGATATGATAAATGACCCCTCCTATTCTGCAGCAGTTGGATTATTGAGTTATGCTACTGAGAGATATTCTATCGGGAGGTCTTTCAAATTATCTAGAAAAAGGACAGGATTAAAAAATATTTTTGGAAAAATTTATAGTTGGTTGAGAGATTTTTTTTAGTTGTTTTTATTATTTTAAGATAAGTTATTATTTTGTTATTTTGTAAGGAGGTTATAAATTGTCTAACCTTAATAATAAAGTAGGACAGTTTGTGGAGATAAAAGTTATTGGTGTGGGTGGTGGCGGTGGTAATGCGGTCAATAGAATGATTGAATCGAAATTACAGGGGGTTGAATATATTTCCGCTAATACTGATGCTCAAGTATTGGCTTTTTCTAATGCAGAACAGAAAATACAAATTGGTAGTAGTATAACTAAGGGATTAGGTAGTGGATCAAACCCAGAAATTGGTCGTCAAGCTGCAGAAGAAGATAAAGATAAAATTTTAAACGCCTTAGAAGGGGCAGAAATGGTATTTATCACCGCAGGTATGGGGGGTGGAACTGGAACTGGTGGAGCCCCAATTATCGCTAAATTATCTAAAAATTTAGGTGCATTAACCGTCGGAGTAGTGACTAAACCTTTTTCTTTTGAAGGTCACATAAGAATGAAACAGGCTGAAGAAGGGATCAAATTATTAAAAGAATGTGTGGATACTTTAATTGTAATTCCTAATGATAGGTTACTTCAAGTAGTTGATAAAAATACTTCTATCTTAGAGGCTTTTAAAATTGCCGATGAAGTTCTATTACAAGGGATTCAGGGAATTACAGATATTGTAGTTGAGCCCGGTTTAATAAATGTAGACTTTGCTGATGTAAAAGTGATTATAGCCAATGCTGGTACAGCTATAATGGGAATGGGAAGAGCTAGTGGTGAAAACCGAGCAATAAAAGCAGCAGAGAGAGCTATAAATAGTCCAATTTTGGAGACAAATATCCAAGGAGCTAAAGGGATATTATTTAACATTAGTGGAAGTTCAAGTTTAACTTTATATGAAGTTAATGAAGCTGCTGAAATAATTTCTAAAGCGGCTAATCCTGAGGCAAATATAATTTTTGGAGCAGTAATTAATAAAGAATTGAATGATGAAGTGAAGATTACAGTAATTGCTGCCGGATTCGATGCCTTAGAGAAAAGAAAAGAAGAATATAAATCTGAAGAGATTGATTTTAATAAAGAGAAGATAAGTTATAACGATTTAGAGATCCCTACCTTTTTAAGAGAGAAGAGGTAAAAAATAGCCTATAGCGTATAGCAGGTAGCGCTAAGCGTATAATAAGAAAAGCGAAAAACAATAATGTGTCTATAGAACTTTTTCCAATAGGGGAATTTCTGACTCCTCTTTTAATTATAGTAAGGTGGAAAATATAGAATTATTTTTTGAAAAAATTGATCAGGTCCTACGCTTAGCAATTCAAGCACATTTACAGAAGAAAAAATTTTTAAAAATGATGATGGCAAATTCAGATGGAGCCTTGTGGGAAATAGGTAAAATAGCGGAAGATGGTAAGCCTTATGTAGATTTAGATAAAGGTAACTATTTAATAGGATTAATAGGTTTAAATGAAGCAGTTCAATATATTACTGGAGATCAGCTACACGAAAGTGAAATGGCTTATAAATTAGGATTAAAAATTGTTTCTACTTTTAAAATTTAGATTAATAGATTATATTGCAATGGATATTAAATCATCATTAGACTTTGATTGCTATTCTAAGGCGGCTGGTATTAAAGACAAAATATTATTAGAGAGAGTAAAGGATAGTATTACATTCCCAATTGTTATTATAGATAAGATAGTCGATTAACCCATTAAATAATCGTTTGTGAATAGTAAAAGTAGTAGGGGCAGACCTTGTGTCTGCCCGTAGGACTATATAAATATTAAAAAATATTATTAAAAAGAAGAGATAATTTGAACCAAGATTTTGAATTAAAAGAACTTGGACCAATAAAATATTTCCAATGTAGAGAATTAGAGAATACCAACTTAGTAGTAAATGCTTTTAGCACGAGATTAGGTGGAGTAAGTAAATCTCCTTTTAATAGCCTTAATTTATCCTACCAGGTAAATGATAAAGAAAATTGTGTTTTAGAAAATAGAAAAATAATTTCAGATATTTTGAATATTAACTATCGAAGTATAACCTCTGCCCAGCAGGTACATAAAGACGAAATAACTGTCGTAAAAGAAGAAGATAAGGGCAAAGGAGCTTTTGCACCTTCTGAGGCGATTAAGGAAAGCGATGCTTTAATTACTAATATCCCTGAAATACCACTTTTAATGTGTTATGCTGATTGTGTACCTATTTTTATTTTAGACCCGGTTAAAAAAGCTATTGCTTTAATTCATAGTGGAAGAAAGGGAACAGAATTAGAATTAACCTTAAAAACTTTGTTCAAGATGAAAAAAATCTTTCAAACCAATCCCCGCTCCTGCTTGGCTGCCATTTTCCCCTCCATCGGTCCCTGCTGTTATAACATTAAAGAGCAAAATAAAATTGATGACTATTGGCTAAATGAAGA
>Ga0172362_10002551_pt1 | contig 15761 bp, 13 predicted proteins | sample LakKivs1_kivu2a2_FD_114534 | JGI IMG/M metagenome (GOLD analysis project Ga0172362, IMG submission 114534) | Sediment microbial communities from Lake Kivu, Rwanda - Sediment s1_kivu2a2 | ecosystem: Environmental > Aquatic > Freshwater > Lake > Sediment | place: Rwanda: Western Province, Lake...
GAGAGCTCCACTGCTGATCTCATGGAGATCATCAAAGGACCTGATTTCCCCACTGGAGGAATCATCTACGGCCGGGGCGGTATTCTGTCTGCATACTCTACAGGACGAGGAGCCTTGGTTGTTCGTGCGAAAACCTCGATAGAGGAAGGAGAGCAGAAGAACAAAATCATTGTTCATGAACTCCCGTATCAAGTCAACAAATCAATGTTACTGCAGACCATTGCAGAGCTGGTCAAAGAGAAGAAAATCGAAGGCATCTCTGATCTTCGTGATGAAAGCGACCGCAAAGGGATGCGTATTGTCATCGAACTCAAGCGTGATGCAATCGAAGACGTTGTTCTCAATCAGCTCTTTGAGCACACGGAAATGCAATCATCGTTTGGAGTGCTGAACCTTGCTATTGTGAAAGGAGAACCCAAGGTGCTCACCCTGAAAGAAATCCTCCAGCACTATGTTGAGTATCGCATTGAAATTATTACCAGGCGAACTACGTATGATCTGAAGAAAGCAAAAGAGAAAATGCACATCCTTGAAGGACTGATGATCGCCCTGAAAAACATTGATGAGGTCATCGCCATCATCAGACACAGCAAGGAAGTCGAGGAAGCAAAAAACAAACTCATGAAACGCTTCAAACTCTCAGAGATTCAAGCAAAAGCTATCCTTGACATGCGGTTGCAGAAACTCACAGGCATGGAAATCGATGCAGTCGAAAAAGAGTACAAGGAAACCAAAGAACTCATCGAAAACCTTGAGGCACTCCTTGCCGATAAACAGAAGATCCTTAATGAAATCAAACGAGAACTCCTTGATATTAAAGAGAAATTTGGTGACGAACGCCGCACCCAGATCGTGGAAGGGGAAGTAGGTATCGAAATAGAAGATCTGATCCCTGTCCAAGAAGTCGTGGTGACCATTACCAAAGACGGGTACATCAAACGGATTCCGACCGAAACCTACCGTACCCAGCACCGTGGTGGGAAAGGGCTGATCGGTGTCAAACCAAAAGAAGAAGACTTTGTTACGGACAGTTTCATCACCTCGACCCATGATTACCTCATGTTTTTCACGAACCATGGTCGCGTCTACTGGTTGAAAGGCTACAAGATACCGGAGGGAGACCGTCATGCGAAAGGAAAAGCGATCATCAACCTCATCCCCCGCTTAGAAGAGGGAGAGAAAATTGAAACCGCAGTACCAATCCATGAGTTCGATGATAAACACTACCTGATTTTTGCGACTAAGCGAGGGTACATTAAAAAAACAGTGCTCTCCGCGTATGGAAACATCCGTGTGAACGGAATCATCGCCCTGAAACTTGAGGAAGGTGACGAGCTCATGGGCGTGGAGCTGTCTGACGGCACCAAGACCGTGATGATTGCGACCGCTGGCGGGCAAGCCTGCCGGTTCAATGAAAAAGAAATCAGGCCAGCAGGTCGCGCAACCTACGGTGTGATCGGTATTCGTCTGAAAAACAAGAAAGACTACGTGGTGGCAATGACGGTCGTAGAAATCACAGGATCTCTCTTCACTATTACTGAGAATGGCTTTGGGAAACGTTCCCCGATCGATGAGTACCGTATGACTCACCGGGGCAGCAAAGGTGTTCGAACGATTATTACTAATGAGCGTAATGGTCACGTTGTCTTTGTCAGTCAAGTCACTGATGAGAACGAACTGATTATCACCACCGAGCATGGGATGACGGTACGCATACCGGTGCGGGACATCCGTGAGCAAGGCCGTGCGACCATGGGTGTGCGCATCATGAGGCTCAACGAGGCAGACAAGGTTGTCTCTGTTACAAAAATCGTTGCAGAGAACGGTGAGCAAGCTCATGAAGGAGCATCAATGGAAAACATCCCCCTGGGAATTGTAGAAGAACAACCGGTGAAAAAAGAACCAGCCGCTCTGAAAGTTGAACCAAAAAAACAACCACCAGTTGGTGAAGAAAAACCAGTGGCTGCACCACTAATGAAGGAAAAGAAACCTCTAATTAAAAAAGTTTTAAAGAAAAAAGTGACACCAACAAAGAAACCGAAGATTAAATCAGTCAAACCTAAAAAGAAAAAAGAAAAATCAGTGAAAGTCAAAAAAGTGGTTACACCAAAGAAGAAAAAATTGCCTGCGAAAAAACCGAAGAAACGACTAGCGAAAAAAACAAAAAAACAAAAGAAAGCAACACCTAAAAAACAAAAAACAAAACCGAAAACAATCAAAAAGAAAACCACCACCACAAAAAAGAAAAGGAAAAAATAAAAAAAGAAAAATCTCGAGGATTTTTTTTAGGGTTTTCTTTTACACGACATGATCAAAGAGCGGTGTATAGGGATTGATAATGGTAATGGGATAGCACCCAGCAAACCCTAACCCTTCCTTAAACACTTCAACGTAACCGGTAAGAGTGTGTGGTACTGGTGGGGCAATAAACCATACGGTACCGCCGGTATTTGTTAATTTTGATTCACTATAGTAAGGAATATCATCTGGATAGTGAATGAAAAACGTGACATCTGCTCCAGCAACAGGGTTTCCCCATAAATCGGTCACATGAACGTCAAATGGTTCGTACATCAACACCGATGATGGAACACTCACTCGTAGCTTTGATATTTCATCAGTATTGTCATCAGCAGCACCACTAAAGGTAAGCACTCCGCAAGTTACGAGCGCAACCGTTAGCATGGTCATTACTATCTTCGTTATAGGTTTCTTCATTGTGTAGTCACATCCTTTGTAAAGAGATGGTAAATAAGAATAAAATCTTTTTATTTATATATTTTATTTGGAGCCACTTGAACAAAGGCATACTTCATCATAAAAAAAAATGGTTTTACTGCTGCGGTTGTTGTTCTGTTGATGGAAGGTTTTTAGAAATTTTTTTCGGGCAGTTGGAGTTGATACACAGATCCCATGCCCGTTTTCCTTTGTTGACGATACGAACGATCGGCGTCTGGCACGCGTCACAGACCTTTCCAGTCATAAAAAGTCCACCGTTTTGTGGAAGAGAGTACGTGTTATTGCAGTTCGGATACCCGGTGCATCCGACGAAGCGTTTCTTTTTTTTCTTTGACACCCTGACAACCAAGGGTTTCCCGCACTTGGGACAGGTGCCGACCGTGTTTTGCTGTTTCACCGCGTGTCGAATGCTTGTTTTAATTTTTTCTTTTGCTGGCTCTAGTTCCTTCATCACGACCGTCAGCATTTCACGTGATTCCTTCACGGTCTCGTCCAAAGTTTTCTTTCCCTCTGCAATCTCGTTCATGTCTTTTTCAAGCTGTGCCGTCATCTTTGGTTTGGTCACATCACAATCAATGAGTGCTTCGACGACAGCGATGGCGGTATGCGTCGGCGTTGGGGTGTTCCCCATCACATATTTTCTGCTATACAGTTTTCCAATAATCTCATGACGGGTGGATTTTGTTCCCAGTAAAAGTTGCTCCATTTTTGCTATCAATGAACCCTGAGAGTACCGCTCTGGTGGTCGTGTCTGGCTTTCTTTAAGAGTGATTTTGACGATATCTATGTGCTCTCCTTCGACAAGATCGGGTAGCGCTTTTCTTGATTCTTTATAATACGTGTAAATATTCCGCCAGTTCGCTTCTAGTAAACGATAACCATTGGCAGTAAATTTTTCCCCATCAATGGTGACCGCCACATTCATGCTTTCTGATACTGCGTCTTTCGCCAGGGTTGCTAAAAAGCGTCTGCAGATGAGTTCGTAGATTTTTTCCTGATCGACGCCGAGCTTTTTCGTGGGAGCATCGACAGGGTGAATTGGTGGATGATCGGTGGATTGCTGTTTTCCTCTGGTCGGATATTTGCGTCCGTTGTTCTGGACGTCCAAGGCTTCTTTTGCAAAAGGGGAGCTTGCAAGTTTCTGTAAAATACCGAGGATGTTGAGTGACGGAGGATACACGGTATTGTCAGTACGTGGATACGACGTTAGCCCCATCATGTAGAGTTCTTCGGCGATGCTCATTGCTTTTGCTGCTGATAAACCTTGATACGATGCTGCCTGCAGAAACGAGGTGGTATTAAACGGAGCTGGTGGCAGTTCATGGTGCACGGTTTTTTTTAATTCGGTTACCGTTGCTTCCTTCACGTCCTTTATTTTATTATAAATGTCTTGTGCCTGCTGTGTTTCCCAGAAGACTTTTTTCTCATGGGTTGCATCAAAGGGTTTGTCGTTTTTCAGCCGAGCGATGATCTGCCAGAACGGTTTGGGGACGAACTGTTTGATTTCCTTTTCTCGCTCCACGAGTAAGGCAAGGGTTGGTGATTGGACCCGCCCGATGGAAAGGAAATCTTTTCCTAATCGCCTGGAGGTAAGAGAAATGAATCTGGTGAGGACTGCACCCCATACGAGATCAATGATTTGACGTGCTTCTCCAGCATTGGACAGATTGTAATCAACCTCAGTGAGGTTGCCGAAAGCCAGGTTGATTTCATATCCGGTGATCGCACTAAACCGTGCTCGTTTGATATCGGTGATCGTGGGATTATATGATTTGAGAAGGCCGACAACCTCGGCGCCGATGAGTTCACCTTCCCTGTCAAAATCCGTGGCAACGATAACAGAGGGCGGTGTTCCGCTGACCAGTGTTTTAAGCGCGACAGCAATATCTTTCTCACTGACTTTCTTTAACGGCTCAACATCAATGAGTGCGTGAGGATCGACCTTCGTCCATTGGTTAAAACCACTCGGGTAGTCAAGACCTATGATGTGGCCTTTTAGTCCGATCACCCTCCAGACATCATTGTCTTTGGTGAATTCATATACAGGGATTTTTCCGATATGAGTACTTTTTGCTTGTCCCTGTGAAAGTATGTAGGCGATTCTTCTCGCGGCTATGTTTTTTTCGCTGATGACGAGTTTCATTATTTCGCCCTAGATAGAGGATTGAACATAAAAAACAGATATAATTAGTTTACGATACCGGTTTTTGGTAGGTTGAAGCTATTTAAATGGTCATGGTATTTCCCTGATGTGAGACTATGAAAATTCAGATCATCATGGGGTCTTCATCAGACATGCCGGTTGCAGAAAAAGCAAAAGCGGTCCTTGATGAATTTGCTGTTCCGTGTGTTATTTCAGTTGCCTCAGCGCATCGAACACCAGACGTTCTTAAAAAATTAGTGGAAACAAGCGATGCAGACGTGTTCATCGGTATTGCCGGGTTGTCTGCTGCGTTGCCAGGAACGATTGCTACGCATACGATTAAACCGGTGATTGGGGTGCCGGTGAGCGGGAAGGTGAATCTTGATGCGATCCTTTCTATCATTCAGATGCCGCCGGGAATACCTGTTGGTGCTGTGGGCTTAGACCGTGGTGAGAATGCTGCGTTGCTTGCTGTTCAAATCCTTGCTGTGAGTGACAAAAAGTTAGAGAGAAAAATGGAAGAGTACCGTAAAAAAATGCGGGAAAAAGCACTATCGAAATAGAGGTTTTCAAGGATGTTTCATCCAGAGAAATTCATTGAAAAAACAATTGCTTCTCTTCAACAGGACATCAAAGGGAAAGCATTGATCGCGTTCTCTGGTGGTGTCGATAGCACGGTCTGCGCAGCCTTGGTGAACAGGGCGATTGGTGAGCGACTGATTGCAGTCCATGTGAACACCGGATATATGCGTAAGAACGAATCAGAACAAGTACAGCAGATGATGAAAGACCTAGGGTTACACGCTCGCTATGTGGATGCAAGCAAAGAGTATTATACAGCACTCAAAGGCGTAGAAGACCCAGAGAAGAAACGGAAGATCATTGGTGAAAAATTCATTCGCATTTTTGAAAAAGTTGCAAAAGAGGAACACGTGAAATACTTAGTTCAAGGGACGATCGCGCCTGACTGGATCGAATCAGGTGGTGGGCTGCGGGATACGATTAAATCGCATCACAACGTCGGTGGTCTACCCGCGGATATGAATCTCACGTTGGTTGAGCCATTACGTGATTTATACAAAGACGAGGTACGCAAGGTTGCACGAGCACTGAAGCTCACCGTGTCAGAGCGACAGCCGTTCCCCGGTCCTGGTCTAGCGATTCGCATTATTGGTGAAGCAACACCAGAGCGTACACGACTGGTGCGTGACGCCTGTGATATCGTGGAAACAGAAATCGAGGAAGCGGTGAAGAAAGGACTCATGGAACGACCCTGGCAATATTTTGCTGTGCTTATTCCGATTAAAACCGTGGGTGTGCATGGTGACAAGCGCGCGTACGGGAACACGATTGCGATTCGTGCGGTGCAAAGCGTTGATGCGATGACCTGCCACTACAGTACGATTCCTCATGAGGTGCTGGACACGATTTCTACGAAGATTACGAATGTGCTAAAAGAAAACGTGAACCGCATTGTGTATGATGTGACCAATAAACCTCCTGGGACGGTTGAGTGGGAATAGCAGCATGGTACGAATCTACGTAATTGACAACGGGGGACAGTGGACGCATCGTGAATGGAGGACCTTGCGTGATCTAGAAGTAGAAACGCAAATTGTTCCAAACACTACTCCTTTGAAACACTTACTGGACGAAAAAGTGCAGGGGTTGGTTCTCTCCGGCGGAGCACCTCGCATCGGACTGGATAGCCCGCTGGGGAATTGTGCAGAGTATTTAGAGAAGACACGCTTCCCGATTCTTGGGATCTGCGCCGGGCATCAATTCATGGCTCGGTATTTTGGTGGAACCGTGAAGCCTTCGAAAGTTCCTGAGTTCGGGAAAGTCGAAGTTACCCTTCTCCAGGACGATGTGTTGTTTGAGGGTGTGTCGAAGACCTCGATTGTCTGGGAATCACACAACGATGAAGTCACAAAAATACCAAAAGAGTTTCAGACGCTTGCGAAAAGTGAGAATTGTAACATCCAGGCGATGCACCATACAAGCAAACCGTTCTATGGTTTACAGTTTCACCCAGAGGTGGAACATACAGAGTACGGGGAGCAGATTTTTTCTAACTTTGTGAAACTCTGTGAGGAGCACGCCCCATAAGTGGTACTGAGACCTGGAAGAAAGGGGACGAATACGTTGAACATGATCGGTGGTTCTTTTGCATTCGATGTTGTTGAAAGAGGACCATTGGTTGAATTATGAACGTACCCCTGGAGTGCAACAGTGACTGCGCATTCCACATATTGTTTGATATAATACCGTATCATTGCTTTATTCGTACAGGAAGAGACACGGTTTTTTAAGAGATCATACATGTGAAAGGTGAGGTTTTCATTCCAGAAGGTATAGTGTTGTATTTCTCGTACTCGGTCGCAGTAATATTGATTTGATCCTGCTGACGCGTACGTAAATTTGACATCACTGTATTGTTGAATACCGTTGCCGTCACGGAATGGTTTTGGGATATCGTCTTCTGATTGGAGGTATGATGCAGAGAGGGGTAAAAAAATACTGATTTGTGTTGTTCGTCCGATATTGAGCCATGCCATATGCAGCAAGGGAGTGCCACTGACGGCTACCATGGCTGAGAATGCGGACGTTCCTGATATTTCCCCAGCATAGCTATACGTCCCTTCTCCGTCTTCTTTATCATGTGTGTCGGTGGCAAGTAGTTGGCAGATATCGCGCCAGTTAATACCTTGACTTTTCACATTAGAGGTTGGTTTAGTAAGAAGATCTTCAAAGAGTTCTTGTGCCCTGATATCGGTTCCATCAGGGTCGTGATCACCATCACAGTAAAAGGCATTCGCAAACACCGCGTAGGTGTTATTCACCCAGGTGATATTTGAATGTCCTTGGGTATCAATAGCGACCACAGCACCAACACCCTGCTCAGCGCTAATAATTCCCCATTGTCGTCCTGCCCCGTAGTATGCATGATGTGCAAGCCACCATGCTGTCTCAGAAACTGTTGAAAAATTTCCAAGCGGTATTTTCTGATCGTTATCTTCACTGCCGCTGCTTCCGTCGGAAACGTACGACCAATGGTCAAGTGGTCCGTTCACATCAAAATTGCCAATCGATAATCCTTTCTCATTCATCCCCATCCTGCATTGCCCGTAGGTGCCACCCACACCAAAGAAAGTATATTTATCTCCCTTGTAGAAAAAGGGATGTTGATTCATGGTGTAGAAATGCCTGTTTTTCCACAGGATGCTTCGTTGATCTTTGCAGATTTTTCCAGTGGCAACAAGTCCGACGCAACAGCCAGAATCGTCAGGTGAATCAAACGGCAGAGGAAGGGAAAAACCACTTGTCACGGCACTGCTCAGTATGAGAAGCATGATGCATGCAACAGTGGTGAGGGCTGCTGGGAGGTTCTTCATACGTTTGTCAAACCTTCTTCTTGCTATATTAGTTGTCTATTGTTTATATATCTTTCTTTATAAAAATAAGGGACAAGTAGGGCTAGACTTGTTCGTTCTTCCGTTTTGAGAAATAAAAGATATCCTTGTGCTGGAGATACCCTAGTTTTTTGAATGCTGCAATGGAATCGTGATTCCAATCCTCGATGAGGCATGCGACGATGTCGATGCCGATGGCAGAGAAACGTTGCTCGAGTTCTTCAACCAGATGTCGTGCAATGCCTTGTCGTTGATGGGACGGAATAACCGCGAGTCGATTGATCCAACCTTTTCGCCCATCATGGGTACCAAACACCGCACCTACCATCTGATTGTTTTGTTCCGCGACCAGATACAAGGTGTTCGGTTGTTGAATCTGCGATGCGATACTAGCTTTACTGTCCCTACCTTGCGGTCTATATGGCAGGCACGCAGCATCCCAGAGAGCAAGAAGAGGAGCATAATCATTCAAGCTGAAAGGTCTGATAACTACCTTGTTTGAGTCTTCCCCTTTTGAATTCATGGTACCACGCAGCCGTTTATGATGTTCATTGTTTTATACTAATAAAAATATATTCGATAACCACACAGATGATAAGATTCAGAAATGTCAGAGTCACAAACAATACTAAGCTATAGAGAAAAATTATCCAGAGATCAGCAGAGGTGAAGAAAGAAACATTGAAACCAAAAAGAATGATACCTGCAGAGATCATTGCAATGATAATTTCAGGAATCCATGATTTGTTATCAGAAAAAACGTCTTTGTGAGCTGGAACGTATTCTGCGCTAATCTCATCACATATGCGAATAACTTCTTGCTCTTCTTGAGATAATAGTTCCTCTTGTAAAGGTTCTTCGATATCGTCACCTTGAGGGTGTTCAGTGAGAAGAGATTCCTTCGTAGTTTTCAGTTGCTCCAGAAAGGTTTGGTATGCCTCTTCGGTGGGAAACAATAACGGTTCCCCACGGTACCCACATGACCTGCATACACTTTTCCATGAGGTAATACCGAAGGTAACACCAGCTCCCATAGTCCCCATGGTAATCTCTTTACTTCCACACCTCGGGCATGCTGCAATGTCCATAAAAACGAATAATATTGTCAGTATATATTATTTCCATCGCTTGAAAAGAGTGTGCGGTAGTTTGAGTTGATCAAGGATTTTCCCAACAATGAAATCAACGAGATCTTCTATCTTCTTTGGCTGATGGTAGAAACCGGGCATTGCCGGTAATATAATTGCTCCCGCTTCTTTTGCTGCGAGCATATTTTTGATACCTGCGAGGTCAAGAGGTGTTTCTCGAATGACCAAAATGAGAGGACGACCTTCTTTGAGACAGCAACTTGCTGCACGAGCAGTGAGGGTATCGCTATAGCCGTTAGCAATTGCAGAAAGCGTCTTCATACTGCATGGTACCACAATCATCCCGTCCAAGGGAAATGATCCACTCGCAGGACCTGCGAAGAGATCATTATTGTTGTAGGTGACGTTCACCTTTTTTTTCACATCACGATACGTCAAAGACGTTTCATGCTCGATGATCTTTTGTGCTCCCTCAGATACAATAAGATGAACCTCATGTTTGGTGAATCGTAATACTTCCAGAAGACGGATCCCGTAGATACTCCCTGATGCTCCCCCAATGCTCACAAGATATCTCATAACTTATGCTTCCTTAAGAGCATCGATGATAGCGGTTAATGTTTTCTTTAAATTCTTTTCTTTTTCTAAGGCGGTACCAGTAATAATAATATCTGCGCCTGCCTGCGCTTTCTCCCGTGCAGTTTCTGGATCTCGGATACCACCACCGACAAGCAGTGGAATCGATGCTTGCTTTTTAACTGCCGCGATCATTTCATTGGGAACAGGAAGTGGGGCACCAGAGCCTGCCTCTAGATAAAACATTTTCATTCCAAGATACTCGGCAGCGAGCGCGTATCCAACCGCCGTCGTCACATCGTTTTGCGCAATCAAATCTGCTTCCCCGATTTTTCCTGCGGTCATCCCTGGTTCGACGATGACATATCCCATAGAGATAGGTTCGATTCCCGCATATTTTACGAATGGTGCACCCTTGACATGTTCGCGAATCACGTACCCAAGATTTCTCGAATTGAGAAGACTCATAAAAAATACTGCGTCAGCATACTTGCTTAAAAATTTTGCACCAGAGGGAAACAAGATGACGGGGAGATCAGAGTTACTTTTTATCGATTGAACAGTGGCGTCAACTTGTTTCTGCGAGAGAAGTGTTGATCCACCAACCATGATTGCACTACTTCCTGCATCAGTAACTGTTCTGGCTACTTCTCCAGCAATCTTCGGTGGTTGTTTATCTGGATCGAGCAGTGCGAAATGCATTTTCTTTTTCTTTGTCTGACTGACAATAGTCTCTGCGATGGTCATTCGAAGGTTGAAGAACACCAGATGTATTTATGTTTTATGCCCCAGAGAGAATCTGCTTAATTAACTCCTCAGAACAGGCAGCGACGACGCTCGTGCGATCCGACAGAGAAAATTCCATGTCGAGCTCATCACCAGTAAGGTTTTTCACGATTCCGCCTGCTTCTCGTACGATGAGGGTGGAAGCAGCGATATCGATCACTCGAATAATCTCTCGTCCAACAAAATAATAGTCGAGTGCACCGATAGCGACCATACACATTTCAAGCGACGCAGACCCAAGGGATCGAACATTCCCTTTTTTTGAGAGTCTCCCTGTTTGAGTAGTATGATTTTTCCCAAGGGAAATCGAAGAAATCATGTCACTAGAAGGGACCTCGCAGACACGGATAGGGTGCTTGTTGAGAAACGCACCTTTCCCTTTTTCAGCGGTGAACACATCGCCGGTGGGAATATTTTTCACAATCCCATACTCAATGTCGGTCATCCTTGAAGTACCAACTGCTAACGAGACAGAATAGAAAGGAATACCGCGGTACGCATTTCTCGTGCCATCCACAGGATCAAGCACAAAAACGTACGTACCATCAAAATCCACAAAACCAGCTTCTTCGCTGAACAAATTCACCTTGACATCAGCATGTTCTAGGATATCGATGGCGACATCCTCAGCAACCTTGTCAATGTACGTTGTAGGAGAACCAAAGGCACCGACACCGACTGTTTTGCCACATTTATAAAAATTTTTTTTTGTTTCTTTTTTTACTGTTTTACTGATTTTTTCTGTGACGAGCTGAGCGAGCTGACGGAGTGCTTCATCCATTGGTTAGTCTCCGATGAACTTACCGAACCCTGGTTTGACCAGCATCTGACGGTCGTCAATAATTTTTTCCCCTCGTATGAACACCAGAGTTGGGAACAAAGCAGCATACCCTTCAAACGGTGTCCATCCGCTTCGCGAGTGAAGATTCCCTGTTTTGATAGTGTCTGTTTTTTTGAAATCGACGATGATGAAATCTGCGTCTCGCCCAACCTCGAGTTTTCCTTTCGGTAGATGCATGATCTGGGCAGGGCGTTCGCAGAGAAGAGAAAGAAGGGTACCTAATTTCATCTGTTCTTTTTTCACGAGTGCAAGAAACAGGGGATACATGGTTTCGACGCCTGGGATACCGACTGGTGCCTGGGAAAATTCGACGTCTTTGTCTTCCATGGTGTGAGGCGCATGATCTGATTCGATGACGTCGATGCCTCCGTGGTTCACCCCGTGCCAGAGTGTTTCTCGATCGAAGCTGGATCGTATCGGAGGATTCGTCTTGTACCAAGTGGGATGAGACGAAATCTTGTGAACGTCAAACAGCAAATGATGAGGGGTGACCCCAACACTTATGTGTGGTGGTCGGTTTCGGAGTGTTTCAAACCCCTCGCAGGAAGAAAGATGGCAGATATGAATGGGAGAATTCAGATCCTGGACGCTCGTAAGGACGTTTTTCAATGCTAGTTCTTCGCATTCCGCTGATCGACAGCGGAGATGATCAATGAGGGTACGTTCGATATCCTCATGTTTCTTGAGACAATATTCGTCTTCCGCATGAATCATGGTTGGTTTCTTTGTTCGACTTGTTTCATGGAGTGCTATGGGAAGGTTCTTACTTCTGAGATCGAACGCATGGGTGGTGCTTCCCAGGAATATTTTATATCCGTGGCAGAGGGGTGAGAGTTCTGCTATCTTACCGATGTTGTCATCAGTCACGGTGCCGTAGAGCCCAAAATCGATATAGCTTTTTTCAGAGGCGATCTGTCTTTTTTCTTGCAAAGCAGATATAGAATTTACTGGTGGCTGGGTATTCGGCATGTCGAATACGCAGGAGATACCGCCAAAGGCTGCAGCGAGTGACCCAGAGGAGAAATCCTCTTTTTGGGGAAACCCTGGGTCGCGGAAATGAACATGAAGATCGATACCACAAGGGAGAATCAAGTTGGTGCCGACATTGAGATGCTGGTCTGACTTGAGTGATTTTTTAATGGCAACAATCTTCCCGTTTTCAATGCCAAGGCAAGCGGTTTCGAACCCACCATTCCAATAAATTTTTCCTTCAACAGTGAGATCCATTGAGTTTCTTCTCCTCGATTTTTCCTCGTGGTGTGGTTTCAGTAAAGATTTGTCCGCTGAATTTGAAAATTTTGGTGGCTTTATCAAACCACGCATCAGGGAGCAAACCAGCTTTCATGCAGGTGTTTGATAAGAATTCTTCTTTATCCCATCCTTGTTCAACAGGGACTTGTGGTAAGAGCAAGCCTTTGTAGAAGCTTTGTTCGACAATGAGTCCGTCTCGTCCGATTTCGATATGAGAGGGATAGTCTTTTGGTTGTTTGACTTTGATGATTTCTGGTTTGGTAAGAACCGTGATTTCTATGACGATGTTGTTGAATTCTTTTTCATGGAGAGGTGGGAACCGAGGGTCGCGTGTTGCTGATTGTGCTGATTCGACGAGCGCATCTTGTAAGCTCATCACAGGAAGAGGGATGCCGATGCAACCCCGAAGGTCGTGCTCTGGGTAGGTATGAAGGGTGACGAACACGCCGTGTTTCTCCTGAAATGGTTTTCCCAATGATGCAGAAGGAGTGCCGTGTCGTGTGACGTACTCTTCAACGATTTTTCTGGCGAACTGCACTGCCTTGGTACCTTCAGCGAGACTTAACATGGTATCAAGTAATTGGAAGGATGTTAAAAAAAGTTGGTGAGAAGAAAAATAAGAGGTCTCACCATGGTTTTAGGTTTCTACTCTTGTCAAGACGATGTTGTAGGTTTTAATGGTATCGGTTGGTAGTATTGTGATTTGCCCTCTGTACGTGTAGGTGGCATTGACGCCATTCTCGTTAACCAGTTGGGTAATATTGATGTTGTAGGACCCGGCTGCGAGTTCGGCGATGTAGCCTGTTGCTGTGGAAAGAACGGTTTGATCAATGGCAGTGTTGTTCTCAATATCAAGGCTTTCAGTGAATGGTATGGTGATATTCGCCTTATTGAGACTATTGTAGGTGACTGTTCCACTCACGGTGACTGAGTGTTTCACGAGTGCGATCGGGTAGGTTTTAACACCTTCACCGCGTAAGATCACGAGATGACCGGTAAATGAATAGACCGGTGTTGCACCACTCTTCTTGTCAACCGTGATGTTGTACGTACCTGGGTAGATGGAGGCACTGTAGGCTCCGTTTGCATCAGTTGTTGCTGTTGCTTGTACTGCTGTGTTGTTTGCAACAGATGAATCTGGTTTAAAGGTGACCGTGACTTCTTTGATACCCGTTCCTTGGTAGGCGGTTATTCCACTGACTTTGATGGGTGTGAAACGCAGTGAGAGGTTATGGGAAAGCGTAGTGTTGGCGGCTATGGTGATAGCCGGTGAACTGGAGTAATCATGGTAGCCGGTGGAAGCATTGAGCTTGGTGGCGTTGAGCGTGTACGCTCCTGGGACAAGCGAGGTGAAGGAGTATGCTCCTTGTGCACTGGAGGTGAGGGAGTTGACCAGCATTTTTGTTCCGTCGAGTTTGGTGTACAAGAGGTCAATATGCACGCTACCTACTTCTTCGCCAGCATTGTATTTCAAATCCTTGTTCCAATCATAGTACGTGGTTCCGCTGACTGCCGCGGGTAGTGGTTTTGACATATTATAATAGTGATGATCTGGTGAGACAATCACGGACTGACTATGCAGTGTGAAACCGTTTTGGATAGCAGACACATTATATTTACTCGGGAATAAGTTGGTTGCGATATAGTGCCCTTGAGCATCGGTGATCAGGTTGTAGGTTGTTCCTTGTTGGGAGAACTCATCTATGAGTTGAACAGTGACACCAGCAAGTGGTGTATCAATACCAGGCTCGTACGTTGTATTACTGTTCTTATTTTCGTATAGGTATCCCTCAAGTGTCGAGGTGTTGACAGTAATATTAATAATTCTTGTGTAGTCGCTGACTTCTCGTGTTGCTTCTTCTTCCGATATCGGTGCAAAGAGACCAGTTTGATTGAACCTGATTTCTTTTAAGGGGACTTCACCGTAGTAGGCGAACCGCAGGGTAATGTTCCCACCAGGCACCAGTAGGCTGTAGTTTCCATCGTAATTAATTTGGTAGTCGTGGGGTGCTTCGAACTCATCGTAAACGACTGATTGAACAAAGGGAACCTCAGTGCCGTTGCAGAAAATGGTTCCGTTGATATAAGCGCCTTCATAGTATTTTGCGATAATGACTGCGGGGTAGTTCCCATAGGGATATTTCGAGATGTATTTGAGTGCAAAATGACGCAACCCAAAGGTGGGATACGCCTGGTCTTTCAACCCTTTGTAGACACGGTAGACCATCGTGTTGTAGAACGCATCTTTTGTCACCGTACCTGGTTTGAGTTGAAGATCATAGATTTGTTGTTGGGTGTATCTTTTTTGAAGGTCAAGAACTTGCGAGATATTGTAGGTTTTTCCATTTTTGTCTGTGTACTGGGTCATGAAATAATCATCCTCAGAGGTGGTGAACCCGTAGCTTCCTTTGTCAGCAAGGAAGGTGAACACGTTGAAAATATCCATGTCGTAGCCTTCGACACCATAGTACCGTATATTGTACCCTGTTGCTTTTTGGATGTCTTTGTACAGGTTGGTAATTTGTTCATCTGATAAGGTGCTATTGAATAATTGTGAGATATCATGATAGTATGCGTTTTGACTGTATTGATCGCCAACGAGTAATTTCGTTCCCGTATAATCTTCTCCATAGTATGGTTCTCCCACGATCGTATGATAGGAGGGAGATTGATCAGGGTGAAAGAACCAGTTTGTGATGTTATGGGTAGTATTTTCATCTAAATACTTGTTGAATGCTGCAATGACATCAGGAGAAAACTCCTCATTCTCCGTATGAGCGCGAGTCCCTTCGAGCATGCGAACAATCCAAATCGCAACCGCTTCTGTTTCTGTGGTGGACGTATGGAAGTTTGCTGCAGGAGGTATACCGTCTTGGAAGTTGTCTGCTACCACAGGATGGTCTCCGACAGCAACCGTATAAAAC